>Ga0123338_10002948_pt1 | contig 15621 bp, 7 predicted proteins | sample grotaG_FD_89793 | JGI IMG/M metagenome (GOLD analysis project Ga0123338, IMG submission 89793) | Glacier valley bacterial and archeal communities from Borup Fiord, Nunavut, Canada, to study Microbial Dark Matter (Phase II) -... | ecosystem: Environmental > Aquatic > Freshwater > Ice > Glacier ...
CCCGACACCCGTCCGCTCCCGGCCTGCGTTTGCCCACTCACCCGCCTTTCGCCCACCCCGCCCCACCCCTCCCCTGGCCGCGTGGTTACCTCGATCGAGTAGAAACCCGCCCCCTGTCGCTAGCGAAATACTCGGATGGACCGTCTGGTCAGCGAAATACTCGAAGGCGGCCGGCTTACCCCGGCGGTCACGTCTGGACCGAAACTGCGGTCAGGACGTGACCGCGCCCGCGGCACTGCCGACCCACGGATCGAGTACTTGCTTTTGATCGAGTAGCAAGCCGCCCCCTGTCGCGAGGCAAATACTCGGATGAGCGGTCGTGTTAGCGAAATACTCGAAGCTGGGGGGAATTCGGGTGCGTGCGCAGGGGCGAGTTCTTCGGCGCAGAGGGCGAGTGCGTTGTCAGGCGAGCGTGAGCGTCCATGCACCGGAGGACTGGAGTGGCGACGTCGTTCCGCCGACGGTGACCGTAAAGGAGATCGATGCGTGTTTCGCCGTCGCCGAGTTGTCGGTGACCGTGATCGTGTAAGCGCCGGGGGCCAATTGATTGAAGGCGAACCCTGTCGCAGCTGCGGTCACGGCGGTTGCGCCAGATGTCGGCCCAGACAGCACGACATTCGCCGGTTCCGTCGACGGCGTCAGGCCGGCAACGGTTCCGGCGACGTTCGTCCACGTGAACGTGCAGCTGTTTGCGGAAGACGTTGCGCTGGCGGTGATCGTGCAGGACGCCTGGCCGGGGGCGGAGAAGGTGTAGGACGTGCCGGCAACGAGGCCGGTAAAGGTGAACGGCGACGAGGACGAGCTCGTCGTCACCGTCGACGCACTCGCCGTCGGTGACGCCGTGCCGGGCGGTGCATTCACGTAGGTGACCGTCGCCGAGACCCAGGTGAAGGTGCAGGCGTTCGGTCCGCCCACGCTGGCGACGATCGTGCAGGTCGGCTGCCCTGGGGCGGAGAAGTCGTACGTATTTCCGGGAATGAGATTGATGAACGTGAACGGCGTGGCCGTCGATGCAGTAATCGCCGACGTCGGGCTGACCGTCGGGTTCGCTGTGCCCGCAGGAGCGTTGACATAGGTGACGTTTGCTGAAACCCAGGTGAAGGTGATGTTGTCAGTCCCGTCGGCAACCACCGTCGCCGTTTGACTCGCCGTGCCGGACGTCGTAAAAGTGTACGAACGGCCGCTGATCAAGCCGACATAGGTGAACGGTGAGGACGTCGATGCGGTCGTCGGCCCGCTACCGGTCGTCAACGACACCGATGCGCCTGACGGTGGGTTGACGAACGTGATCACCGCGTTCTCCCACGTGAACGTGTGCGTATATGCGCCGGCCGCAACCGCTGCAGGGGTCGTGAATGTCTGGGTGTCACCGGCCGTTGTGCCTGCCGTGAACGTGTACGCCGTCCCGGGGACAAGACCGGTGAAGCTGTAGACGTTTCCGGAAACCGACACGACGGGGCCGGTCGGAGACACAGACACTGATGTGATGCCAGGCGGTGGGTTCGACAGCGTGATCGCTGCTGTCGCCAATTGATAGAGTGTGAGGTCGCCAACGGCGTACGGCGCTGTCGCCCCTGTCACGTTGATCGCCGCCGAGGTGTCACCGACATAGCCGCTCGCTGCGGCAACGACCGTGTAGTCGTTGCCGGCAACAGTAACCCCAGCGTTGAAGGTGTATTTGCCGTTCGAGCCGACGTTCGTCGGTCCGCTGATGGTGGTCGTTCCCTTCTTCAGGGTCACGTTCGCCGTCGCCAACGGAGTGCCGGTCTGATCGACGACCTTGCCGGAGATCGTCGCCGACTGCACCGCCGGCAATGCCAATGCCTTCGGATTGACGCTGGAAGGATTGGGGTTGGTGACAGACGCGCCGGCGCCGAGTGTGAATGTCACAGACATGCTGAGGGTGTCCCACGCCCTGACGGCGGCGATCGTGTAGCTGCCAGGCTCCAACCCGGTGAAGTCGTACGAGCCCGTCGACCCGGTGAAGGTCTGTGTTTGAGCGGGACCGTTCGGCGGGGTCAACGTGACGACCGTGCTCGGAGCGGCGTTGGTGATCGTGCCGGCGAGATCGATCCAGGTCAGCGTCGCCGACTTCGTCAGGCCAGGCGTGTTCGTCGCCGCCGGGAAGACGTACGTCTGCGTGGCGAACCCTGTCTGCACTGCGGTGAACGAGTAGGGGGTGTTGGGGGTCAGACCGGTGAACTGGTACACCGACCCGACGAGCGTCCTGGTCACGCCGGTCGATGAGCTCGCAGTCACGGTGAAACCTGCAGCCGGGGCACCGGCGATGGTGAGGTCGACCTCGCTGAATTTCAACATCGTGATGTCATGGGCCGTCGATGTGCCGATGGCGACCGTGAACGGTCCCGTCGTCCCCGGGCCGAATCCGGTCGGAGGCGTATCGACGGACACGGTGTAGGTTCCGGCGACGGTGATCGGGAACGAGTAGACCCCGTTGGCATCGGAGCTTCCGGCAGTCGTCGCCGCGCCGGGGCCGGTCAGCGTCAGCGCGGTGTTGGGCAGCACTGTCCCTGGCGGAGCAGAAGACGACTGCGTCCTGATGGTGCCGGTGATCGCGCCCGATTGCTGCATCACCACCCGGACGGCGAGCGCCGTGGCACTCGGCGAAACGATCTGCGTGGTCGTGTACGTCTGGTGCAGGGTCGCCGTCACCGTGACCGTATAGCCGGTGAGCCGAGGCGGGATCTGTGCTGAGTAGACGTTACTGCCAGCGGCTGTGGCAACGAGCGGAATCGGCGTGACCGACGTCGACCCGGCGGGCGGCGTCAGGGTGACCGTTGCAACAGGCACCGCCACGTCAGCACCACTCGGCCCGGAATGGTCGACGACCGTGACGTCAACGGTCACATCGGCTGCGGCGTATTTGAATGGACCTGGCGCCGTCACCGTCCCGGTGACGAGCACGTTCTGGGAGTTCGGCGGCGTGAAACCGGCCGCCGCGTCGAAGGACAGCGTGCTGGTGCCCCGTGGCAATCCCCCGATGTCGAAGGGGGCACCGGACCCGACTGACCTTTCTGCGCCGATCGTCGCCGAGACCGACGGCAGAGCTGTGCGATTGCTGACGACGCTTGTGTTCCCTGTATTCCGGATGGTGTCGCCGCTGAACACCGCAGTTGCCTTGACGCCCGCCGGCATGGCGATCGCTTCATGGACGCTGTTCTCGGCGGTCACGGTGCCGAGGATCTCCCCGTCGATAATCGACGTCAGGGTCGTCTTGGCGATGGTGCGCGCCGCCGAAGTCGGGCCCTCTGGAACCGTGATCGTGCCAATGACCGGAAAGTAGTCGGGCGGCGCTGGTGGCGGCAGTAGTAGTAACGGGTCGGGTGTGACAACGAGCGTGGTCACCTTGATGGTGTAGGTGCCGGGATACAGGCCGGTGAGGTTGTACGGGGTGACGCCGTCGGTGTTGAACGTCGCCAGCTGGTTCGCCGACGTCAGCGCAGAATCGGCGAGCGATGCATCCCACAGCCCCACAGTCTCGGCGACGAAGGATGTGGATGACACAGTGGGCGTTGTCTTCGTCGTCATCAATGTCGACAGGTCGAGTTCGCCTGTTTGTAGACGCATCAACGCATCTCGCGTTGTCGACGCCCCGACGGTGACGCTGACGTTCGGAATGTCCAGCTGCACGAAGTTGCTCGCCGTGAAGCTCACGGTGTAGCCGCCGGCCGGCAAGGCGATCGTGTAGTTCGAGTCTGTCGGTTGGGCGAATACACCCGCATATGTATGGCCGTCGAGAGACGAACCATCGGCCCGTGTGGCCACGACCGCCAAGCCGTCGTGAGAAGGATTCAGCGGCCGGGTCGGAGTCCCGAGAAGCTGCCCGATGACAGAACCGGACAGTACACCCAACTTCCGGACGACGATGGTTACGGTCTTGTTCGACGACTCGAAAACGTTCAGCGGAATGTTGGTGAGCGAAACGGGAGACGAGTCCGTCAGACTGCCGGTGGAGTCTGTGATCGTGATGCCCTGCGGTGCATCTTCGTAGCCGGGGACGACGACCGACAACAGGTATCTGAGCGAGCGAGAAGGGTTTGCGGAAATGTTGGTGTCGCCGACCGGGAGGCGGTCGAAATTGGCTGAACCACTCGAATCGGGATGCTGCAGATTCGTTGCGTACGTCGCAGGGAACGAAGCCGTGGTGTCACTGCCGTCTCGCGACAGGGTGATCGTCGTCGCTGCTGCGGTGATCGCAGCACCCGTACTGTCCTCGACATTCACCTTGACCTTTCCCAGCACGATGTACGACACCGGGGCAGCGGCTGTCTGGGCAGCTGCGTCGACGAAGAGCGGTGCCTGCGGAAGGGCACCGCTGTACGGCATCAGCTCGCTGCCAGCCGCGACCGTTTGATCGAGACCCCATGTGCCGGCTGCTGCATTGGGGATCGTGTAGGTGCCCGCGTTGTCGACGTTGACGAGCGTCGATGTCGTAGCTCCGGGAGCAGTCGCATGGACGGCGACCTCGGACAGCAAACCGGCGAACGGGATCTGATGGGCCTGTGCACGTGGATTGCTGAAGACGACTGCGCCGTTGATCTGACCTGGGTTCGGCTGCATCAGCACCGTCGCAAGGTTTGCCGTCTGGGTGACACCGGCGCCAGACGCAGCCCACGGGACGGCAACGGCCGACGCGTTCGCCGTGACCGTCATGGTGCTGTCGGCGAAGTTCGGTGCCTTGATCGAGTAGTCCGTCGTGCCGATGACTTGACGGTTGCCGTTGGCGCTGAAGATGAAGTTGTTGTTGGTGATCGCCGGACTGAAGCCGACGTCGGCCTTCGGAGGCGGGTTCGGCGCAGTCACCGTTGTACCACCGGCGCCATCGGAGTCGGGGGCCGTGCCAGAGCCGAAGCCAGGTGTTCCGCTCGCTGATAGGACGATGCCGTTCACTGGGTGTTGGCCTGCGCTGCCGGGAAACGCTGCGTCCTGCCAGACGACGGTGCCGGCAACGTCGTTCGGGTCCTGGACGAGGGCGACCGAAACAACCTGATCCTCGTACGTCTTGTCGCCCAACGACAACGGCAGCGCTGTCGAGTTCGGCATGAATTTCAGCGCCGGTCCACCAGCCGGGCCGGCCAGAGTCGACGAGGCAGCCAACGTGCAGGTCGCCAGTGAGAACCCGCTTCGAGGCTGAGTGGCGAACAGCGCGGCGATCGCGGTCGTCGAAAACGTGAAGTTGACCTTTTGGCCGCCAGCGGCGACGACGGCGCTGGCGGTCAGCCCCCGTGGGCAGTTGAGCTTTACCGACACAGTCCCGGTCTGGGTGGTGTCGAAGTTGGTGTAGGTGTAGACGCCACCGGCCTTGTACGGCACCACGACGGTCCCGGTCACCGACGGATACGGTGCCAGTTGGATCGGTGGGACAACGATGCGTGCGTCGCTGTTGGCGGCGACTGTGAACGTCGCGGCGTTGCCGTCGACATCGATGGGGATCGCTGCAAATCCTGGAGGGAGTTGACCGTGGCCAGCGCATGAGCTGCCGGTGTCGCTCGGTGGCGGGCTGAAGCGGAGGACATAGGTGCCAGGCAGCAGTTGCTGCGACGGATCGATCTGCCATACCAAGCGCGCGTACGGGTCGGTCGGATCAGGTGTTGCAGTGTCGGCGACCGGAATCGGTGTGATGCAGCCGTAGGTCTTGCCGACGGAGTACAGCAGCAGTTCGTAGTTCTTCAGCTGCTGAGTCGGAGCTCCGACGGGCGGCACAGTTGCCGGCAGAATGGGAGCAGCAGGGAGGTTCCCGACGGTTTCCGTGAGTTCGGCGACCAGCTGAGAGGCACCACGAAAATAGGTTCCGTTCGACTGCTTCACAATCACTGCGCCCGTTGTGTCGGTGTACTGCCCGGGGTTAGTCGCCTCCGCTTTCGAAACCACGAACAGGGCGCCGGTGGCGGGGTCCTTGAACGTCGGCAGCCTGCGGTCGTCGAGGGAGACGATCTCCTGCGTGCCTCCGACGCGGTTGATTACCGTTCCACGAGCAGTGCCGAACTTGAGCAGAGTGACGTCTTTGGAGATCTGCGTCAGTCCGATCGAGACCGGACCAATCGTGTTCGGACGGTACGTATTCCTCGCAACGGTGAAGTTGTACGTCCCGATCGGGATGTTGTTGAAGATCGCCGAATTTTCCGACGCGCCCATCGTGATCGTGATCGCCGGGCGTCGGCCACCGACATCGGACAGGATGACGGTCGCACCGTTGATCGGCTGACCGAGGGTGTCGAGCGATCGCACGATCAGACTGCCTGTGGATGCAGCAGCTGGCGGGTCCTGGTGAGTCAGGACGATCTGGCCGAGGTCGAGCACTTGGCCGGCGACCAGGGTGACGAGTTGTGAGTACGTCGTCGTGTCGTACCGCGAGACCGTCACCAGATAACTGCCAGGTGGCAGGTCGCCGACGGTGAACGCTCCGGCGTCCGGGGCGGCGGCGGTGGGCTTGTTGACCTGCAGTCCGTTCGCCGACACCGAGACGCCGGCATTGACGAGCGGGAGCGCGTCCGCAGTTCCCGTGGGCAGTTTGACGAAGACCTGTCCGGTGATCGAACCGGTGGTCGAGACGAGGTCGAAATCGACACCGGTCTCGTTGCTATTGACGGCGACACTGCGCGACTGTGTGATGTAGCCGTCAGCGGTGGCAGTGATGATGTACGACTGGCCGATGACGAGTTGCGGGAACTCGAACGTGCCGAGCGCCCCCTCGGTGAGGCTGGTCGTCGATACGGTTTTGTCGCTGGCCGATGCCGTGATCGTGATCCCGCCGAGCGGGTTGCCGCCGGTCCGGATCGTGCCGCTGACGCTGCCGACACCCGCGAACATCGCGATATTGATGCCGTGCTTCTTCTCGCCTGCTCCGAGCACGACCTGGGCCACCTGCGTGCCGTACCCGCTCACGGCGAAGGTGATCGTGTAGGTCCCCGGTGTCGACAAGCCATCGAGCGACCATGTGCCGCGATTCTTGGCGTCCGTCGATGTCGTCGACTTCAGGATGACGGTCCCGTCGGTCGCCGAAACGCTGACACCACCGAGTCCGGCTCCGTTCGAGGTCACGATGCCGTCGATCGAACCGTTGCCGGGAAGCAGCTGTACTTCCATCTGCACCGGCTTGCCGTCGTCTGTCGGATTGACGATCACCGACTTGCTGATATACCCGACCTTGGAGAACGAGAGCTCATAGCTGCGGTGCAGCGGCACCGCCGAGAACTGGAATGCGCCGTCGGTCCCGGAACTGACGGACGTGACGGTGAAGGTGCGCAGCGAATCGAGATTGGTTCCCGAGTACGTCCCATAGCGAGCCGGCCAGCGTTTCGTCGCTGTAGCCGTTGAAGCATCGGCGTTGTGCGATGCAGTGGCATTGGAGGACGCATTGGCAGACGCATTCTGCGTTCGGTCGGCGGGCAGCAGACCGAGGCGTTGGATTCCCGCATGCAGCGAACCGACCGGAACCATCGAAGCACCGGGCCCGGAGCCGGTTGCGGCGCTGCCGGGAGTCGCCGTTCCGGCAGTATTCGTACTGGCGGCCGGTCCGTCGGGCGTCGTCGGTGTCAGCGTCACATGGACGCCGTCGTCGGCACCGGCGCTGCCGGCCTTGACCGTGCCGCGTACGACGGTCTGCGTGGGAACTGCCGGCTTACCGCCCGCCGCTGCTCCCCCGGCTGCACCGCCAGCACCTCCGGCTGCGCCGCCCGTTCCACTGCCAGCAGCGCCAGTACCGGCGGATCCGGCAGTGGCAGTCGAACCACCCGTCGCTCCGGATCCCGGTGTCGTCAGTGGCGTCGAACCGTCAGCCGCCACGCCGCCCGGCAGCGTCGACGGCGTCGACGGCGTCGAGGCAGTCTTGTTGGCATTTCGGTTGGAAAGCCACAACACGCCGACGACAGCGATCACTATCCACACCAGCAGAATGGCGAGTCCGACAAATCCGGAACGCAGCTTCCACGGAATGACAGCGCGTTGCTGTACCGACGCCATCGAATACGACGGCATCGAGTTGGCAGTGGTCTCGACGGTCACCACGTGGGCGATCGGCTCACCGACAATGTGGCGACGGCCCTTGGTGTGTCCCGTGACGAGGACAGTCTGCCCCGGCTGCAGGACGACGTGGCCCTGATCGAGACGGACCGTGAGATTCGGGGCAGACCCGACGAGTTCGACCTCGGTGGGAATCGTTCGCGTGTTGACGATCTCGACCTTGAACTTGCCGCGCCGGTGGGTCCGCAGCACCGACGGCACGATCTGCGCGGCAATGTGATCCGTCGTGCCGATCCCGACGGTGAAGTTGGCAATCACCGGGACTTCCTGGCGCTGGTCCGAACGGACCTCGATCGCTGCACCGTGCTCGCCGACGCCGAAGCTCTCCGGTACGACGATCGGTAGTTCGAAGTCGATCGACGTGTTCGGTTCGACGGCTTCACTGCCGAGGCGGATGTACGGCCCGACCGGGCCGAGACCGTGGAGACGCACGGCGTAGCGGGCTGCGACGCTGCTGTTGTTCGTCACGCGTGCGCGACAGATCGTCGATTCGCCAGGTCCCAATTCCAGGGACGGGGTGAGCGCCTCGACGAGCATGGAGTCCGATCTACCTCGTAGCGATCACGACAACGACGAGCGCTGCGACGACGACAGCACCGATGATCACCCAGTACCACCACTTCCAGCGCGACTTCGGCTCCACCGGCGGGTTGTAGAACGGCGGCGGCGGCACATACATCGGCGGCGGCGGCGCAGGATCCATCAGCGCCTTGCATCGAATGCAGCGCACTGCCGAAATATGGTTTTGCTCACCGCATGACGGGCACGGCCGATGACCGACGGTCAAACGCCCGCCGGTGCCGGGAAGTCGCCGCCTGCTGACGTCCGTGTCATCGATCGCCTCTGAGGCGAAACCCTCTGGGCGTGCCCAGAAAAGAGGAAAGTCGCAATGCGTGCAGAACTCGTCGGCGCTGTGCCTGACGGCATCGAGACTCGTGACCTGGCCGCAGTCTGGACATGTGATGACGGTCATGAAATTGCTCCGGCTGCCACGGTTGCCCGGGAGGTGAGTGGATAGATGGTACAACCATCGACGATCAGTTCGAAGGTCACATTGGCCGGCAATTCGCCGGCGACGATTCGCAGGAGATCCGCCTCTGTCGTCCACCCGGTCGAACTGACGGACATCTTCACGTGAGGGCTCGATACTACCGTCTTCCCTTCGGCGAAAACGCCACCGTTGTCCTCGACGCTCACTTCACCGCCGCAGATCAGTTGCAGCAGGCGCTCCATCCCCGATTTCGTCCCGCGCCACAGCAGGCCGGCGGAATACTCGCGGACGATCCGTCGCTGCAGGGCGTCCGGCAGCGACGGGTCGACCCAGTCGAGACCGAGCCACTGACCGATCGTGCGGACCATCACATCGGGCGCCACGGCGACGTCGAAGAGATGCTGCACGTTGTCGGCCTGCAACTGCATCGTGTCGGCGACCGTCTGGAAGATGCGCACGAACCGTACGAGAAAATCGTCCTCGATCATGCCGACCGGCAGTTGGTGCACGAGCCAGTCCGGGCGCCGCCGATTGGTCATCGAACCACGACTTTGTGGGCTGCCGACATGAACAGTGAATTTCGCTCGAGCTTGACCTGCTCGCGTCCGACGCCGATGCGATGACCGTTACGAACGTCGTATTCGAAGAGCAGCAACTCGTCGATTCGCTCGACGCCTTCGACACCCTCGAGCAGTTGATAGAGCGTGGCGACGTTGATGTCGTCGTCGAATCCCCAACCCTTGCCCTCAGCGCCGCCGGTGACCGGATTGATGAACTGGTAGAGCACCGCCAGGGCGCGCTCACGTACCAGCGTTGCCGGTCGCCCTGGACGGGCGGCAAGCAGCGCAGCGACGCTGATTCCCTGGTAATACGGCGTGCCGATCTCGACTGTGGTGCCGAGCACCCGGCGACTGTCGAGGTAGGTACTGACGCGATCGACCATCCCCTCTGGCAGCGCGAAGTCGTCGAGCTTCGTCTCCAGCGGGGACACCTTGACTGCGGGAACGAGCAGCAGTTGCACCGGCCGACCATCAACGGCGGGCGGTAGGCAGCGCACTCTGGCGATCGCTGCATCGGCGAACGGAGCAAGGCGCTCGTAGTCGGCGGCGGTCACCGCTCGGGACCCTGCCCGCAGCGTCTGCGGACCTCGCTGTTTGGCGTTGCTGATCGTCTCGGCATCGACGCCACCGATCGCCGCGGCGAGGTTCTCGACCCGTGACACATACGGCAGCGTGGACCGCAACGCCGACAGTGAACCAGGTCCGACGTTGCCGGCAGCGCCGCCGCCGAAGCGGTAGCCGGCGACGCCGACGCGGACTGCTTCTGGCGGGGTCGCCCCGTGCTGGCGCGACGTGCCGTCCGGGTAGCGGATCAGTGGTCCGAAACTGATGCGGCCGGTCGTCGAGTCCCAGGTGATATGCCGATCGTCCGGGGTGCTCGAAACGAAGTCGTCGACCTCTACCCATCGTGTCTCGTTACCATCAGCATCTGCGGTGAAGACGTATTCCTCTGACGTCCTCGCCAGAACCGGGGTCATCTCGACGTCGAAGTACTGGTCAGGACGACCTGAACTCGTACCGAGTATCCGGCGTGGAGCGATCTCGCTGTGTTCTGCCTCGACGGTGCCACCGACACATGCCGCCAGTACCGTGCGGATCTGCGGCGAGGCGTTGTACGACGGCTGGCCCGGCTCGGTCGGCAGCAGACGCGCCCTGACCCAGTACGCCCTGGTCGACCCGAGGGTCACCGGCTCATGCGCATTGGGGACGAGCATCACGATCGAACCGTCACGGTTGAGACCGCCGGTCGTGTCTCGATATACCTTCGTCGAGATCCAACCCTCACCCTGCCAGACCTCCCAGAGCAGCGGCGGGCGCTCGGGGATCACACCGATTCCTTCGACGTTGGCGCGTACTGTCAACTGCAGTGCCTGGCCGGCGAGGCCGTCTTCGAAGCCGAGGTAGAAGCAGTCGCCCGGCGTCAGCGGAGAACGCGGAAAACAGGTGACGGCACCGTGGTCCACCCGCAGTTGATCCCAGACGTCGACGTACGATTCGGGCGCTGACGATGTCAATGAAGCGATCAGGTTCGGCTGCTTGATCACGAGATCGGAGAGCGTGGCGAAGACGTGGGACTGGCCGATGTCGCCGGTGGTGGCGACGCGTGTCTGCTCGGGGATGATCACCGGATGGTCGACGGCACCAACCAGCCAGAACGTCAGATCGGCGCGGGCCGCCGTTGCCGGAAACGGTTCGAACCCGATGAGATTGAGCATGTGAGTGTAGAACGCGTCCGGCACTTGGTTGAGCCGGTAGATGGTCATTTCCGTCATCCATGCGAAGAGTTCGATGAGGGCGACGCCGGGATCGGAGACGTTGTGGTTCGTCCACTCCGGGCAGAGCGTCGGGATCATTCGTTTAGCCTCGTCGACGATGTCCTGGAACCGTCGATCGTCAAGGGTGGGAACTGGCAGGCTCACGCTGGCTCCTCGAGAGGGATGACATAGAAGGGGTAGACCAAGTTGCGTTTGTCGTTCGTTGCTTTGACGATGTAGGTGATGTCGATCGTCACCTTGCCGTCGGCGACCGGATCGGGACGGACGATCACGTCTTCGACATCGACGCGTGGTTCCCATTGGCCGAGGGCGTTGCGCACAGCGACAGCCATCAGTCCCATCGTGTTGGCATTGATCGGTTCGAACAGCAGATCCCAGATGGCGCAACCGAAGCGGGGGCGCATCAACCGCTCACTCGGCGCCGTCGACAGCACGACGCGAATCGAACTGTCAAGGTCGCTGAGACCGCGGGTCATGGCGATCGATCCCGACTGGTCGACACGCATCGGGAACATGAATCCCCGACCGATGAAGTCAGACGTGTTGCTCATCAGTTGACCTTCACCATCGAGCCCTTGACTTCGGTGATGCCGGAGCTCTTGAGGCTGAGTTGGGCGTTCGCCGTGACTTCGGTGGTCGTGCCACCGACGACTTTCATGCCCGTCTGGGCGTTGGCCTCGACGTTCATCCCGCTCACCTTCAGGTCCTGAGTTGCCTGGATCGTGATTTTGTTGCCCTTGATCGTGACGTCGCCCTGATCGGAGATGAGGATGCTCCCCAACCCGGATTCGATCTTCAAAGGCTTCCGGTTGGCGATCAGCTCGACGGTGCTCTGCCCGAGTGACAGCTTCGTCTTGCCGTCCTTCATGATGATGTCCAGTCGTTCCTTGCCGGCTTCGTCGTCACGGAACAGCAGTGAATGCCCGCCCGGCGTCACCATTCCCCACTGCTTGACCTCACCGCCGGCGATCGTGCTGGCCTTCGTCATCGGCGTCTTGTCCTTGCCGTTCCAGACCCCGCCGACGATGAATGCGCGCCGCGTGTCGCCCTGTTCGAACATCACGAGGACCTCGTCGTCGACCGATGGGAACATCAGGAAACCACGGGCGTTGCCAGAAGCCGGCATCACGATTCGGGCCCAATCGCTCTCGATGTTGTCGCCAGCCGACGGGAACTTGACCTTGACCCGACCTGCGCCGTCCGGGTCGTCGATATTGCTGACGACGCCGATGACGGCACCGAGATTGCCCGAGGCGGTACGGCTCCCGGCGAGATCGCCGATCGTCGACGGCGTCAACGAGCCGGTGACGAAACGCGTCGTGAACCCGCGTGTGGAGAACACGTGGTCGACTTCGGTGACGTAGTAGTTGCCGGCGAGTTTGATACCGACACCGGCGATCTTGACCATCGACCCCGGCACGATCGCCGGGTTGCCCATCGTCTCGCCTCGTGCCACGATCTCGACGGACGCCGCCCGGGTGGAGAACGAGTCGGCAAGCAACTGGGCCTCCGCCTGGCTAGTGACGAGTGTGTTGTTCGTCGATCGTGCTGCGCTCCCGAACTGCTTCGCTTTGGAGCGGCCACCGGTAGCAAGGGGGGCAGTCGACAGGAACGCTGGAGTCGATGACGAGGCCGTCGCCGAGATCGCCGCCTTCGACGCCGGATCCCAGCCACGAACGACGACCGAATCGGCCGACTCCGACGGTGCGAACCGCGTGCGGAACCGAGCGAGGTCCTCTCCCCATGTCAGCGTGGCGACGGGCGTCTGGCTCTGCGGCGGCTTGAAGACGCACATTTTCTTGCCGTCGACACGCCACTGCGCGCCGACGCGCCGACAGATCTCGGTCAGAAAGGCTGCGGCGTCTGTCGACTGCAGCACATACGGCAGTGTGTTCGTGCCCAGCCCCTGGATGTCGGCATTCATGCCGAACTGCTGGACGAGAGTGGTGACGATGTCGCTGTACTGCTGCTGGAGGTACGTCGTTGTCGTCGTCTTCCGACCCAGTCGATGTGACTGGTCCAGCGCAGTGATGATGAGTTCGTGCTGCCCACTGGGACCTTGCTCGGTGGCGATGCCGGTGATCTCCCCGGCGAACACGACCTTCAAGGTGCCATCTGGCATCTCGAAACTGACGGACAGCGGTTTGGCGATATCGAGACCGGCGTTGTCGAGCAGTTTGAATTGCCCGTCGAAGAAGCGGATCGTCGCCCTCGCCGGAGCATTCAGCGGCAGCTCCACACGAGCGTCCATCATGTTGTCGAGCAGATCGTCCGACGCTGTCCTACCGTCCAGCTTGAAGAGTGGGCGCGGGTTCGTGTTGAAGACGTCGGTCATCGCAACTCGGACCGTTCGGGGATCGACAGCAGTGTGCCGGGCTGGAGGGCGAGCGGATCGCGAATGTTGTTCGCAGCGGCGATGGCCCTCCAGCGCGTCGAGTCGCCGTAGTAACGGGCGGAGATCCGATCGAGCGTCTCGCCGGGCCCGACCTGATGAACACGGTGCGGTGCCGGCGTTCCGGACGTCGGGTTCTGCTTCGTCCAGTTGTCGTCCGGTTCGAATTGCGTGAGCTGCAGTTCGGCATTCGCCCGTAACGGCAGGCCTTCGTTCGAGAAGTAGGTAAAAGTCACGTCGAGGCTGGTGATGATCGACTTGAACGTGTGGATGTTCGTGCCCCAGTTGAACGTGACCCACGGCGGGCGGCCGCTGTTGCGCGTGGCGTCGTAGCTGGCGAGCGTGACGTCGACATCCATCAGCTTGAGCAGCTTGTTGGTGTAGGCCGTGACGGTCGTGCCGACGTCGGTCGTGTCGAACGTCAGGCTGAGGCTGAACGAGCCGCTCTGGCCGCCTGCGAACGTCTGCGACGGGACGTTCTTGCCGGGGGTCTCGTTCGGTTTCCAGTTGTTCCCCATCTTGAAGGAGAACTTCGAGGGGTTGAACATGCAATCGATCTTCACGCCGGACTCAGTGGTCAGGAACGCCTTCTGCAGCTGAACGGGCTGGACAGTCATGATCAGAAATCTCCTCGATAGTGGCCGCCGCGCCGCTCGAGCTCACCGGCCATGCGATTTTCGACCTGCTCCATGATCCAGTCGACGAAGTCGTGGACGCCACTGGAATCCACGGCTCGTGCCAGCACATCCCACCCCTGATTGCTCGGTTCGCCGAGGACGGGCGATGAGCCTGCATGGTCTGCGGTGGTCGCCCTCCCGATCGTGTTGTCGGCCTGGCGATGGATCGTGTTGTCGACCTGGCGATGGATCGTCTGATTCCCGTTCGCCGAGGAGCGCGAAACCGGTCGCGTGCCGTTCAGACGCGATGCGAGGTCATCGGCGTCGAGCATGCCGGATACGGACCCCGAAGACCCCGACGGCCCCGACCCCGACCCTGACGAATTCGAGGCGAGCCGACGACGGATAACCGCTTGACCACTCGTGCTCGCTGACCCGACGCTGCGCGCCAGTGCCCCTCCCGGCGCACTGGCACCGGGACTGACTGCGGGGATGATCGCATCGCGCTGACCGACACTGTCGAACAACTGGGCACCGGAATCGCCTCGTGGCAAAATCGGGCTGCGGCGGATGATGTCGGCGATCTGTTCGGCGCGGTGCTCTTCTGCGCTCGGGCGATCGTCGTCGAAGAAGCGCGGCAGCGGAGACGGACTGGCGACGTGTGTCAGTTCGTGGGCGAGCAGGGCGGCGTCGCGCTGGTGCACGGGCTCATGATCGAGGTGGATGACATTGCCGGTCGTCGCCGCTACCTTTCCGGCGGCGCGCAACGCAGTACGTGAACCGGTGCCGGTACTGATGCGAACGGGACCCGCGCCGACGATTGCACTGGCGAGCGGCTGCCAGCGTTGCGGCAGTGCGCGTGGGGCGAGCGTCGGGTGCGCTGCCAGCGTGGCGCGGAAACTGGCGGCCGCATCGACCAAGGGCGCAACGACGTTGAGTGCCGTGCCACCGGAACGCAGCGTGTCAACTGCTCGGGCCCCGCTGTGGACACTCGGCGAAGCCCACGACGGATCGGATGTGGCAAATCTCAAGGAACCCCGTTGACCCGTCGGCCCGTCGGCCAATGCTGGCCACGACGGCTGACCGAACATCTCACCGATCGGTTGCGCCTGGTCTGCGAGCACGCCGCGCCAGTGCGGTCCTCCGGGAACAGCGACCGGCATCGGCGTCGCAGCACCGATCGCCGACAATCCTGCCGCCATGCCGGCGACCGTGCCGGCAGCTGCTGACCGAGAACCGACAC
>Ga0123338_10002951_pt1 | contig 15614 bp, 12 predicted proteins | sample grotaG_FD_89793 | JGI IMG/M metagenome (GOLD analysis project Ga0123338, IMG submission 89793) | Glacier valley bacterial and archeal communities from Borup Fiord, Nunavut, Canada, to study Microbial Dark Matter (Phase II) -... | ecosystem: Environmental > Aquatic > Freshwater > Ice > Glacier ...
CCAGACATAGGAAACAAGAGCATTCCGATTGAGATGTTAAATCGGATAAAAACCTAAAAGGTAACTATATTATAAGAAGAGAGAAGCCCACCTAACAACTTGGTGGGCTTTTTATATGTGATACACAGGTTTGGAAGGTCTATCTGCAGTGGCACGTATCGTTCGGATGGTTTTGGAAACATCGAAGTAACCACCTCTCGTGACCGCAATTTTACATTTGAACCGGTCGTCCTTCCCAAAGGCGAAACCAGCCCCACCAGTTATCTTCTCCATTCCAACAGATATTCGCAAGGCAATCTACACGACCAACGCCATCGACATCGAATCCCTGAACACATCGCTCAGGAAGGTCACCAAGAACCGTGGTCATTTTCCAAGTGACGAAGCCATGTTCATGCTGATATATCTGGCATTGAAAAATATTGCTGAATAGTGGACTATGCCGATCAGAGACTGGAAATCTTCGTCGAACCAATTCAGCATCATTTTTGAAGGTAGGGTTCCAAGTTACTGAGCGCGGGGGGATGGCAAATTATGGACAGCCTCACTGGATTTCTAAATAATGCAGCCTTGATGCTTGTTCTTTGCGTCATTTATGACACATTTCGCATCTATGCAATCCCCAATAAAAATCTTAAAGATAGTCTGACTGGGGTCCTCGTTGGGCTTATCAGTATCGCAGTAATGTTGTCTCCCTGGTCTCTCCTGCCTGGCGTATTTTTTGACACAAGGTGGGTTCTTCTCAGTCTATGTGGTCTTTATTTCGGCCTCATTCCGACATTGATTGCGGTAGTAATCGCCGGAGCATTTCGGCTTTACCAAGGTGGCCCAGGTGGAATAGTTGGAACGATTGTGATTGTGGTGACAGCCTCTGTAGGTGTCGCTTGGAAATATTGGAAAGATAAACACAACAAACCCCTCACCTGGATGCATCTATACGTTTTTGGTGTTGCTGTACAACTGGCAATGCTCTCTTGCATGTTCCTCATGCCTGCTAATATGCGTAGTTCAATCTTCAAGAACATCGCACTTCCTATTCTGCTCATATTTCCTGTCCTCACTACTATTATCGGCACTATATTGAGGAGGCAAGAAGAGCGTAGATCTGCTGACAGGGAGTTGCTCTACTCTACATCTTTAGCCACTGCAGCTCTTGAATCGACGCCTGATGGCATCCTGATAGTTAATATGGAAGGAAAGATCGCCCGCTGGAACCAGAAATTTGTCGAGCTTTGGAATATTCCGCAGAACCTTCTTGATATGACCGGCAAAGACCCGGTGCTTGCCTACAACACCTCACAGATGTCCAACCCCGAGGAGTTTTTGGCCAGAATCAAGGAACTTAATGAGAACCCGGAAGAATCAAGTACCGACACTCTCTATCTCGCTGATGGACGAGTTTTTGACCGCTACTCTCAGCCGCAGAAAATCGGCAATGAAATTGTAGGGCGTTTCTGGTCTTTTCGTGACATCACAGAGCGCAAGAAAAATGAAGACAATCTCCGTGAGACCAATGCCTACCTTGACAGTCTTTTCAACCATGCCAATTCTCCGATCATAGCTTGGGATTCTCGTTTCAAGATTACTCGTTTCAACAAAGCCTTCGAGACGCTAACAGGCCGGATTTCTGGTGAAGTCATAGGTAGTGACATCTCTATACTGTTTCCCGCTTACCAAATTGATAATTCCATAGCGCTTATCAATGGCACACTTAGTGGAGAACAGTGGGATACAGTTGAAATACCAATCCTCCACGTAAATGGTACTGTAAGTATCGTCCTATGGAACTCAGCATATATATATGCGAAAGACGGTACGACTCCTGTCGCTACCGTTGCACAAGGGCATGACATTACCGAACGCAAGCTGGCGGAAAAAGAACTGGCTCAACAAAAGGCTCTGTTTGAAGCGATTTTCAACTGCATTCCGGATGCCATCGTTTACACCAACGTCGATCGTGAAGTAGTTGGTATCAATCCTGCCTTTTCTTCAATATTCGGATTCGATGTTGATGAAATGACGGGAAAGAAGACATCGTTCTTTTATGAAAGTCTGGAGGAATATGAGCGCCAGGGTAGGCTCCGATTTAATTTAGCGGCTACCGAACACGCTCTACCTTACGAGGTCAGTTATCGCAAGAAGGATGGTTCGATATTCCCCGGAGAGACCCTCGGGACAGTCATAAAGGGTGCTAAAGATAAAATAATTGGGTACATCGGAGTCATTCGTAATATCGCCGAGCGAAAACAAGCCGAAAGGGAAAAACAAAAACTCGAACTTCAATTCCAGCACACCCAGAAACTGGAGAGCCTCGGTGTACTGGCTGGCGGCATCGCCCATGACTTCAATAATATCCTTACATCCATTATCGGCAACGCTGACTTGGCGCTTATGCGAATCAATCCAGAATCTCCCGCGATTGACAACCTGCACAACATAGAAATTGCCTCTGCCCGTGCAGCCGACCTGGCTAAGCAGATGCTCGCCTATTCTGGTAAAGGTAAGTTTGTCATAAGCAATCACGACATCAACGGATTGCTCGAAGAAATGCTCCATATTCTACAGGTATCAATCTCCAAAAAGGCTGTGTTACGCCTTAACCTCACCCGTCCCCTGTCATCCGTCGAGGCCGATGCTACCCAAATTCGCCAGATTATTATGAATCTGGTTATCAATGCCTCTGAAGCCATCGGAGACAAAAGCGGCGTAATTGCTATAACCACCGGTTGCATGGATTGTGACAGGAGCTATTTGAAAGATGTCTGGCTTGATGAGAACATCACCGATGGTCTCTATGTTTTTATCGAAATTGCCGACACCGGTTGCGGTATGGACAAAGAAACCCTGGCAAAGCTGTTCGACCCGTTCTTTACAACTAAGTTCACCGGAAGGGGCCTGGGGATGGCCGCTGTTCTTGGAATTGTTCGCGGCCATAAGGGCGCTATCAAGGTTTACAGTGAACCAGGTAAGGGAAGTACCTTTAAGATTCTTCTTCCGGCAAACTGTAAACCTGCCGAGATATTCAATTTAGATCCCCAGAATAATCATTGGAGGGGAAGCGGTACAGTGCTTCTTGTTGATGACGAAGAAACAATTCGAGGCGTAGGTGCTGAAATGCTCAAGGAACTGGGCTTCAACGTTGTGACTGCCAATGATGGCCGTGAGGCCATAGAAGTCTATAAAGCCAAGACTGATATCAGCTTTGTCATACTTGACCTTACAATGCCGCATATGGATGGCGACCAGTGCTTTAGAGAACTGCGAATGCTGAATCCAGATGTGAAAGTAATTATGAGCAGTGGGTTCAGTGAACTTGAAGTAACGCAGAAGTTTGTTGGCAAAGGCCTGGCTGGATTTATTCAGAAACCTTATAAGTTATCAGTGTTACGTGATGGCATTATGGGACTAAATCCATTCTGAATATTTACGAAAACTTCATTTTATTTCAAACATGAATATTGGGTGACTGAGTACCTTCCAAAACGCACTTGAGCACCTCCCTTAGCTTATCCGGAGTATAAGGTTTGCTGATCACACCAGCTACTTCATTACGGTCTATTCTGGAAAAGACATCTATATCACCAAAACCACTGGAAATAATAATAGGCAGATTTGGGTTATGTTGTTTCAACACAGGGAACAAAGCATAACCATCCATAACCGGCATGCCCATGTCAGTTAATACCATGGTGATGTCTGCGGCATTTTTTTGGTACAACTCCAATGCTTCCTTGCCATTAACAGCTTCCAGAACAGTGAATCCGAACATTTCAAGCAGAGTTTTAGCAATTTCCCGGATCTGGTCATTATCCTCTGCTAGCAAAATTGTGCCGCTACCCTGCCATGGAATCGAGGGGATGTGCATATTCTTTCCATCTCCGGCGGAGATACCAGCCGGAACAGGCAGATAGACTTTGAAAGTAGTACCCTGACCAAGTTGGCTGAAAAGCTGCATCGCTCCACCGTGTGACTTGATGATGCCTAGTACCGCCGACATCCCCAAGCCGCGCCCCGTGAACTTGGTGGTATAAAACGGCTCAAAGATCCGGAATTTTGTTGCCTCATCCATTCCGCAGCCGGTATCAGTAACTTCCAGACAAATATATTCTCCTGGGATAATCTCTTTGCCTTGAAAATCCTCGTGAGATGCACCAGTGACAACGTTTGTCCTGGCAAGCGATACTCGTATTTCACCCTGCTCTTCGCCGATAGCCTCAGAGGCGTTGATAATCAGGTTCATGACGACCTGCCTGAGTTGGCTGGCATCAGCATTTATGGGGAGAATATCGGCTGATAGATCGGGCTTGACGACGGCGTTCTGAGGAAGGGTCGATTTCAACATAGTGACTATCTCGTCTACCAACTCCAACATACTTACCCGAGTTTTGTTAAGTTGGGCTTTCCCTGCATATGCAAGCATCTGGCGACAGAGTCCAGCTGCTTGATTGGCGGCTTTTTCAATTTCGGGGATATGCTTTCCTGCCTTTTCATGATCCATCTCTGCTAAGGAACAACGTCCGATTATGACCGCAAGAATGTTGTTGAAGTCGTGGGCAATACCTCCTGACAGTACGCCAAGGCTCTCCAGCCTTTGAGTGTGCTGCAATTGTTGTTCAAATAGTATTCTTTCCACCTGGGTATTCTTAAATACATCTATGTCGGTACATGTACCAAACCATTTGGTAATAGTTGAATGTTCATCCTTCACAGGTACGCCACGAATTAACCACCATCTATAAACACCATCTGAACGCCGCAGTCGGCATTCGTGAGCATAGGTGGTTCCAGCCGTAAGTGCGTTTTGCCAAGCGTCCCATGCCTGCTGCAGGTCATTAGGATGGAACGTTTTACTCCAGGTATACCCGGAACTCTCCTCAAGCGTTAGTCCAGTATATTCAACCCACTGCTGATTAAAATAGGTGTTCCAGCCATCAGGACGGCTTATCCAGACAATATGCGGCATGGACTCAGCCAGACTGAGAAATTCAGCTTCACTTTTATTTTTAAGCTCGTTCCGAGATTTTTCTAGCTCCTCTGCCATGACATTAAACGCATCTGAGAATTCACCCAAAAAATCAACCCGTTGAGCAAAGTCACCAGAGGCAATAGCTTTGGCTTGCCAAGTCAAGTGGCTCAACGATGCTTGTAGAGTCTTGATTGAACCAGCCATGTACCCCTTCTTCATGATCTTAAAATCCAAATCACCCGAAGCAATCGCCATAAATCCAGTTCTGACTTCTAAAAGTGTTTCGTAAAGCTGTGAATACCCATCAACTTCAGTCAACTCTTTTGGCGGCTCTGAAGGAAGTGAACGTGCCGTAAGCAGTTCATACAGGTTCTTAACCAATTTATCATGGATCGCCATGTTATTTTCCGAATCCTGTGTCATTATTTATGCTAATGCCTTTGCTTCAAAACGACAGGTTCGATCGCCGGTACACCAACAATCTACCTCTTTAACTATAAATTTAACGCCTGAAAAACATTCCAACAATGCAGAGAGAAACCCTTCATCGTAAGTACATATTTCGTAGTCAAGCTCCGGAAGACCCGAACAATCAAGATCTTCTGACACGGTTATGGTAATTTCTCCCTTTTCTAAATCTGATTTTTCAACTCGCAAGATGCCGATACCCAGCTCCTTTAGCACCGCCTGCAACTGTTGAACAAACTCGTTCAGATCTGTTGTTGGTGTGAGCATATGAGCATAGAACTCTTTTCCGGCAAGGGCACCAGCCTCGAAAAAAATCATATCAGTTTTTTCTGTGCCGACATGCTGCTCGATCACATCACGAAAAGCAAACTGCAGCAAGCGATAAACCTCAAGCCGTGCAGTATTACCTAGGTTGGGTCGTCCCGCTTGAATATCACCAAGCAGATCCCATGAGAATTTGTACTTGCGATCACTAGTCATAAAGATTAACCATCCTGGAGTTAAATTATCTGCTTTTTTTGTATCAATTAAATGCCGTCATTTTACAAACGTATTCAGGTTTATGGATGTCAAATGCGCTCCAGTATTCAAGAGGGGCGTCTCCGTGATTTACCACATTTTTTAGTAGGTTGGCATTCTGCCATCAAGTAGAATGCTGAACTGATTCAGAGCTGATTGACCTGCCCCTAGAAACTCAACCATACTGGAGTTTCCATATTCCCCCTGTCAGCGGTTTTCATGGCGGCTGATTAGTTCTTCAGATCAATGTCCCACTTTTGCTTTCCATTATTAATCACAAGCCTCTTAAAACCCATTTCGCGTATATCCTGTATGAAATCCGTTGACTTCAGCATCAGTTTTATAAAAGGCAGATTTATTGATTCCCAGTAGATTTTTAATACGCTTCCATTTTCCCCTTCTAGACCTAGTGATGCCAGCCAACCCTTCCTGTGAAACTTTCTCTCAAGTGTAACAAGAAAGATCATTCTTTTTTTGAGGCTAACAGTTTGGCCTGTAGGTGGCGATGTAACAAGCGCTTCAAGGGGTCTTGTTGATTGGTATCGCAATGCAACAATGGCCACTATAGCAACAAACAGTATTACCCAGACTTGCCAACGCATTTTATACCAATGGCGTTTATTAGAGGTTTCCACCGTTTCCACTCCATCTACTAAGAGAGATTTATGCCGCCTCACGTATTAACGGTATGACCTTTGCCCCTGCTTTCAAGCCGTCCAGATAGTCAGCCCAAAGCTGCATCATCTTCTTTCTCTCAGCAAGGTGAGCCGTCCGGTTGTACGCCCTGCCATTAGGATCTTTGACCGCATGAGCAAGTTGGTGTTCAATAAAGTCAGGCCTGACCTGTAACACCTCGTCAAGCATAGTTCGCGCCATTGCTCGGAAACCATGGGTCGTAATTTCTGACTTTTCAAAACCCATTCGCCGTAAGGCTGCATTCAAAGCATTGTCACTCATACAACGCAATGGTGAACGATGCCCAGGAAAAACATATCTACCGTGTCCGGTAAGCGGTCGCAAGGTTTCCAGTATTTCAACAGCCTGCCGTGGCAGAGGTACAAGATGGGCAACCTTCATTTTCATTTTTTCGGCAGGGATATTCCATTCAGCGGAGTCAAAGTCTATCTCTGACCATTCAGCTGCCCGTAACTCTCCAGGACGAACAAATAACATTGGTGCAAGCTGCAAGGCGCACTTAACAACGAAAGAGCCTTGAAACTCATCAATAGCCCGTAGAAGTGGTGCAACAGCTTTCGGGTCTGTGGGTGCCGCATGGTGTCCGTTCTTAACCGGCGGCAATGCTCCTTTCAAATCATCGACAGGATTACGATCTGCACGTCCGGTGGCAACTGCATAACGAAATATGGCGCTACACTCAAAACGTATTCTATGCGCCGTGTCCAGAATATTTCGGGCTTCCATACGACGCAATACAGCCAACACGTCCGGTGCTGTTATCTCCTTAATCGGTCGCTTGCCTATCCATGGAAAAACGTTCTTTTCCAGCCGCTCGAGTTTATGCTGTGCATGACTAGCCACCCACGTATGAGAAAAATTACTGTGCCATTCACGTGCTATAACTTCAAAGGTGTTGGTGGCCTGTTCGCCCTGTGCGGCTTTCTGTGCCTTCTTTGTTTCACCAGGATCAACACCATTTGCCAGCAGTTTTTTTGCTTCCTCACGGCGATGCCGTGCATCAGCAAGAGACACAGCAGGGTAAGCACCGAAAGACAGCCTTTTTTCCTTACCACCAAATCTGTATTTCAGATTCCAGAGCTTCCCGCCAGTAGGTGTTACGAGTAAGTACATTCCCCCACCGTCTGACAACTTGTATGCTTTGTCTTGTGGTTTTGCGTTCCTCACTTGAATATCTGTAAGTGGCATAATCCTTTTGGGCACGGGCTTTTCCTCCATCTTGGGGGCGTCTATTTTCCATGGGGGCGTTTGCATCCAAACACCGCCCCCAAAACTCTTGAATTCAGCCATACCAGAATGGACTATAAAAGACAATAGGTATAAAAAAAGCCCCTATTTCTAGAGGCTTAAATACTGTATTGGATTGTAATGGATTAGATGGTGGTGCCCGAAGCCGGAATCGAACCGGCACAGAGTTTCCTCCGAGGGATTTTAAGTCCCTTGCGTCTACCAGTTCCGCCATTCGGGCAAAATCACGGCAGCCTGTTTATTAACAGTTTACGCGCTCTTTAAGCTCTTTACCGGTTTTAAAGAATGGCGTCTTCTTTGACGGAATACGCACAACTTCACCGCTTTTAGGATTTCTCGCCTCACGCCCAAGTCGCTCGCGAATGGTGAAACTACCGAAACCGCGGATTTCTACTTTATCACCGGATTTAAGTGCTTCTTCAATTGAATCAAAAACCGTATTTACAACAATTTCCGAAACCTTGACATTCAACATTCCGTGCGATTGAACCAGCTTTTCAATAAGTTCGCTTTTGGTCATACGTCCCTCTGGCACACAGTAAATTAATTGGTTCTGTTGTTTAAGCCCTTTTTCAGCAAATCGCCAAATGTTGAAGTCGACTCACCCTGTGATCCCATGTACTGCTCAAAGTCGGCTTTTTCTGCAGCAACATGAACCGATTTGATGGAAAGGGATATCCGGCGTTCTTTTGGATCGCAGCTTAACACTACGGCTTCCAGATTATCGCCGATAGAAGCGAATTCCTTGGCTGAGGCAACCTTTTCACGGGAGAGTTCGGATACGTGAATCAAGCCCTCGATGCCTTCTTCCAGTTCTACAAAGATCCCGAAGTCGGTCAGTGAAGTAACCTTACCTGTGACCAGCGCCCCGGCACGGTATTTACCCGGAGCGAGGCTCCATGGATCCGGCTCAAGCTGCTTGATGCCGAGCGAAAGCCGCTCGTTTTCAACATCAACCTTCAGCACAACAGCCTGAACAAGGCTCCCTTTTTCATATACATCACCAGGGTGTTTGATACGCTTTGTCCACGACATGTCAGAAACATGTACCAGACCGTCGATACCATCTTCGATACCGATAAACATACCGAAATCGGTCATGTTCTTGATCTGGCCTTCTATTCTTGTACCGGCAGGATATTTTTCAGCAATTGTATTCCAAGGATTCTCGGAGACCTGCTTCAGACCGAGAGAAATTTTACGATTTCCCATGTCGATGCCGAGGATAACCGTCTCAACTTCGTCACCGATATTCAGGACATCGGCCGCACGGCGAACCCTCTTGGTCCATGACATTTCTGAAACATGAATCAGGCCTTCAATGCCCGGCTCCAGTTCAACAAATGCGCCGTATTCCATCAAGCTGACGACACGCCCAGTCACGCGTCCGCCGATCGGAAACTTGGCCGGTACATCCAGCCATGGATCAGCGAGGGTCTGTTTGATACCAAGAGAGATTTTACCTTTGGTACGGTCAAATTTGAGTACCTTGGCAGTAATCTGCTGTCCCGGTTTAAGGACGTCAGTCGGTTTCCCGACTCTTCCCCAGGAAAGATCTGAAACATGAAGCAAACCGTCAACGCCGCCAAGATCGACAAAAGCGCCATAATCGGTAACATTCTTGATTGTACCTTCTACGATCTGTCCTTCTTCAAGTTTTTCAAGAGTAACGTCGCGAATGGATGCACGTTCCTCCTCAAGTACAGCACGGCGGGACAGCACGATGTTGTCACGACGCTGATTGATTTTGATAACCTTGAAGCGCCCTTTTACACCGATGTAGCTGTCGGAATCGGATGAAGGACGGATATCAACCTGTGAAGACGGCAGGAAAGCCTGGACGCCGATGTCAACGGTAAATCCGCCGTTAACCTTACCCGTGATGGTGCCGTCAATGATGCCGCCTTCCTGGCACGCGTCACCGATTTTATCCCAAGCAGAAAGATAGTCAGCCTTCTTTTTGGAAAGGACATACCCTTTTTTGCCATCCTGACGAGTCATCAGTACGCGGATTTTGTCGCCGACCTGCACAGACACTTCACCATCAGCATCGCGAAATTCCGAAGTAGGGACGTGACCTTCTGATTTTAATCCGATGTCAACAAGGACCGTATCCTGATCCACGCGCACTACAGTTCCCTCTATAATTTTATCCCGTTCGGGACGATCTTTTAAACTTTCAGTGAAAAGCGCTGCAAATTCACTGCTCTGCTGTTCGCCGTCGAGCTCCTCATTATCTTCTCCGGCAGCGTCAAGCCTTTTGAAATCAACCATTACACCATACCCCCTGGACGTTTATCGTTCTTCTATTTTTTATTGAGCTTGGCAATGTAGCAATATGAGCCAAATATTTCAATCGCTTTTATTCAATTCCTCAATTTTGTTCATAACTTCGTCAATAATCCACTTCGGTGTCGAAGCACCGGCAGCGACTCCGACCCGTTTGGCACCTTTAAACCATGCCTGGTCAATCTCCTCTGCAGTTTCAATCTGATAGGTATGGGACTGAATCTCGGTACAGACTTCAAAAAGGCGGCGAGTGTTGGCGCTGTTGAATCCGCCTACCACAAGCATGCAATCGACGCTGCTCGCCAGCTTCTTGGCCTCTTCCTGACGAACTGCGGTAGCATCACAGATCGTGTTGTACACACGTATCTCACCGCCGCGCAGCAGGCATTCAGATACAACGTTCCTGAGGTTTTCGAACGCCTGGGTTGTCTGGGCCACCACACCGATTTTATTCATTTTGGGCAGTTTTTTGACATCTTCGCCGGATGCGACAACAAATACCTTCTCGCCACCGTAGGAAACAATCCCATGTACTTCAGGATGGTCGGCATCTCCGACAACGACAACTCCGTACCCGGCTTCCGACAGGCTCTTAACATGCTCCTGAGCCTTTTTTACAAACGGACATGTCGCATCGACAATATCGAGCCCCTTCTGCTTCGCCTCGTTTATTTCTTTCAAGGCAACACCGTGAGAGCGGATGATTATTGTTCCCTTTTCGAGGCTGTCGAGTGAATCAAGAGCGCTGATCCCCAGCTCTTCAAGCCTGCCGACAACCTGGGGCGAATGAATAATCGGTCCAAGCGTATAGGTCTTCTGGTCCTTGCCGGCCGCCTCAAACGCCATCTGCGTTGCACGTTTTACCCCGAAACAGAAACCGGCCTGTTTTGCAAGAATGACTTTCATGGTGAAGATTCCAGATCATTGATTTTATCGCGGCACATTTTAACCATCAGGGCCAACACATCATCAATGGAAAGCCGGGATGAATCAACAGAGACGGCATCATCGGCCCGCCTGAGTGGCGCTAGATCCCGCTCGGAGTCCTGACGGTCCCGTTCAATTACATCGTCAGTCGTTTCTTCAAGTGTGACAGGTTCACCTTTAGCGATCAGCTCTTCGCAGCGTCTTCTGGCGCGCTCTTCCACAGAGGCACTCAGATAGAATTTCATTTCAGCGTCCGGAAAAACTACTGTGCCGATGTCCCGTCCCTCGAGGACAACACCGCCTCGCCTGCCCATCTGCTGCTGTGATTTCAACAAGGCTTCCCGCACAGGTTTCAGAGTTGAAGTGCGGGAAGTCAGCAGCGACATTTCCGCAGTACGAATCTGATCCGTCACATCCATGCCGTTGGCCCGCACCAACTGCCGGCCGGAAACGGCTTCAAGCTGTATATCGATGTTTTTGCAGAAGTGCCCGACAGCAGCGGTATCGCCCAGGTCGACACCGGCACGATCAAGCAGCAAAGCCGCAGCCCGATACATGGCACCGGTATCTATCTGGATATAGCCGAGGCGTGCTGCCAGCAGCCGCGCAATGGTACTTTTCCCGGCGCCGGAGGGACCGTCTATCGCTATGATAATGCCGTCAGGTCGTGAGAGCATTGGCTATTTCCCGGCAACATTTTCGAGAAGCGGGAAAAACGTTGGAAAAGATGTCGCGACACAGGCGATATCTGTCACCGTTATGGCGCTGGAAGCTACCAGAGCGGCAACTGACATGGACATGGCGATGCGATGGTCTCCACAACTGTCTACCGTGCCCCCCAAAAGCTGCTCTGAACCGGTAATGTCCATGCCATCTTCAGACTCTGTAACCGTAATGCCGAGCTTCCTGAGATTGTCTGCCATGGCGGTGATCCGGTCCGTCTCTTTTACCCGCAGCTCCCTGGCATCCCTGACAACGGTGACACCTTCCGCAACTGCTGCAGCGACACAGATTGCCGGAAATTCATCGATAGCACGTGGGACGACAGCTCCGGAAATCGAGATCCCTTTCAGACGCGAGGAGCGCACCAGAATGTCCGCGACCGGCTCACCGGAAACTTCCCGCTGGTCCAGCAGCTGAATATCTCCCCCCATGGACTGCAGAATATCAATTATGCCGGTGCGGGAAGGGTTTACTCCGACATTTTTTATCAGCAGTTCGGAATGAGGCGTAATCAGGGCAGCCACCATAAAAAAAGCGGCTGAGGAGATATCTCCCGGCACGATTACTTCCTGCCCCTTTAGCTCAACACCACCCCGGACAGTTACCGCCTTGTCGCCCCTGACCAGCGAAGCACCAAACAGCTGGAACATCCGTTCGGAATGATCCCGTGACAGGCTCGGTTCGCTGACACTGGTTTCACCGGCGGCATAGAGACCGGCCAGCATGATTGAAGATTTGATCTGGGCGCTAGATACCGGGGATTGATAAGCGATCCCTTGCAGAGAACCGCCATCAATGGCCAATGGCGCTAGGGTTCCACCTTTGCGGCCTGATATGCGAGCCCCCATAAGGGTAAGAGGTTCAACAACCCGCTTCATGGGTCGTTTTCGCAGGTACTGGTCTCCGGTCACGACCGAGAAGAATGATTGACCGGAGAGAAGCCCGGTTATCAGCCTGATTGTTGTGCCGGAATTGCCGCAGTCAAGAACATCACCAGGCTCTTTCAGCCCGTAAAGACCGCGACCGGTAATTTTTACCGTCTCGCCATCATCATCGATCTCGACGCCCATGGCACGAAAGGCGTGCATGGTTGACAGGTTGTCCTCGCCGCGGAGAAAGCCGCGCACAGTCGTGATACCGTTGGCTATCGCTCCGAGCATGATTGAACGGTGCGAAATAGATTTGTCTCCCGGAACGATGATCTCGCCCCGTACTGAAGACGCTGGCTTTATAGTAATAGAATCCACAGGTTCTCCGGTGATGAATTTAATTAGACGATCCCGTCCCGAAACTGTTTGGCGGTAGTAAAAAACTCCGTTAAGCCGGACTGGTCGCTGTTGTCTATACGCCGGCGAAGTTCGGCGAGACTTGCGGAAAAACCGTCAATGCTTGCAAGCAGCGCCTCCCGGTTCATCAGGGAAATATCACGCCACATGGCCGGATCGGAAGAGGCTATGCGCGTAAAATCACGAAATCCGCCAGCCGAATAGGAAAGGACATTTTCGCCCTCAACATCGGCTGTGCCTACGGCGTGAACAAGAGCATATGCGACGGCATGGGGAAGATGCGAGATCTCAGCAAAGATTCTGTCATGGTGCCCGGACTCCATGCTGCACACATCGGCACCGGCTGCAGTCCAAAGACGCGAGACCGTTTCAAACGCTTCCCGATCGGCAGTAAGACCTGGCGTCAGCACACAGCGTTTACCCGTGAACAGGTTCGGAAAAGCCGCGGCAGCGCCCGAATGTTCAGTACCGGCGATGGGATGACCGCCAACAAACCGGCAGCCTGCCGGCATAAGAGCGTCACACTGGCTGACAACCGCCGTCTTGACACTGCCGCCGTCAGTAACGATACAGCCGGGGGGAAGTGAAGCGGAAATGTCCCGTACAACCGCCGCAATCGCACAGACCGGAACGGAGACAAAGACAACGTCTGCAGCAGAAACCCCGGAAAGAGCGTCTGTGGCTATCTCATCAACTATTCCGAGTGAAAGTGCCTGCGCAAGGTTGGCGGCATCCGTATCTACACCGACGATGCGCCTGACGACTCCCGCCCTGCGGAGCGCCATGGCAAACGAGCCGCCGATCAGCCCCACTCCAATTACAGTTAGTTGCTCAATGATCATCGGATACGCACCCTACATCGACCGCGGATACGAGCCGAGAATTTTCAGAAACTGGCAGCACTGCTTGAGGTCATCAAGAGCGGCCTGGACATCCGGATCTGAAAAATGTCCGAAGAAATCCACGAAGAAAATGTACTCCCAGGCTTTCTTCTTAAACGGACGCGATTCAATTTTAGAGAGGTTTATGCCGCGTGACGCAAAAGGCTCCAACATTCGGCAGAGGATTCCCGGCTCATCCTTGACGGAGAAGAGCACCGAAGTCTTGTCGTTGCCGGAACGATCACACCCTTTGCGGGAGACAGTCAGGAAACGGGTAAAATTATTAACCTGATCCTCAATGCGGCTGCGGACAACCTTGAGATCATAGAGGGATGCGGCCAGTTCACTGGCTATTGCCGCAGAGGTGTAATCATCACTGACTATCTGGGCGGCAACAGCGGTTGAAGCGACATCTACGGTAGGAATCCCTGACAGGTTTTCAACCAGCCACTGCCGACACTGGGCGATGGGCTGGGCATGGGAATAGACCTTCTTGACATCCTCGATCCGTCCGGTACGGGAGAGTAGATCATGATGAACTTCAAGCAAAATCTCGCCGGTTATCTGCAGGCCACTTTCCACAAACATGTCAAGAGTATGCGAAACAACACCCTCGGTGGAGTTTTCAACCGGCACAACGCCATAAAGTGCCCTCCCCTTTTCAACCTCTTCAAAAACAGCCGGGATTGACTTCATGGGAACCAGTTCGGCCGAGAGACCAAACTGCTGCATGGTAGCCAAATGGCTGAACGTCGCCTTCGGCCCCAGAAAAGCAACCTTCATCGGTGACTCCAGCGCCAGACATGCCGAAATGATTTCGCGATAAATGCTTTTAAGGGCATCATTGGGGAAAGGGCCGGGATTTTTATTCTGGAGGCGGTCATAAATCTGGCGTTCACGCCCTGGAACGTGAAAATCAAGATTATTACCAGATTTCAAACGTCCGACCTCAAGCACAATCTGCGACCGTTCATTCAGCAAGTCAAGGATGGCATCGTCAACACTATCGATACGTGAGCGAAGATCCTGAATGTTTAGTGTACTCTTCTGCAAAGGAAACCGCCTGGAGGGTAGCCGTAATATGAAGCTGAAAAAGAGGGATAATGTAAAACATGGGGTAAGAAAAAGCAACCGCTTTTAGTACAGTTAGAAGCCTATTCTGCCCGTTTTTTAGCCCCTGGCAGAATTTACCGCAACTGGCCGGAACAGATTCAAAAAACGCCCGTGTATTGGCTATGGAGACTCGTTCAGTGCAAAGCGCTCAAGCCAGCCATCAAATACGGTCACCTTTTCTTCACCGAAAGGGATCAGTTTTTTCCTCACCTGTGCAACGGACTTCCGTTCGCCCAACCGGCCAGGTTTCTTTGAATAAAACAGATCGGCAAAACAGATTATCTGTTCGGAAAGCGACTGCGGACACATGTCGCGGTGCGGAAGCGGCAACCCCTGCCTGACAATGTCTTCGCATGTCAAACCGACACCGGTATGACGCTCACACACCAGAGCATGAAGCGGGTGCCCTTCCTGCTCGAGAATCGCACGCCCCAAGACACCATGCATGATGTATGGGTGTTCACCGTGCAACCCGAGCCCCGGCGCATCAACCCGACA
>Ga0123338_10002952_pt1 | contig 15610 bp, 12 predicted proteins | sample grotaG_FD_89793 | JGI IMG/M metagenome (GOLD analysis project Ga0123338, IMG submission 89793) | Glacier valley bacterial and archeal communities from Borup Fiord, Nunavut, Canada, to study Microbial Dark Matter (Phase II) -... | ecosystem: Environmental > Aquatic > Freshwater > Ice > Glacier ...
AGGCATTCGGCTGCGGTGTCGACCCACGAGTGCATCGCCTCGGCCAGCATCGACGCCGAGCCGGTCGCCGCCGCCGCCACCGTTTTCGCGACCACGATGACCGCGCCGACCGCGAAGGCGACGACCACCGGCGACATGCTCGCCGGCTGCGAGTCGATGCCGAGGTTGCTGTGGAAGCGCTTGAATCCCCTCATGACGGCCGGACGGCGATCACGTCCGCCGCCGCGGTCTCGTAGGTTCGCGCGAGACGCAGCAGGTCGAGGTCGCTGCGCGGCTTGCCGACGAGCTGCAGGCCCATCGGCAATCCGGTCGCCGAGAAGCCGGCAGGCACGCTGACCGCGGCAAGGCCGGTGAAGGTCGCGATCACGACGACTTCCATCCAGCGGTGATAGGTGTCCATCGCGCGGCCGTCGACGGTCTTCGGCCAGCGCTCCTCGACCGGGAACGGCCAAACTTGTGCGGACGGCAAGGCAAGGAAGTCGACGCGCTCGAACAAGCGGAGCACGTGCTGATAGAAGGCCGTGCGCTCGACGCTCGCGGCCATCACGTCCGAGGCCGTCAGGGTCGCGCCGTTGTCGTGCTCCCAGAGCGCTTCCGGCTTGATGCGCGCGCGGTTCGCCGGCTGCGTCAGGTAGGGCGCGATGCGGTTGCGGTTGAGCCACCAGCGCAAGGTCATCCAGGCGTCCCAGATCCGCTCGGGCGCGAAGCCGAGCGACAGCGGCTCGACCACGGCGCCAGTGCCTGCCAGACGTTGCAGGGCCTGTTCGCAGGTGTCGAGGACGCCGGACTCCATCGCCAGATGTCCGCCGAGGTCGCCGAGCCAGCCGATGCGGATCGGTCGTGTCGTCGGCGCGCCCGTGTCGAGCCGGGCTGCGAAGGAGGGCTCGGTCGCCAGCGAGAGCGGCGCGCGCGGGTCGTAGCCGGCCTGCACGTCGAGCAGAAGCGCGAGGTCGAGGACCGTCCGCGCCATCGGCCCTTCGGTGCCGAAGTGCGTGACCCACGTGTCCGCCGCCGGCCACGCCGGCACGCGGCCCTGGCTCGGGCGGAAGCCGAAGACGTTGTTCCAGCCCGCGGGATTGCGCAGGCTGCCCATCGAGTCGCTGCCGTCGGCGACCGACAGCATCCGCGTCGCCAGCGCGACCGCCGCGCCGCCGCTGCTGCCGCCGGCCGACCTCGACGGATCGAAGGCGTTTCGGGTCGCGCCGAAGACTTCGTTGAACGTGTGCGAGCCGAGCCCGAACTCCGGCGTGTTGGTCTTGCCGACGAGGATGCAGCCGGCGGCCTTCATCCGCTCGGCGAGCAGGCCGTCGACCGTCGGCACGTTGTCGGCGAGGAGCGGCGAGCCCATGGTCGTGCGCAGGCCGGCGGTCGGCACGATGTCCTTGATCGCCTGCGGCAGGCCGAAGAGAAACGGGCGCGGCGATGCCGGCGACGGGTCGGCGGCGATGGCGCGATCGCGCGCGTCGGCCTCGGCGAGCAGCACGTCGTCGTCGCGCCGGCTGACGATCGCGTTGTGCACCGGGTTCATCGCGTCGATCCGCGCGAGCGTCGCCCGCATCAGCTCGCGGCACGAGAGCTCCCGCGCCGCGAGCAGGGCGGCGAGCCGATGCGCCGGCAGGTCGGTGAGATCGCTCATCGCGAGCCGAACATCATCTGCCGCGCGATCGCCGATTTCACCGGCCCGAGCGCCTGCAGCGCAGCGATGCCGAAGCCGCGCGCCGTGCCGGCGCCGGGCAGCCCCCAGGTGAAGCTGCGGGCGAGGAAGTCGGTCGCGGCGATCATCGCCCAGCGGTCGGGCGCGCGTTGCCATTCGAGCTTGCGCAGGACGGCGTCGACGTCGCGGCTCGCCGCCAGCGCGCGCACGAGCTCGAAGGCGTCGCGCATGCCGAGGTTGAGACCCTGGCCCGCGACCGGATGCAGCGTCTGCGCCGCGTTGCCGATGCGCACCGTGCGCCCTTCGGCGAGCGTGCGCTCGGCGCTCAGGCCGAGCGCGAACTCCTTCAGCGGCGAGAGCGAGGCGATGCGCGGCGTGCGCGGATGGAAGATCGTGTTGAACACGGTGACGCGCTGCGCCGCGTCGAGCCCGCGCACCGGGTCGTCGGCGCTGTCGACGCACCACACGAGCGCGGCCGTGCCGTCGCGCCGCGGCAGCAGCGCGACCGGACCGTGGCGCGTGAAGCGCTCGTAGGCGATGCCGCCCGCGCCAGTCGCCTCGCCGCCTGCCGACGGCGCAAAGTTCGCGACGCCGACCCAGGCAGTCTGGCCATAGTCGTGGCGCAGCGGCGCGCGTCGATCGCCGGCGACGAGGTCGGTCTTCGCGGTCGGCGAGAACACGCCACCTTCGGCGACGACGGCGAGGTCGAAGCGCTCGGCGATGCCCGCGTCGACCTCGACGCCTGCGGGATCGGCGACGCTCTTCAGCGCAGTGACGGCCGTGCCGAAGCGGCCGCGCAGGCGCTTCGGCTCGCGCCGTTCGGCCTCGAGCCACACCTCCTGCAGCGGCGCGACGATCGCGCCGTAGCCCATCACCGCGCCGAGCATCGGCACGGCTTCGTCGATGGCGCGGATCGTGAGCTGCGGTTCACCGAAGCGCGATGCGAACGCCGCCAGCAGCGACGGCGACTGCTGCGAGACGTGGACCTCGGCGATCGGTTGCGCATTCTCGGGCCGCCACGCGTCGAGGCGCTGCAACAATTGCACGCTGCCGAGCGAGAGCGCGAGCGTGCGCGGATCGCCGGAGACGTCCTTGTCGGCTGGGCGCGCGTCGAAGAGCGTGACCTCGGCGTCGGCGAGCGCGTGCGCCGCGTGCAGCGCCAGCGCCAGGCCGACTGGCCCGGCGCCGATCACTGCGATCTTCAGAGGCGTCGATTCGTTCATGCGGTCACACCCGTAGCGCGGGTTGGATTCCAGGGGGCAGCCTTATTATTCGCCGCACCCGGATGTCCGGTGCACTTGTGGGAACCGTTGCCATGGCGCTGATGGATTTCATCAAGAAACAGTTCATCGACATCATCGAGTGGACGGAGGACAGCGACGGCACGCTCGCCTGGCGCTACCCGATGGAAGACCGCGAGATCCAGAACGGCGGCTCGCTCACGGTGCGCGAGTCGCAGGTCGCGATGTTCGTCAACGAAGGCAAGGTCGCCGACGTCTTCGGCCCCGGACGCTACACGCTGACGACGGCGACGCTGCCGATCCTCACGTATCTGCAGAACTGGGACAAGCTCTTCAGGAGCCCGTTCAAGAGCGACGTCTACTTCTTCTCGACGCGCCAGCAGATCGACCAGCGCTGGGGCACGAGCCAGCCGGTGACGATCCGCGACAAGGACTTCGGCGCGGTGCGCCTGCGCGCGTTCGGCAACTACAGCTACCGCGTCGCCGATCCGCGTCTCTTCTACAACGAGATCTCCGGCACGCGCGAGCGCTACACGACCGAGGAGATCGACGGCCAGCTGCGCGGGCTGATGCTGCAGAACATCTCCGACGCCGTCGGCGCGAGCGGCACGCCGTTCCTCGACCTCGCCGCGAATCAGGTCGCGTTCGCCGCGGCCCTGCAGAAGGCGACGGCGCCGGCGTTCGAGAAGCTCGGCCTGAAGCTCGAAATGGTGACGATGCAGAACGTGTCGCTGCCCGAAGAGCTGCAGAAGATCCTCGACCAGAAGATCGGCATGGGCATGGTCGGCGACATGGGCAAGTTCATGCAGTACCAGACGGCGCAGTCGATCCCCGCGCTCGCCGCGGGCGCAGGCGGCGGCGAAGGCGGCGGCATCGTCGGCAGCGCGGTCGGCCTCGGTGCCGGTGTGGCGCTCGGTCAGGTGATGGCGAACCAGCTCGGTCAGGGCCTGAACGCTGCGGCGCCCGGCGCGCCCGCAGCGGCAGCCGGTGCCGCCGCGGCGACCGGCGTCAAGCCCGAGGACGTGATGGCCACGCTCGAGCGTCTCGCCGACATGAAGACCAAGGGCATCCTCACCGCCGAGGAGTTCGACGCCAAGAAGGTCGAGCTGCTGAAGAAGCTCTCCTGATGTGACGTTGCGATAGCGGCGGGGCCGGTCGGCCCCGCTTTCGCACACCCGCATCTCTTTGGCCACCACTCCTTCTCCGCAACGCGCGTACCGCGCCGCGTGCCCGAACTGCGGCGCGCCGGTCGAGTTCGCCTCGGCGGCGACGCCGTTCGCGGTCTGCGGTTTCTGCCGCTCCGTCGTCGTCCGCGCCGGCGACGCGCTCCGCAAGGTCGGCGAGAGCGCCGAGGTCTTCGACGACCACTCCCCGCTCCAGCTCGGCGTCTCCGGCAAGTACCAGGGCGCGGCGTTCACGCTCGTCGGCCGGCTCCAGTACCGCTACGCCGAAGGCACGTGGAACGAATGGCACGCGCTGTTCATGACCGGCGCCAGCATGCAGAAGTCGGGCTGGCTCTCGGAAGACAACGGCCGCTACGTCGTCTCCTTCGATGCGCCGCTGACGACGCCGCTGCCACCGGCCGAGCAGCTCCAGGTCGGCGCGCCGCTCACCGTCGAGGGTCAGAGCTGGACGGTCGCGTCGGTCGTCGCTGCGAAGCTGGCCGCGGCCGAGGGCGAGCTGCCGCGCAAGCCCAACCTCGAGCGCGGCTTCGTCGTCGCCGACGTGCGCTCGGGCCGCGGCGACGTCGCCACGATCGACTACACCGATCCTGCTCGGCCGATGTGGTCGATCGGCCATTCGGTGGCTCTGTCCGAGCTCGCTCTCGTCGGGCTGCGCGAGGCGAGCGAGAAGTCGCTCGCCGGCCGCACGCTGCAGTGCCCGAACTGCGGCGCGACGCTCGAGGTCAAGCTCGCGACGACGCAGTCGATCGTCTGCCGCCAGTGCAAGTCGGTGATCGACCTGACGTCGCAGCAGCAGGGCAACGTCGGCGGCGATCTCGCCCACTACGCGCAGGCGACCGGCTCCGAGCCGCTGATCCCGCTCGGCACCGTCGGCACGCTCGTCCTCGGCGGCGCCAAGGCGCTGCCGTGGCAGGTGGTCGGCTACGTCGAGCGCTGCGAGGTTCCGGAGAGCGCCGACGACGAGCAGACCTTCTGGCGCGAGTACCTGCTTTATCACCGCATCGAAGGCTTCGCGTTCCTGGTCGATGCCGAGGACGGCTGGAGCTGGGCCGCGCCGATCACGGGCGCGCCGCAGTCGTTCGGCGACAGCGTCAAGTATCAGGACGTGCTCTACCGCAAGCTCTACGACTACGTCGGCAAGGTCACCTACGTGCTCGGCGAGTTCTACTGGCGCCTGTCGCGCGACGAGCGCACGGCCAACAGCGACTACGTCGGCACCGGCGCTGCGCAGACGAAGCGGCTCAACCGCGAGCAGACGCAGAGCGACGCCGACCGCGAGATCGTCTGGTCGGCAGGCGAGACGCTGACGGCCGAGCAGGTGCTCGCCGCCTTCCGGCTCGCGCCCGACAAGCGCGCGGCGCTCCAGCGCGACGCCCTGCCGACGACCTTCAAGGGCTCGCTGATCGGCAAGATCTTCTTCTCGCTCTTCATCGTCATCCTCGTGCTGCTGCTCTTTCGCTGCAGCAGCGGAGGCGGTGGCAGCGATTGCAGCCAGACTCGCAACACCTTCGGCGACGCGTCGCAGGAGTACCAGAATTGCGTGAACAACCAGCGCAGCGGCGGCGGCTACAGCGGCGGCGGCGGCGCGTTCGGCGGCTTTTCGACCGGCGGCGGGCACAAGTGAGCCCGGCGTCCACACGCTCGATCGAGCACGGCATTTTTTGGACAGGAGACTGGCAATGACCTACGAGTGGCTGCGGCCCGAAATCATCCTCGGCTCGATCCTGTACGCGGTGATCGGCATTCTCGTGCTGCTGTTCTTCTTCGTCGTCATCGACAAGCTGACGCCGTACCACCTCTGGACCGAGATCGTCGAGAAGAAGAACATGGCGCTCGCGATCGTGCTCGGCGCGATGTGCATCGCCGTCGGCCTGATCGTCGCGGCGGCGGTGCATGGGTGAGTGATCCGGTGGCCGAACAGGCCGCCCCGATCCGCCCGGTCGAGGTCGCGCTCCTCGCCTCGGTCTTCGTCGTCGCCGCGTGCGGGCTCGTCTACGAGCTCGCCGCCGGCACGCTCGCGAGCTACCTGCTCGGCGACTCGATCCTCCAGTTCTCGACGGTCATCGGTACGTACCTGTTCGCGATGGGCGTCGGCTCGTGGCTGTCGCGCTATCTCGAGCGCCAGCTCGTCGCGCAGTTCCTGCGCATCGAGCTCCTCGTCGGCCTGATCGGCGGACTGATGCCCGCGATCCTGTTCGCGCTGCAGTCGCAGACCACGACGTCGTTCCGTTTCGCGCTCTACGGCCTCGTGCTCGCGGTCGGCATCCTGGTCGGGCTCGAGATACCGCTCGTGATGCGGATTCTCAAGCGCCACGCCGGCGGCGATGGCCGAGGTCGGGGCGGCCTGAGGACGCTCGTCTCGCAGGTCCTCACCTTCGACTACCTCGGCGCGCTCGCGGTCTCGATCGCCTTCCCGCTCCTGCTCGTGCCGCAGCTCGGGCTGATCCGCACCGGCGCTTTCTTCGGCCTGATGAACGCGGGCGTCGCGGTCTGGGCGCTCTGGCTCTTTCGCGGCGAGCTGCGCGGCTTCGCGGCGCAGGCGCTCGCCTGCGCGCTGACGATCGCCGCGCTCGCCGGGGCCTTCGTCTTCGCCGACCGTGTGACGACCTGGGCCGAGGACCGCTTCTACGCCGACCACGTGATCTACAGCGAGACGAGCGCGTACCAGCGCGTCGTCGTCACCGCGAGCCGCGCCGGCGTGCGCCTCTTCCTCAACGGCAACCTGCAGTTTCACTCGCGCGACGAGTACCGCTACCACGAGGCGCTCGTCCACCCGGCGCTCTCGGCGCAGGGCGCGCCGCGGCGCGTCCTCGTGCTCGGCGGCGGCGACGGAATGGCGGTGCGCGAGATCCTCAAGTACCCGAGCGTCGAGCGCGTGACGCTGGTCGAGCTCGATCCGCACATGACGACGCTCTTCTCGACCATGCCGCTGCTGCGCGGTCTGAACGGCGACTCGCTCCATTCGCCCAAGGTCGAGATCGTCAACGCCGATGCCTTCGCGTGGCTCGAGCAGCACGACGAGATGTTCGATGCGATCGTCGTCGACTTCCCCGACCCGACCAACTTCTCGATCGGCAAGCTCTACACGCGCACCTTCTACGAGCTCGTCGAGCGGCACCTGTCGGCGAGCGGCTATGCCGTCGTGCAGACGACGTCGCCGCTGATCGCCAGAAAGAGCTTCTGGACCGTCGCGACCACGATCGAGGCTGCCGGCCTGACGACGACGCCGTACCACGCGCATGTGCCGAGCTTCGGCGAATGGGGCTTCATCGTCGCGAGCCGGCGTCCGTTCCGGCTGCCGTCGACGCTGCCGGCGAACCTGCGCTTCCTGACCGTCGCCGGCCTGCCGGCACTCTTCGACTTCCCGCCCGACATGGCGCGCGTGCCGACGGAGATCAACCGCCTCTCGAACCAGGTGCTGGTGCAGACCTTCGAAGAGGAGTGGGGCAAGGTGGCGCGATGAGCAGGCGCTCGCTCGGGCCGACGCGGCGCAGCGTGCTGGCGGCGTCTCTCGCCACGACTTTCGCGGCGGTCGCGCCGCTCGGAGCGTGCGCGCGGCGCGACGCCGCGACCTACGACGGCGGCTGGCTCGGCATCTCGGCCGATCGCGGCCACCTGATGCGCGACGCGACGGCCGGCTCCAAGTCGGGCGCGCTGCCGGAGGTCTCGACGACACGCCATGTCGGCGCGCTCGTCGTCGGCGCCGGTGTCGCCGGCCTCGGCGCAGTGCGCGCGATGCACGGCGCCGGCCTCGACGACTGCCACGTCCTCGAGCTCGAGGACCGCGCCGGCGGCAACAGCCGCGGCCACTCGATGGCCGGCATGCGCTGCCCGCTCGGCGCCCACTACCTGCCGGTGCCCGGCGCGGCCGCGGTCGAGGTCGTCGAGCTGCTGGAAGAGCTCGGCGTGCGCAAGACCGTGCACGGCAAGGCCGTCTACGACGAGCGCATGCTCTGCCACAGCCCGCAGGAGCGCCTGTTCATCGCCGGCGGCTGGCGTGAGGGCCTGCTGCCGCCGATCGAGTCGCTGCCGGCCGAGCAGCGCGCGGCGACGCTGGCGGAGTACCGCGCCTTCGGCGCTGCTGTCGCGGCCGCGGGCGAGGGCAATGCGTTCGCAATCCCGACGGCGCGCGCGCGCTGGAGCGATGCGCTGGCCGCCCTCGACCGCGTCACGTTCGCCGCATGGCTCGATGCCCACCGCCTCGTCGCGCCCGCCCTGCGCTGGTACCTCGACTACTGCTGCCGCGACGACTACGGCGCCGGCTCCGCGCACGTCTCGGCCTGGGCCGGCCTCCACTACTTCGCCAGCCGGCACGGCTTTCGCGCTCCCGGCGACGAGCCCCGCGGCGGCGATGCCGGCGACGGCATCCTCACCTGGCCCGAAGGCAACGCCTGGCTCGCCGAACGGCTCGCCGCGCCGCTCGGCGATCGCCTCCACGGCGGGCGCGTCGCCATCGCCGTGCGCGAGCGGCGCGACGCGGTCGAGGTCGACGCCTGGAACGTCGCGACGCGCCAGCGCGAGCGCTGGATCGCGTCGCACGTCGTCCTGGCGACGCCGCTCTTCGTCTCGGCGCGCATCCTCGACGCGCCGCCTGCCCCTCTCGTCGCCGCCGCGCAGCTCGTGCCGCATGCGTCCTGGGTCGTCGCCAACCTGCAGCTCGACGACGCGCTCGACGATCGCGCCGGCGCGCCGCCATCGTGGGACAACGTCGTCTACGGCGCCGTCGGCCTCGGCTATGTCGATGCGATGCACCAGAGCACGCGCCCGTTCGCCGGCCCGACCGTGCTGACCGCCTACGCGGCCCTCGGAGGCGACAGCGCCGCGGCCCTCGTCGCCAACCGCAAGAGCTTGCTCGGCGACGACTGGCGACCGTGGGCCGAGCGCTTCGTTGCCGATCTCGCGCTTGTCCATCCCGATCTGCCGGCGAAGGTGCGACGCGTCGACCTCATGCGCTACGGCCACGCGATGAGCGTCCCCGCGCCAGGCGTGCGCAGCAGCGCCGCGCTGGTGGCGCTGGCCGAGCCGCAGCGGCGCGTTCACTTCGCGCATGCCGATCTCTCGGCCTATTCCGTGTTCGAGGAGGCGCTATTCCACGGCACCCGCGCCGGGCGCGTCATCGGAGCGCGGACCCGCCCTTGAATGCGGCGCACGGGTGCGCCGATTGCTCACGGACCCCATGGACGACGACCAGTCACCTTGCGACGGCGTGTCGCGCCGCCGCTTCCTGCAGACAGCGACGACGGCCGCCGCGCTGCCCGCCGTCGCGGTGCAGGCGCAGACCGCGGCGCCCGCGCGCGCCGACGCCGCGTCGATCGACACCGCGCCCGCACCGAGCGCGACGCAGCGCACGGTGCGCCTGCGCGTCAACGGCGTGCCGCGCGAACTGCGCATCGAAGCCCGCGTGACGTTGCTCGATGTCCTGCGTGAGACGATGGCGCTGACCGGCACGAAGAAGGGCTGCGACCGCGGCCAGTGCGGAGCCTGCACCGTGCTCGTCGACGGCCGGCGCATCAACTCCTGCCTGACGCTCGCGGTGATGCACGAAGGCGCCGAGATCACGACGATCGAAGGGCTGGGCATGCCCGAGGCGCTCCACCCGATGCAGGCCGCGTTCATCGCCGGCGACGCGTTCCAGTGCGGCTACTGCACGCCGGGACAGATCTGCTCGGCCGTCGCCCTGGTCGGCGAGCTGAAAGCGAACACGCTCAGCGCCGCCACGTTCGACGCCGGTATCGCCGGCACGCGCGCGCCGCGCACGGTCACGATCACCGATGCCGAGATCCGCGAGCGCATGAGCGGCAACCTGTGCCGCTGCGGCGCGTACACCAACATCGTCGCCGTGGTTCGCGCGGCGGCCGAAGGCGGCGCGGCATGAACGACATCGGCTACGAGCGGCCGGCGAGCGTCGCCGACGCGATCCTGCTCGCTGCCCGGCCCGGCGCGGCCTTCGTGGCGGGCGGCACGAACCTCATCGACCTGATGAAGGGCCACGTCGCGATGCCGACGCTGCTCGTCGACGTCAACCGCCTGCCGCTCGCCGACGTGGCGCAGCGGCCCGACGGTGGCGTGCGCATCGGTGCGATGGTGCGCAATAGCGATCTCGCGAATCACGCCCTGATCCGCGACGGCTATCCGCTGCTGTCGCAGGCGCTGGTCTCGGGCGCATCGCCGCAGCTGCGCAACATGGCGACGGTCGGCGGCAACCTGATGCAGCGCACGCGCTGCTATTACTTCTACGACCCTGCCTTCGCGGCCTGCAACAAGCGCATGCCGGGCTCCGGCTGCGCGGCGCGCGCCGGCCATCACCGCATCCATGCGGTGCTCGGCGCCAGCAACGCCTGCGTGGCGACGAATCCGTCGGACATGAGCGTCGCACTGGCCGCCTTGCGCGCCGACGTCGTCGTCCAGGGATCGGCCGGCGAGCGCCGCCTGCCCATTGCCGATTTTCATCGCCTGCCCGGCGACACGCCCGAGCGCGACACCAATCTCGCGCCGGGCGAGCTGATCGTCGCGGTCGACCTGCCGCCGTCGCCGTTCGCGGCGCGCTCGCACTACCTCAAGGTGCGCGATCGCGCGAGCTACGCGTTCGCGCTCGTCTCGGTCGCGGCAGCTCTCGACATCCGCGACGGCGTCGTGCGCGACGCGGGACTCGCGTTGGGAGGCGTCGCGCATCGACCGTGGCGCGTCGCGGAAGCGGAGAACGCGCTCGTCGGCAGGCCGCTCGACGACGCGTCGATCCGCGTCGCCAGCGATCGACTCCTCGCCGGCGCCGCACCGCTGAAGGAGAACGCGTTCAAGGTCGAGCTCGCGCGGCGCTCCATCTCACGCGCATTGAAGACGGCCGGAGGCCTCGCATGATCACCGGCCAGGGCATCGATCGCGTCGACGGTGCGCTCAAGGTCACGGGGCGCGCGCCGTTCGCGGCAGAGTTCGCGCCGCCGGGCCTGGTCCATGCGGTGCTCGTCACGAGCAGCGTGCCGAGCGGACGCATCGTCCGCATGGACGTCGCCGCAGCGACCGCGCTGCCCGGCGTGATCGCCGTGCTGACGCCGATGAACGCGCCGCGCCTGCCGCAGAAGGGCCAGGCCGGCGTCAACCCGGCGGCCGGACGCGTCCTGTCGCTGCTGCAGGACGACATCGTCTCGTACAACAACCAGCCGATCGCCGTCGCCGTCGCCGACACGCTGGAGCGTGCGGCGCAGGCGGCGCGGCTGGTGCGCGTCACCTACGCTGCGGCCGACGCGAAGCTCGACTTCGCCGTGGCGAAGGCGACGGCCAAGCCGCCCGCGCGGGCCAACCGCGAGCCCGCCGATCTGCAGCGCGGCGATCTGGCGGCCAGCATGTCGTCGGCGGCGACGACGGTCGGTGCCGTCTACACGACGCCGATCGGGCACCACAACCCGATGGAGCCGCACGCGACCGTCGCCGACTGGAGCGGCGATCACCTGACCCTGCACGACGCGACCCAGAACGTCGGCGGCGAGCGCACGGCGATCGCCCACGTGTTCGGCCTCGCGCCTGAGAACGTGACCGTGATCAATCCGTTCGTCGGCGGCGGCTTCGGCTGCAAGGGCTCGACCTGGTCGCACGTGGCGCTCGCGGCGCTCGCCGCAAAGGCGGTCGGCCGGCCGGTCAAGCTCGTGCTCGAGCGGCCGCAGATGTTCGGCATGGTCGGCAACCGGCCGCGCACCGAGCAGACGCTCGGCCTCGGCGCGGCGCGCGACGGCATGCTGGTGGCGGTCGGCCACCAGACTGTCTCCGAGACCTCGATGCTCGAGGACTGGCCCGAGACCTCGTCGTTGGCCGCGCGGCATCTGTATTCGACGCCGAGCAACCTCTCCACGCACCGGCTCGCCAAGCTCCACATCGCGACGCCGACCTTCACGCGCGCGCCCGGCGAGGCGAGCGGCAATTTCGCGCTCGAGTGCGCGATGGACGAGCTCGCCTACAAGCTGCGCATCGATCCGCTCGCGCTGCGCCTGCGCAACTACGCCGAGCAGGACGAGAGCAAGAGGAAGCCGTACTCGAGCAAGTCGCTGCGCGAGTGCTACCGCGTCGGCGCCGAGCGCTTCGGCTGGGCCGCGCGCGCGGCGATGCCGGGCACGATGCGCGACGGGCGCTCCCGCATCGGCTACGGCATGGCGACCGCGACCTATCCGGCCAACCGCAGCGCCGCCGAGGCGCTGGTGCGCATGCTGCCCGACGGCAGCGTCGTTGTCCGCTCGGCGACCCACGATCTCGGCACCGGCACGTACACCGTGATGTCGCAGGTCGCCGCGGATGCGATCGGCGTGCCGGTCTCGAAGGTGCGCTTCGAGCTCGGCGACTCGCGCTTTCCGAAGGCGCCCGGCGCCGGCGGATCGCAGTCGGCGGCAAGCGTGTCGCCGGCCGTGCACGCGGCGGGCCTCGCGATGCGGCAGAAGCTGATCGAGCTCGCGATCGCCGATCCGCGCTCGTTCGCCCACCGCAGCGACGCGGCGCAGATCACGGTGATCGACGGCTGGCTCCGCTCGACGAACGCGCTGTCGCTCGTCCCCGGTCGAACCGTCGCCGACGCAGCGTCGCCCGGCGAGCCGATCGCCGCGCTCATCGGCAGGAACGGCGGCGTCGTCCTCGAGACAACGGCCGAGTCCAAGCCCGGCGTCGAACGCGAGCAGTACTCGATGCATTCGTTCGGCGCGGTCTTCGCCGAAGTGCGCGTCGATGCCGACCTCGGCACCGTCCGCGTCCCGCGCATCACCGGCGTCTACGGCGTCGGCACCGTGCTCAACGCCAAGCTGGCACGCAGCCAGATGCTCGGCGGCGTCGTCTGGGGCGTGGGCATGGCGCTGCTCGAGGAATCGATGCGCGACGAGCGCAACGGCCGGATCGTCAACGCCAACCTGGCCGAATACCACGTGCCCGTGAACGCCGACATCGGCGCGATCGACGTTTCATTCGTGCCCGAGAGCGACGCGTTCGTCAATCCGCTCGGCGTCAAGGGCCTCGGCGAGATCGGCATCACCGGCGTGACGGCGGCGATCGCCAATGCGGTTTTCCACGCCACCGGCAAACGGGTGCGCGACCTGCCGATCACGCTAGACAAACTGCTCTGACGGCGCCGCGCGAGCCCACGACGGGCGCGCGCGGCGTTTACGATGCGGCGCCCGCCACGTCGCCATCGCATCGCGCGCCGACCTCCATGCCTTCTCGCTCGCCCGCGCGCCGCGCCCTCGACCGCAACGCGTTCCTGCTCGTCCTCGTGGTCCTGACGGTCACCTTCGCCTGGGTGATCTGGCCGTTCTACGGCGCGGTCTTGTGGGGCAGCGTGCTGGCTCTCCTGTTCCAGCCGCTCTACCGCTGGTTCCTCGACCGGCTCGGCGCGCGGCCCACGCCGGCGGCACTCGCCACTGTCGCCGTGATCCTGGTGATCGTCATCCTGCCGGTCGGCCTGATCGCGATCTCGCTCTTGCAGGAGGCGGCCGGACTCTTCCAGCGCCTGAAAGGCGGCGAGCTGAACGTCGGCACCTACTTCGCGCAGATCATGGCAGCGATGCCGACTTGGGCGACCTCCCTGCTCGAGCGCGTCGGCCTCTTCGACGTGGCGTCGCTCCAGGCGCGGCTGACGGCGGCGATCACGCAGCGCGGCCAGGCGCTCGCCGGACGCGCGCTCGACATCGGCCAGGACGTGCTCGACCTCGTCGTCGGCTTCGGCATCGCGATGTACCTGCTTTTCTTCCTGCTGCGCGACGGCGTCGCCATCGTGCGGCGGATCCGTGCCGCGATCCCGCTCGCCGAGGAGCCGAAGGCGCTCCTGCTCGAGCGCTTCACGACCGTCGTGCGGGCGACGGTCAAGGGCAACGTCCTCGTCGCCGCCGTCCAGGGCGCTCTCGGTGGCCTGGTGTTCTGGGTGCTGGACGTGCATGCGCCGATGCTCTGGGCCGTGATGATGGCGTTCCTGTCGCTGCTTCCGGCCGTCGGCGCGGCGCTGATCTGGGCGCCGGTCGCGCTCTACCTGCTCGCAGTCGGCCAGGCTTGGCAGGGCTTGGCGCTGATCGCGTGGGGCGTGCTCGTGATCGGCCTGGTCGACAACGTGCTGCGGCCGATCCTGGTCGGCAAGGACACCCAGCTTCCCGACTACCTGATCCTGATCTCGACCGTCGGCGGCATCGCCGTCATCGGCCTCAACGGCTTCGTCATCGGTCCGCTCGTCGCCGCGATGTTCGTCTCGACCTGGGAGCTGCTGGCGAAGGAACGCGGCGAAGACGCGGCCACGTAAACCGGTTCCGGGTCTCGGGCGTTGCCAAGAGTCGGCAGGCTCCTACCGGCCGGTCCACGTTTGTCCTTCATCCGACTCTTCGCGCCAGCGGCCTCGTCCGTTACGCTCACGCCCCATGGACGACGCATCCGAACGCATCCGCGAGCTCGAGGCCAGGCTGGTCGCCCACGGCCTCGTCCTGAAGACCATCGCCCGACTGCTCTCCGAGGAGACGATCGCCGAATTGCGCGCCGCCGCCCAGGGCATCGACGACGACGGCATGCAGGAGGCCAACCCGAACCTGCACATGCGCCGCGTCGCCGAAGAGATGTGGAGCATCCTGGAGATGATCGGCTGACGATGCGGTGAGTGGGCGCGCCGTCGCCCCGGCGACGGCAGAATGCACCATGGACACGCCCGCGGCGCCTTCCGGCGCCGCTTTCCGTTTCGGCAACCGCAGGCTCTGGCTCCAGATCCTGACCGCGATCGCGGTCCTCTCGCTGCTCTGGAGCGCGGCCTGGTTCTACGTGCCGCCGATCGTCGCGTCGCAGGCCGTCAAGGCCGTCGACCAGCAGCTCGGGCGCCGTCTCACGCTCGGCCACGTCGCCTTCAATCCCTGGACGCTCGAGCTCACGCTCGACGACGTGGCACTGGCCGGCGCGAGCGCCGGCGCGCCGCCGCTGCTCGAGGTCAAGCGCGTCCACGCCAACGCGGCGCTGGTCTCGCTGTTCAAGCTCGCGCCGGTGATCGACGCGCTCGAGATCGACGCGCCGATGGTCCGCGTCGCGCGCCTCGGCGACGGCCGCTACGACATCGACGACGTGCTGCAGAAGCTGGCCGCGCAGCCGGCGCCCGAGAGCGGCAAGGAGCCGGCGCGCTTCGCGCTCCACAACATCGTCGTGCGCGCCGGCGGTCTCGACTTCGCCGACCAGCCGCTCGCTGCCGTGCACCGCATCCGCGATCTCGAGCTCGGCGTGCCGTTCATCAGCTCGTTGCCGTCCGAGCGCGAGATCAAGGTCGAGCCGCACCTCGCGTTCACGATCGACGGCAGTCGCTTCGATTCCGCCGGTGCGGCGACGCCGTATGCCGAACGCGGCAATGGCGAGCTGCGTGTCAAGCTCGACGACTTCGACGTCGCACCCTACCTCGGCTACGTGCCGCGCGGCCTGCCGGCGCAGTTGCGCGCGGCCACGCTCGGCGTCGACCTGCTGATCGCCTTCGAGCGGCGCCCGAAGCTGTCGCTGAACCTCTCGGGCAGCGTCGCGGCGAGCGGTCTCAAGGTCGTCGACACGGC
>Ga0123338_10002954_pt1 | contig 15606 bp, 17 predicted proteins | sample grotaG_FD_89793 | JGI IMG/M metagenome (GOLD analysis project Ga0123338, IMG submission 89793) | Glacier valley bacterial and archeal communities from Borup Fiord, Nunavut, Canada, to study Microbial Dark Matter (Phase II) -... | ecosystem: Environmental > Aquatic > Freshwater > Ice > Glacier ...
GATTACCAAGGGTAAAATCATAAATCTTATCGGCACCAAATTCCTGGCGCAGACGCTCCCCCTCCTCGAACATCTTGCGAATCCAGGATGATTTGGATATTTGACTGGCGATCTTCATAGAAATTGCCATTACATTTCCCTCCATTAATAATTTTCTGATACGATAAAAGAATCGAAATACTACAACACTTCGCGGAGAACTCAAATGGAAATTCCTCCGTATCCTGCGTCACGATCGCTGGCACTGACGGATAAACCGCTCCTGGACCGGTTATGTGCTGATATCCAGCCACGTGTTTCCGAACTGTCCTTCGCCGCTCTCTACCTGTTCCGGAGGGCGCACGACTATCAGCTTTCGATGGCGGCAGATTCGATCATCGTACTGGGCAAGGGGTATGACGGGTCAAACTATTTCCTGCCGCCGCTCGAAGGAGATGTTGCCGCGGCACTGAAGGTCATGTTTGCAGACGGCCAGGCACTGTATGGCGCTGATGATCAATTTACCTCCAGATACCTTAACGGGAATACCATGCAGATTACCGTGCTACGCGACTCCTGCGACTATCTCTACCTCCGTGAAGAACTGGCAACATTGCCGGGTAGCCGTTTTCACAAGAAGAAAAACCGGATCAGTTATTTTACCGCTCGTCATGACTACACCGTCACCCTCTTTTCCAGAGAACATACCGAAGGCTGCCTGAAGCTTTTGGACAAATGGTTTCAAGCCTCCCGAAACGGTAGCGACACATCACTTAATGATGAGATGGAAGCCGCTTCCGAAGGGTTGCGCCACGCTGAAGCGCTAAGACTTGAAGGTGTAGTCATCACCGTTAACAAGGCCGTGGCCGCCTTTGCCCTGGGCGAGCGACTCAACCGGGATACCGCTGTATGTCATTTCGAGAAGGCAGACCCTTTTATAGAGGGGGTGTCACAGCTGGTTAACCGCGAGTTTGCCCGGTTGCTGTTTCAGGAGTGCAGTTACCTTAACCGTGAGCAGGATCTAGGCGATATGGGACTTCGCAACGCCAAACTATCCTACCATCCGGTGGAACTCGTGAAAAAATACTTGATTAAATATTCCGATCATAAAGATTTTGTTGCACCTTACGAAAAAACATAGTAAAAGACTTGTTCTTTTAAAGACGGCAATATTTGCCGAAATCTCCTTGTTCCGGCTAGGACCGGGGCTCGAATCCGTGAGGAGGATTACCAACATGAGGAAGTACGAAACAATTTTCATCCTCCAGCCTGAACTGAGTGAAGACGACATCAAGTCGGTCACCACAAAGGCACAGGACGTCATCTCGACGTACAAAGGCGAGTGTTTCAGAATGGATGACTGGGGTATCAGGAAACTGGCTTATCCCATCAAGAAGTCTGCCAGAGGCCGCTATTACTATCTCCGCTTTGATGGAGAGAGTGCTCTTATCGCTGAACTTGAGCGGCGACTACGGCTTGATGACAAGGTGCTGCGTTACCAGAGTGTAAACATCACCGACCTGCCAGAGCGTGCTGTACCGGAAAAGAAAGCTGAACTGCCGGAAGCCGTAACGGAAGAGACAGCGGAAGAAACCGTTGCCGCTGAAGAAACACCCGCCGCTGAAGAAGCCGCTGAATAATTTCCTGAAGGAGATATACTCATGAGTGACGCAATACCAACATCAGCACCAGCACCAGCACCAAGACCAACTTCATCATATCAGCGTCCTGCAACTTCCGGCCAGCGCCCAACAGGTGGACCGGGACAGCGGCCGTCAGGCCCAGGCGGACAGGGTGGACCACGCAAGAGACGCCCTTTTCAGCGCCGTAAAGTGTGCCGTTTCTGTGCAGAGAAGAACCTCGTAATCGATTATAAAGAGCCTCGTACCCTCCGCTTTTTTATTACGGAGCGCGGCAAGATTGTTCCACGCAGAGTTTCCGGGAACTGTGCAGCACATCAACGGCACATCACTGAAGCCATCAAGCGTGCCAGAAACATCGCTTTACTGCCGATTGCAGCTAATCACGCAGTAAACTGATAGCATCTGCATGAGTCAGAAAACACCAGCCGACCACGACTTGTATGTACGCCTGAAAGCGTCATTGCTTGGAGTGGTCGGTTCGTTTGTTTTATTTGCGGCCTATCTGGCAGTACCCCCTCTTGGTATTTTTTCCGGGATACTGGCACCGTTTCCTGCCGCTTATAACCGTTTGGTTCATGGTTGTGTATCGTCACTGATTGTCATACTTGGTGCCGCTACCGCCATTACAGCCCTTTTCGGGGTTTTTGCCGGTGGGTTATACCTCTGCATGTGCGGAATGATAGGCTTTTTTATGCCGGAACTTCTTCTGCGTGGCGTCAGTGGCAGTCGGGCACTCTTCTGGACTACGGCAGCTAATCTGCTGATTTTTTCCGCTGGTTTCATTGCCTACAGCACTGTTTCCGGTATCAATCTGCAGGGGTTGATTTCTGCCGAAATTTCTGGCAGCTTGAAACAGGCGGTCGCCATATATGAAAAAGGTGGAGTGACCGGAGAAGAGCTGGAGATCATCAAACGTTCTATGGCAACAGCTGCCGACCTTCTACAGCGACTCTACCCCGCTCTTGTCACGGCATTGCTTGTTGTTATCGCCGGATGCAACCTTCTTCTTCTTAGAAAAGCTACTGCAAAAACGGCTGTAAACCTTGACATTGGCGATTTCAGCACGTTCAGAAATCCGGAACTTCTCGTCTGGGTTCTGATCGCTACCGGATCTTCACTGTTGTTGCCGGTGTCTCTGATAACAACACCGGCACTCAATATTTTGCTGATTATCATTATGCTCTACTTTTTTCAGGGCATGGCAGTTGTCTCTGCCTTGATTAGAAAACATTCCGTTTCCGCTTTATTGCGGATGCTTTTGTACGTAATGCTGATCATACAACCGTACCTGCTGGCACTTGTTGCCGGCATTGGATTGTTCGATCTCTGGGTTGATTTCAGGACCCCGAAAAAACAGGAAAACCTGTAACATACTTGACAGGCTCGAAAGGAGAAAGAAGAAGATGAAAGTTATTTTGAATGAGAACATTGAAACGTTGGGTCACATCGGTGACATTGTTAAGGTAGCACCAGGCTATGCCCGCAACTACCTGCTCCCTAAAAAGCTGGCAGTCTTAGCCACAGAAGGTAACGCCAAGGCACTTGAACACACAAAACGTCAAATGGCTTACAAGAAGAACAAGGCTCTTGATACCGCCAAAAATCTGGGAGCAAAACTGGAAGCGCTGTCAATTGTTCTGTCGCATAAAGCGGGCGAGGAAGGCAAACTGTTCGGCGCAGTCACGAACATGGATATTGCCGCATATCTGAAGGCCAACGGCTTCGATATCGATCGCAAGAGTATTGTTCTTGCCGATGCTATCAAGCACACCGGCGAGTATTCTGTAGCGCTGAAGATTCATCCCGAAGTGACTGCAACGTTAAAGGTTACTGTCGCCGCTGCATAATCCTGGCGTCACCATTAAAAGAGAGCCCGCAGACTTAACTCCTGCGGGCTCTCTTTTTTTTCCGTCTGCCGCCGATTGTTGTACGCCAGAGCCTTTGAAATCTTGCAGTAATATAGCGTTATGGTATGCTGTACGCATGCCTGCATCTGCCATAACCCCACACATTCTGGAATCACTCCGGAATCCGTCTGCATACCCGGTTCTGACCCGGACGGTAGAACTTATTCAAACGCACATCTCCTGGCTGTTTCTGACCGATACGCATGTTTTCAAACTTAAAAAACCGGTTAATTTTGGTTTTCTCGACTTTTCAACCCTCGATCTCCGTCGTTTCTACTGTTATGAGGAACTTCGTCTCAACCGGCGTCTCTGTCCGGATATCTACGAAAAGGTTATAGCGCTTCGTGAAACAGATTCAGGCGCCGCTTTTGTTGGTAACGGGAACGTGATTGAGTACGCAGTCATGATGAAGCGGCTCCCTGCCGACAGGATGCTTGACAGACTCGTTGACAGTAGCAGGATTTCAACCGAAGAAATTCAGATTATTGCACTTGAAATAAGTAAATTCCACTCAAACGCCCCCACTTCGCCGCGTATTTCAGAATTCGGCTCTCTGGAACAGATTCAGCTTAACTGGCGAGAAAACTTTGAACAGACACTGCCGTTCCAAACCTCCACCCTCCCGCCGGATATTTTAGAAACCATTCGCTCCTACGTTGAAACGTTTATAGATTCACACCAGGCTCTTTTTACTGAACGGATTGAAAATGGGTATATACGTGATTGCAACGGAGATATTCACCTCGGAAATATCTGCCTGCTGAACAGTACCGCGTATATCTTCGACTGCATCGAATTTAATGAACGCTTTCGCTATTCAGATACGGCTGCCGATATCGCCTTTTTGCTTATGGACCTTGACTTCCACAGTCGCCCTGATCTGGCTGATGCGGCACTCTCCACCTATATCACGGCTACCGGCGACTCAGACCTTGCGAAGTTAATTACTTTTTACAAGGTGTATCGAGCCTTCGTGCGCGGTAAAGTAGAAAGCCTGCAGCTTCAAGATGATGGTATTGCCGAGGAAGCTCGCGCCTCCGCTAAAAAACGCGCCATCCGCTACTTCCGCTTGGCCCAGGGGTACTGCTTGAGAAGCGCTCTCCCCCCTACCCTGTTTATCACCTCTGGAACAATGGGATGCGGCAAGAGTACTCTGGCCCAGCAACTTGCATTTGAGCTCGGCCTTGCAACCTTCAACTCGGATACCATACGCAAGCAACTGGCAGGGTTGCTGCCGGAAACAGCGGTTCAAGTATCATTTGGAGCGGGGCTCTATTCGAAAGAAATGAGCAAAAGTACCTACCGTGAACTCAGGCTATTGGCCGACAATGAACTTTCCTCCGGGCATTCAGCCGTAATTGATGCGAGTTTCGGAACTGGTGCAGAACGAGCCGAATTTGCCCGACTGGCCGCTTCTAAAAACGCATGGTTTATCATTCTATTCGTACAGTGCCATCCCGACGTGCAACGACGAAGATTACGTGAGCGTTCTTCCCGCGGTATCTCTGTTTCCGATGGAAGAGTTGAACTGCTGGATCAACAAAAAACTGCTTTTGAACCCCCAGATGATTCGGAAGGCAGGATCATTTCAATATCCACAAGCGAGGGAGCAGAACTTGCTTTAGACTCTCTTTACGGTAGGTTGTTCCGGTCATGAAAAAAATGCTTACACAAATTTTCCACCGAATGCAGCTGCGCGAATCATGGATAATTTTTTTCATTCTCGGCATTATCATGATGACATTTCCTTTTTTGCATATTTTCAACAAACCGGTACTTCTGTTCGGTGTACCGTTGCTGTTTCTCTATTTCACCGCGGGGTGGATAATTTCAATTATCGTGATTTACCTTTTCATGATTGCCAGTCGCCATGAAAACGGGCGGACTGATGAAAAGAACGAACTATGAACAGCGTTGTCCCCTCAGTAGCTGTTATATCGCTTCTCTACACTGCACTGATATTTCTGATCGCATGGTACGCCCACCATCGCAAAGAGACCGGGCGGAGCATAATCAGCAATCCGGTCATCTATTCTCTTTCGCTGGGTGTGTACTGCACGTCATGGACCTACTTCGGCAGCGTCGGAAAGGCGGCTACGACCGGGATTGATTTCCTGCTGATTTACCTCGGTCCCTCGTTAACAGCATTTTCCTGGCTTTTTCTTCTGCGCCGCATCATCAAGATAAGCAAAGAGCACAACATCACTTCAATCGCCGATTTTCTCAGTCAGCGTTACGGAAAATCACCCTGGCTTGGCGCGCTCGTCACACTAATCGCCTTTCTCGGCATCATGCCCTATATTGCACTGCAGCTAAAGGCGGTATCAACCAGTTTTTTTCTCCTCAGCGGCTCTCAAACAGACTCCATTGCTTTCGTAAAACTTGGATCCGGCACCACCATTCCTATCGCCCTGCTTCTGGCTTTGATCCTGGCTCTTTTCAGCATTGTCTTCGGTGCCAGGAGACTGGTATCGTCAGAGCGGCATGAAGGCCTGATCGCGGCGATAGCTTTTGAATCACTGGTCAAACTGGTCGCCCTGCTGGTGGTCGGATTATTTGTTACCTACGGCCTCTTTGATGGCTTCATTGATATCTTCGGGCGATTCAAGGCCATTAATCCCGAACTATTTTCGCAATTGTTCACGTTCACTACTTCTAAAAATGATCCCAATTACATATCCACTTTTACGCTCCTCTTTTTATCAATGGGAGCGATTATGCTCCTGCCGCGACAGTTTCACGTCATGGTCATTGAAAATTCCGACGAACGTCACGTAGCTACCGCGATGTGGCTCTTTCCTGCCTACCTTTTCCTGATCAATCTTTTCGTCATGCCGATTGCCATCGGCGGCATCCTCACCACCGGCAGCAGCAGAGGTGCTGACTTCTTTGTCCTTTCCCTCCCCCAACTCGCCGGACATCGTGGCATTGCTCAGCTCGCATTTCTGGGTGGTTTTTCAGCGGCAGCCGGTATGGTCATGGTTGAATCAATTGCCATTTCAACCATGCTGCTGAACCATATCTTCATGCCTATCATTGTCCGGTTTACCCCCCGGACATGGTTCCCGATTTTACTGATCAACCTAAAGCGTTTCGGAATAGTTCTGGTCGTAATGCTGGGATATTTTTATTACCGGATGATAGGTGACTCGTACACACTCGTAAACATGGGGCTGATCTCATTTTCAGCAGCCTCGCAATTCATGCCGGCCATGCTGGGGGGGCTTTACTGGAAACGAGGCAACAAGGCGGGAGCGATCAGCGGTATCCTGCTCGGCTTTCTGATCTGGCTTTACACCTTGCTGCTCCCCTCTTTCAGTAAATCGGGCTGGATTCCGGATAATCTGCTTTCAAACGGTCCCTTTGGCATCACGTTGCTTAAACCGACCGAACTATTCGGTCTGACCGGCATGGATCTTTGGAGCCATTCCCTGTTCTGGAGCATGCTTTTCAATGTCAGCTCCTACATTATTTTCTCGATACTCTTAAATCAAAATGAACAGGAGCGTGATCAGGTCCATAAATTCATCGGCATTTTTGGTCAGGAGGAGGCTCATCGCCGTACCGAGCGAAAACGGCTTTCAAAACCGGTTACAACGGATCAGTTCTTAACCCTCATGAGCAAGTTCATTGGTGAATCTGAAGCGCGGCGGGCACTTCACCTCTATTCAAACGGCCGGGACAATGCTGGAGATGGAGCAATTTCCGAATTTGAGCTCCCGAATCTGAAGCGTTTTACCGAAAGAACTCTTGCCGGTTCAGTTGGTGGTGCGGCAGCCGGGGCCATCGTAAACAACTTCCTCTCTGACATCGGCTCCAGCATGGAGCCGGTGTATGATATTTTCAGCAGTGTCCGCACAAATCTTGACCAAAATCGCGAATCGCTCTTTGTACGTCTGAAGGCTTCCGAGATCATCAATCGCACGTTAGACCTGCAGGTAATCATGGATGACCTGCTCAGGTTGTTGGTGAAGGAGTTCAAGCTTGATGTTGCTCTGATCCTTGCTAAAAATGCTGCAGGCACTTTTTCTATTATCAGTATTCAGGGAGAAGAGATTCCAGCCATCAACCCGCCTGCCTGGTATATGGATAATGTACCGTTTTTAAATCTGGTCTACCGCGATCAAAAAACACATTTTGTTAATGATCTGCGCCTCGATCGAGCCGCCCCAATGCTTGAACTAACTGTGGCTGAAGGGTTTATTTCCTGTGCTCACATCCCGATCTATCGAGAAGGAGAACCGGTTATCGCCGTACTATCCCTCTTTTCAAAATCGATAGCCGGTCTCTTTACCCAGGAATTCATCGAGCTGCTGTCAAGCCTTGCGGGGCAACTTGCTCAGGCGATCACAATAGTGCGGGAGGTTGAAGCCAAGCAGCTCGAACGGAGTCAGAAAGAAGCGGCACTTCTGAAAACGGCCAGAATCACGCGCGACATGGAAATTGCCCAGCAGATTCAGAAATCTTTTCTGCCCGATTTCGCGCCTACAATCGCGGGTGTTGATATTGCCGGACGCTGTATTTCTGCCGCTCATGTCGGAGGAGACTATTATGACTTTATTCTCCGCAGCCGACAGATCGTCGACATTGTTATTGCCGATGTTTCAGGTCATAGTGTCGGTGCGGCTCTGATAATGTCGGAAGTTCGCACGCTGCTGAGAGCAGAGGCCAATTCAGTTCACACCCCGTCTGCCGTCCTTGAAACCCTCAACATTCAACTGCATGACGATTTGTCTCGGGCCGAACTATTTATCACCATGTTTTATGCAGAATACAACGCAGAAACCGGCATACTCAGCTACTCTAACGCCGGCCACAATCACCCGGTTCTTCAGCGCAGAGACGAATTTTTACCCTGGGAGCTGGATACGGAAGGATTGATACTGGGGGTTAAAAAAGATGTCCTTTTTGAAGAACGGACCGTTAAACTTATGGCTGGAGATGTTCTTCTTTTCTACACAGACGGTCTGACAGAGGCGTGCAACAGCCAAGGCGAGATGTTTGGCATCTCAGGTGTGTACAGCCATCTCAAAACGTGCCTGCATCTCCCTGCCGATGAAATAATTGATTCGTTCTATGCCAGAATCCATGAATTTACCGGTTCTCAAAATCTGCAGGATGATATATCGTTTGTTACAATAAAAATACTCTGAGCATTAGGGGGATAATATGGATCTTAAAACGGAACATACGGAAGGGGTTGCCGTGCTGTTTATCAGGGAAGACCGCCTTGACGCAAACAATTCTGAAGAGCTTAAAGCAGAATTGCATCGTCTTTTTGAGGGCGGTACAAAAGATCTGGTCATAGATCTTAAGGAAATACATTTTATCGACAGTTCAGGGCTGGGGGTACTGGTTTCAGGCTATAAAAACGCTTCTATCCTGCACGGGACCCTCAAGTTATCAAATTTGCAGTCACAGGTGAAGTCAATGTTTGAATTAACAAGACTTCACAGGGTTTTTGATATTTTTACGTCTGTTGATGACGCACTGCAGAGTTATCGGTGATTCCCTGATTTAAAGCGGGAACACAGACGCCGTGACGGGAGGCGTATGAAAAACGACATCGACATTGATATCAGAGTACCAAGTCACACCCGCTCCTTGCGCATGATCGGCAGAATTGGTGAAAAAGTGGCACGGGATATAGACTGTCCGGAAGTAATTCGTGAATCATTACCCGGCCTGCTTGCTATCGTTTTGACAGAAGGGGTAGTCAACGCCATTAAACATGCCAACAGCGCCGACCCAGAGGGGGATATTCATGTTAGAATCAACGTCTCTAATAAAGATCTGGTGGTTCGTATCTACGACAACGGCGTTGGCTTTGATCTGGAAGCGGTACCGACTCCCTCCCTTACTTCAAACGGACTTGAGGAAAAAGGTCGCGGAATATACATTATTCGCTCACTGATGGATACGGTAAAATACATACGTTCTGATGGCGGGAATGTTCTGGAGATGAGAAAAAAATTGGCTTAGCCCTGAGAAACTGGATAAGTACGTCAAAATAAGCGGTATATAACTTCTGACTTTCTAAACAGGCATTTTCTCTATCCCCCAATTAGCTAGTTCAGTCAGGACGTTGGAGACAAGAGTTTCAAGCATGGCTTCAACTTCAGCCGTTAATCCGATTTCCATTTCTATCGATCCAGGCTGTACCCCGATCAGTATCATCTCTTTCGGTGAATGCCCCATTAGCTCGGATACTGCCAACAGGTCCTTAAGTCCCATCTGATGCGGCGAAACTTTGGTCTCCAGGGCAATAGGCAACTCCTGTCCGCACAACCGGACACAGGTTCCTGCTTTTTGGCCGGTTTCAACAGCGTCTATCATGATGAGGTTTGTAATATTTTCAAGCTTTGGGAGTAAGTCCAACCCCAGAGTGCCGCCGTCCATGATCTCGACGTTATCCGGGAAACGGTATCCATGCTGAAGCCGTTGTGCGACAATAACTCCTACGGCATCATCACCCATAACAAGATTACCGATGCCGAGGACCAGAACCGATATTTGTGGCAGTACTGTTGCCATGAATAATCCTTACCACGAATTATGTGGTGACCGTTCAATGGAGCTTATGCAGCAAGGGCGCATTAATGCGCCCTTGCTCCCCGTTTGTAAAAAGTGTGTGAGCTATTCCCGGACGAATGTATCAATATCAGTTTCGTGAACCATACCCATCAATCGGGCATATTCCGACTCAATAAGTTGGAAATGATGATTAGTTTCCTTGGCATTCAACTCATAAACCGCTTTAACCTCCGGAACATCAATCTTTGAAGCTGTCTCCAATAAAACTTCTTCAAGATTCTTCTCTCGTTCCATAGCCAGTTCGAGCGCCTTCTGCTCACTGAAGTCATCCGTAATCAAGCGGGCAATCGTAGAAACCCAGCTCGATTCGTTATCCGGAGGAGAATTCAGGAACGCATCGAGAGAAGGGATGTCATTACCCTGATAAATCTTGTAGAACTGGGAGGCATGCTCCCGTTCTTCTTTGGCAAGCATCTCGAAGGTACGGCGCGCATCTGGATTGTTCATTTTCTGTGCGCCGAGCTGGTAAAAGTTCATCGCATTTTTTTCAGTCTGGATGGAGCGTTTGATAGCCTCTTGGATATTTATACTCATGATATTGCCCCCTCTATAGGTGTATTGTCGAAAAAATACCACATTAGTCCTGTTTGTCAAGTAATTGCTCAAAGCGAAGATATTATCCAAAGCGATTGACATCAGCACTGACCGGCGTGTAAAAGAAAAACTCATTTTTTTAGAATCAGGCGGGAGAAATCATGGCTATTGAACCAAATAAGATCATTTATTCGATGATGAAAATCAGTAAGTTCTACGACAAGAAACCGGTCATCAAGGACATATCTCTATCCTATTTTTACGGCGCAAAGATCGGCGTACTGGGATTAAATGGTTCCGGAAAATCCACTTTATTGCGAATCATGGCTGGAGTTGACAAGGAGTTTAATGGTCAGGCGGTCCTCTCACAGGGATATACCGTCGGTTATCTGGAGCAGGAACCGCGGCTTGACGAAACCAGAACTGTTCGCCAGATTGTCGAAGAAGGGGTCCAGGAAACGGTTGACCTGTTGGCCGAATTCAATGCCATCACCGACAAATTTTCCGAACCTGATGCCGATTTCGAAAAACTGTGTGATCGACAGGCGGTTCTTCAGGAAAAGCTGGATCATCTGGATGCCTGGGATCTTGACTCACGTCTGGAAATGGCGATGGACGCCCTCCGCTGCCCGGATGGGGATGCATCGGTGAAAGTACTTTCCGGTGGGGAAAAGCGTCGTGTCGCACTGTGCCGATTACTGCTCAAAAAACCGGACATCCTGCTTCTCGACGAACCAACAAACCACCTGGACGCCGAAACCGTCGCCTGGCTGGAACATCATCTGCACAACTACCCCGGCACGGTTATCGCCGTTACTCACGATCGCTATTTTCTGGATAATGTCGCCGGCTGGATATTGGAACTGGACCGCGGCGAAGGTATCCCCTGGAAGGGGAACTATTCTTCCTGGCTTGAGCAAAAACAGAACCGTCTGGCGAATGAAGAAAAACAGGAGACAGACCGTCAGAAAACGCTGAAGCGCGAGCTTGAATGGATCAGGATGTCACCGAAGGGTCGGCATGCCAAGTCGCAGGCGCGTATCAGTTCTTATGAAGATATGGTTGCACAGGAAAGCGAAAAGCATGCCCGGGATCTTGAAATCTACCTGCCACCCGGCCCACGTCTGGGGGATATCGTCATCGAGGCGGAAAAAGTAGCCAAAGGGTACGGTGACCGTCTGCTTGTTGAGGATATGACGTTCCGGTTGCCGCGTGGTGGGATCGTCGGCATTATCGGCCCAAACGGCGCCGGCAAGACAACCCTCTTCCGCATGATTACCGGTCAGGAAAAAGCCGACTCCGGCTCTTTCAGGATTGGTGACACGGTTCAGCTTGCGTATGTTGATCAGAGTCGCGATGCACTCAATCCCGACAAAACTATCTGGGAAGAAATTGCAGAAGGTCAGGAAACCATCCAGCTCGGCAAAGTGGCGGTAAATTCGCGTGCCTACGTTTCCCGTTTCAACTTCTCTGGCAGCGATCAGCAAAAAAAGGTCGGGACGCTTTCAGGAGGAGAACGCAACCGGGTACATCTGGCCCGGATGCTGAAGAGCGGCGCCAACGTGATCCTGTTGGATGAACCGACCAATGATCTGGATGTCAACACTATGCGGGCCCTTGAAGAGGCTCTTGAAAATTTTGCCGGCTGCGCTGTGGTTATCTCCCATGACCGCTGGTTTTTGGACCGTATTGCTACGCATATCCTGGCGTTTGAGGGCGATTCAAAAGTAGTCTGGTTTGAAGGAAATTATTCGGAGTATGAAGAGGATCGTAAAAAAAGGTTGGGAGCAGCAGCCGACATCCCGCACCGCATCAAGTACCGCCAACTGACACGATCCTGACCCTGATAAGTGGGATAATGCGTTTGTCTGCATAAATTACGCAGAAAACAACCTCTAACTTACTAATCAGCGTGGCTGTTCCATGCTGGCCCGCATCAGCTCGATAAAAGCCTGCCGCGTTTCCGGATCTTCAATGGCGGATGACTGTGCATCAATCAAGGCCAGTTGCTGAGAAGTGAGAGGGTGGACGGTGACGATTTCTTCCGGCGCTTCAACGGTCGGCTTTTCAACCCTGCCCGCTTTAAGCACGATTTCCCGGACAACCTCAGCCCCGAGGCAGCTGTTGAGTTTTTCTTTCATCATAGCGGTCATGAAACGGAGTTCCTGCATCCAGGGTGCGCTTGAGACCGCCACGGTCAACGTGCCGTTGATAATCCGCACCGGGTACGCCCGACAAGATAGTGCCTCTCCGACAACATCCGGCCATATACGCCAGATTTCCGCTTCATGCAATCGCTCAGCTAACCCGAGTCCAACCAGACTTTCCTGTACCAATCCTGACAACGGCCGAGGAAAAGGCATCTTAGGGCGCTTTGGCATTTTGTTTTCTCCGGCGGCTTACGGCACCGCCAATAATCTGCCCGGCTACTGAACCGCCCAATGTTAATGGGATAATATGCCAACTGAGACCAGCTTTAATGCGTAACAGCACAATAAAAGGGATCGGCAGATGGATCAGAAAAAACCACATAAAGGAATATTTAGGATAATTTTGACGAATATAGCCACATGGAATACTAACGATTAAAGCTAGAATAACCAGTCCGATAATGAGAATTACGCCTTCCATGTACAGCTCCTTTCCGGGCATAGTAGAAACTCATACTGTTTTTGTCAATTAGCTTTACACTGAGGTCAATAGAGCAAGTTCAGATTACGGGAGATTCTTTGCGGTGATTCAAATCAGCCAGTTACTTGCGGTATTCAACTCAGCACATAGCGTCATGAAAGCTGAAAGCGTTCTCAAAAGGCACGGAATAACGATTCTTCTCATACCAGCCCCCCGAGCGCTTTCAACAGACTGTGGTCTGGCGATTTGCTATAATAGCGATCTTTATGAAAAAGTGCTTATGACTCTAACTTGCGAAAGCATTTTGCCAAACTTTATCTATCGTAAAGTAAGCGATTCGCACTATGAACAGGTCTGGAGCTCTGATAATATCGAAAATTCTGGTGATTAAACGGATTATTTCATCAGATGTTCATGCCATACGGCCCATAACGGAATTGTGTTAAAAACGAGAAGATCACCCAGGCACCCCGCCTAATACAGCTTTAAAAACAAATAGTTCTTGACACCAGCGGGGCACCCCTTTATAGTGACCCCCTTTTGGAATAACTCTGTACTAGAGGCAGAAATACCTACGATGTTTGACAGCCTATCCGACAAACTAGAATCAGTCTTTAAAAAACTTCGCGGTCAGGGAGTGATGACTGAGGAGAATATCAAGGATGCTTTACGTGAGGTCCGCCTGGCTCTCCTTGAGGCCGACGTTAACTTCAAGGTTGTCAAGGATTTTGTAGAAAACGTCCGGAGCAAGGCGGTTGGCACCGATGTCATGACCAGCCTGTCGCCCGGCCAGCAGGTTATCAGGATCGTCCATGACGAACTTGTTGCCATCATGGGAGGTGGCGAGGACAACTCACTCGACCTCGCGGCAAAACCACCTGTAGCAATTATGATGGTCGGCCTGCAGGGAGCCGGCAAAACTACGACGTGCGGTAAACTGGGCAACCTGCTCAAGAAGCAGAAACGGCGTCCATTGCTGGTACCGGCCGACGTATATCGCCCGGCGGCCATTGAACAGCTGAAAACGGTAGGGCGCCAGCTCGGCCTTGAGGTTTTTGCTTCAACTGCTGACCAGAAGCCGCTTGATATCTGTGTCAGTGCCATGAAATTTGCTGAACTGAACGGCTACGACACCGTTATTCTCGACACCGCAGGGCGTCACCAGATCGATGACTTTCTGATGAACGAGCTGCGCGAGATCAATGAAGCTGTACAGCCACGCGAAATCCTGTTTGTGGCTGACGCCATGACCGGTCAGGAAGCTGTTACTATCGCCAGCGGTTTTAATGATCGACTCGAGATCAGTGGCGTTGTCCTGTCCAAGCTGGACGGCGATGCAAAAGGTGGGGCAGCACTTTCCATCAAAGCGGTTACCGGTAAACCAATCAAATTTGTCGGGCTTGGTGAAAAGCTGGATGCATTGGAAGTTTTCCATGCTGATCGGCTCGTTTCTCGTATTCTCGGCATGGGTGATGTCCTTACTCTTGTTGAAAAGGCACAGACACTTTTTGATGAGAAAGAAACTACCCTTCTACAGCAGAAGCTGAAGAAAAACCAGTTTGACCTGGAAGATTTTCTCGCGCAGATGCAGCAGCTCAAAAAGCTCGGTTCCGTTGAATCGATCATGGGAATGATCCCCGGTATGGGCAAAATGATGAAGCAGATGAAGGGTGCCCAGCCGAGTGAAAATGAAATCAAGCGCATTGAAGCGATAATTCGCTCGATGACCCCTGGTGAACGCGCTAACCACGGCATTATAAACGGCAGTCGCCGTCTACGGATATCGAAAGGGAGCGGCACAACGGTACAGGAAGTCAATCTGCTCCTTAAACGTTTTACTGAAGCACAAAAAATGATGAAGATGATGCAGAAGCTTGGTCCGAAGGGTCTACTCAAAGGGATGGGAGGACTTGGCGGAGCTGGAAAAGGAATGATGCCGTTCCGTTAGTTCATGTGTGACCCGTTTTCACAATATTACAATCCAAGAAGTACAAAATCAGGAGGAAACACCAATGGCTACAAAAATCAGGCTTGCCCGTGCAGGCGCTAAAAAAAGACCTTTCTACCAGATCGTTGTTGCCGATGAACGCAGTCGCAGAGATGGTAGCTTCATCGAAAATGTCGGTACATACGACCCTACCAAGAACCCGGCAGTTGTTAAACTGAAGACCGAAAAAGCGGCCGCGTGGCTCAGTAAGGGTGCCCAGCCGACCGATACGGTTCGCCAGCTTTTGAAGAATGCCGGACTTCTTGGCAAGGCGCCTGAAACGGCCGCTTAACGTATCCAGTACCTCCGGTTCGCCGGTCACTCTATATGA
>Ga0123338_10002955_pt1 | contig 15597 bp, 11 predicted proteins | sample grotaG_FD_89793 | JGI IMG/M metagenome (GOLD analysis project Ga0123338, IMG submission 89793) | Glacier valley bacterial and archeal communities from Borup Fiord, Nunavut, Canada, to study Microbial Dark Matter (Phase II) -... | ecosystem: Environmental > Aquatic > Freshwater > Ice > Glacier ...
AGGAAAGGTTTTCTGGAATCCCAATAGACGGAAGTCGCCTTGGATAGCTCGGCTTGAGCCACCATGACCCCCAGGAATCGCGCCGGGTCGCTCATGACCAAGGCCCTGGCCCAAATGGTATCTGGAAGGGTCTGGGAGATGTAATCTTTAAAAGGCCGTGCTGACTTGATGCCAGCAGCCTGCAAGACCTCTACGACTAAATCGACGTCTGGATTTTTTCCGGCTACACCGCTTTCCGCGATAGCGATTTGCTTGGAGTGAAGGTCGGCCAGAATGATGTCAGCACGCGAGACATCCTTTTCTGCCTGAGCACACAACTGCTGCACCATCCCAACCAGTTGCGGGCTTGTTGGGTCTACGGACTCTACTTCGGCCGCTTGCAGCAAAACGGGGTCTTGCGAGAGCGCCTCCCTCTGTGCCTGACCGGTCCCGATAAAGTTGCGCTGCGCCAGAATCAAGCCTTCCAGACCCGTGATTTCCTGGGAGGCCGTGACCACCTGCTGTCGTATTGCTTTGACGCTTCGCCGTATGTCTTGACGTTGAGACTCCTTTTGCAAGGAAGCGTTGCGATGACCAACAGCAATGTCCTTCCAGTGAATCATTCCCTTTTCAAGACTCTCACCCTCCATCAGATAGCGCTCGGCCACAAATCGGTCTAGTTCCGTCTGGTAAATAGCTTCTTCTTTCTCAAGTCCTGCCTGCTTGTTACCGGCTTCAGAAAGACTAACCTGGGCACGGGACACCTCCTGCTTGAACTGGGACCACGCCTCCCGTCGAGACTCCCAAGCCGTCGTCAACTCATCAAGCTGGGCCTGCAGGCTATCTCGCACTTGGTGCAAAGCCAGCTTGAACAAGCTACCCTTTTGCAGGGCGTCTTGCTTAAACGGAAGTAAGCCCTCCGCCGCTGCCAGTGCGGATTTCTCCAGAGTCCTTAGCGTTTCAGTTGCACTGACCCCAGCAGCATGCACCAGGGCCGCCCGTGCAAAGCGAACAGCATCTTTGGCCTTCTTGTGCGCCTCATCGGCCTCTGCATAAGTCTGCTGGGCAGCTGCCACCTCCCGCCGAAGTTGCAGGGCACTCAGGCCGCGAATTCGAGACTGAAGCTCTTTGACGTGCAGCGCTGCATCTACTGCCAGGCTAGCCTGCTGCTGGGAAAAATATGCCTCCTGCTCCTGGGCGACCTTGTACTTCTGTACCCGCTGCGACAAGGCAATTACCGTGGCACCACCTTGCGCGACCGTCAAGGCCTGTGCTGCACGCAAGCTGTTCAAGGTCTTAGCGTCGGAATCAAAGGTCTGAAGCGAGTCCTGGAACTTGGTGAGCTCCTTCATCGCTTTCTGATAGATAGGCTTTCGTCCCAACTTGTCACAAGTTTCCGCCACTAGCGCTCGCAAGTCGGCCGCACGCCTTTCATCCAAAGTCAGGCCCAAGAACTTGCTCAAAAACCCAGCCTCGTTCTTGAAGCTCAGAAAGCCTTCGTCAAACCCGCCTTCGGCCGCCGAGAAATTAACCTGCATGCGAAGCAGGTCCAGGTCCAATCGACACTCGCCCTTGAGATGTGCATGCCAGTCGGATTGCTTTTCCGTTGCAAAGAATGAAGGGTCGTGGCGCTGTTGGACATGCACCCACTGGCGAAACTCCTGTATGGTGGACACTGGCGCCATGGTGAGCTTGGGAGCGGGAACGTCACCTAAACGCAAACCGGAGGTCGACTCAAACGAAAAGAATAGGCGTGTGACTTGGGCTTGCTCCCTTCCTTGTACGCTGACGGCTTGTCCAACGACCAAGTAATAAGGCTTTCCATTGCCTGATTTTGGAGGCATCCGCCATTCGACCAAGATGAAGCCAGGCAGGCCTTCCGGGGAGAAATAATCAGAAAAGTGGTTGTTCTTGCTCTGGAGGTGCTTGAGAAATCGGTCCTGGCTGGTCTCAAAGCAGGAGAAGATGAGACTCAACAAGGTAGTTTTGCCACCACCGTTTTGCAAATTGAATATGGTGTCAGTTGGCTCATCCGTGTCAGGATTGACCAGATTGAGGGTGATGCCGTCATACCAAGCGGTCGTATAGCCGCAATTGCCCAAATATATGCTGGAAATTTTCTTCATAGGTCCGGCTTTTGGCCCTCGTTGACTGCGGCTGCTTGGGCGATGGCGTAGAGCTTTTTGAGTGTCAGCTCCCGCAATTGCACGCGTAAGCGGTAGGTGGGCGTGTAGGCACTATCTTCATCCTCTTCTGAAGCGCGGTCCAAGCGAAGCAATCCATAAGTGCGCATGCTCTGCAAAGCCAAGGTCACCAGACCAGTGAGCGAGTTAGGGGATGCCCGCTGAGCGTCCGGCGTCACCACAGGCAAACTGTTGATGTACGTGTAACCTGCCACCACTTCCTTGGGCAATTCATCAGAAAGACTTTCACTTTCCTTGAGCCGGCGCGCAATAGACATTAAGGTATCCCGGCAAGCAGATGCAGCCACTGGGGGCGAACTATAGGTGTCGTCATCCAGTTGGTCAGTAGTCGGAAAACATACCGCCGACACCGCCAAGTGGGCTAATGCCAGAGCAGCGCGCTGCTCAGGACTCTTAGTGACACGGATATCTCCCAATTTCAACGCGAATCGGCTGTTAGCTGAGGCGGGGGCCACAACCAATCCACGCTCGCTCACATCCAATAAGGTTAGCTCCATACCAGTACAAATGTCATTGACTTGTTCGGCGAATTTTTCATCCGCCCGGTATAGCGACAACATTCGACGGTAGTCACCGTCATTTAGTGGCGATTCGCCGACCTGCATAGCTTTGTAAACCAACCTAGCTGCATTGACAGTATTGGGTTCAATGTTCATGGCGACCTTCCCTTAGGCTCAAATTGGATATTGGTTCCGGTGGATATATCGCTGATGTAGTCATCCAGAGTAACTGTCTGGACACCCTTCAGGTCACTATCTTCTGTTGCGAATAGCCGCATGGCAACGAATACAAGGCAACGGCGCCATCCGCATGACTGCCCGTCAGAATTGGAGCGTTCCAGCAGGTCCGCCAGGGTAATTTGACCCTCTGCATCAATCTGCTGTTTGAGCCAGACCGTCACTTCATCGATGAGTTTTTGTTCGAACTGCAGTGCAGGAGTCACATGAGGAACGATTTCTCCATCGTCAGCTTCAGTCATGATGCTTTCGCGGCGCGGCTCAAGCAGCAGCTCCAACAGGGTATTCATGTCTGGAACCTTGAAAGGCTGCGGGGGATACAAAGCGGCAATCAGGTCGTCGCTATGCTCAGCAAGTTCCTGAGTCGACATCGCAAGCGCACGGGGAAAAAGAACGCTTTCAAGGTCAGGATGGCCAGAAGGACGTCGCGCCCGGAAAATGGCCTGATTCGCTTCCAAGAACTTGTCTGAAGCACCCACAATGACGCGAAGCAGGTCACCTCGAAATTGAGAGGCCCCAAGCAGCATTGCCAGCAACTTTTCCAGATTGATACGGGAGGGACCATCCGCCAGTTTCAAAGCCTCTCGTACTGCCTCCAGCATGCGCTGGTCTTCTCGTTGACGAACCACAACGTGTTCTCGAGCTTTCTTCATGCCGCCGGCTATGTCGCGGACCCAATTCACTGTGCCCGGAGCCCGATAAGCCTGATGCAACTTGTCGCGAATTTGCTGTCGGTATTCGATGGAGTAGGCCCGTGCACGACGGGCGATTTCCAGCGCTGCATCGAAACGACCACGCTGCACCAAGAGGTCCAGCATCTTCTCCATCAGTTCTTGGGAATCCTCTGGAGCGAGGTCAAGCATACCCAGGTAGACCAGATAACCCTCTGGAGTCGGCTTGTAGCGCGACACATCCTCCATGTCAGGCTCAAAAGACACCAGACGGAAATTCACCTTGCGCGTGGCCCCCTTTGCGGCATCAAAATAATCAAGGGAAAACTCTTTGTAGCCACTCGTTTTATTATCTAGAGCCCCAAGAACCACGTCAGCAACTTTGTTGGCTTGCGGCATCGTCAGGTCAGGCTTCATCTTGCGAGCGACATCAGTGAGTTTATTGAGAACCTCCTGCGACGTTGCTCCCGTGGACGTCGTTGTACCCTCCATCATTACATCTAGGGCGGTGAGCGCCAGATAGTGGGTATCGATTCCCTGTAGCAAACTGCTCTGCTCATCCCACTTGTCATCCCCAATGCGCCCCTTATTGAACTCCAGCTGGAATAGTGGCCGCAACAACAATAGATTACGCTGCTGACGTGAGAGGTCCAGTAACTCTACGCTGGATTCGGACCCACTGATGAGAACGCTAACACCTGTCTGAATAGCCGCCAAATTTTTCAAAATTCGGCCAGTTTCAAATCAATATCGTGGGTGGTCCCGATGGGAACAAAGGAACGAATAGTGTCAGGATTCTGACCCACACATATAAATTCACTAGTTGAAATCATCCTCTTCAGCTGCGCAGGAACTGAGTTCAGGTCTCTCAAGTCAAGCGACGACACACAGACTCTTTGTTTTAGGCCCCGACTGCCGTTAACACCATGAACCCAATACTCAGCTCGCCTTGGCTTCCAGTCTCCGAGCTCGCTGTGATGCGGGTACAGGAGCAACACATCAGGTGAAACATATTGGGTTGAGTAGGCATACATCTGGTACACGTCCGTTGAAGTAACACCCTCTCGGTACGCCTGTTCTTTGAGCCGCTTCCATTTGGTGTCAATGATGAAAGCAATTTCACCGTCACTGCTTGCGACGATGTCAGGCTTGAGCTCGAATACTGGACTCCCACTTGCAAGACGTGCAAGATGACGCTTTGGCCCTTGCAGTGAAACTGTCAGCCCATCTTTGGAGAAAACGCGCTTTGCGACCGCCCCGACATAGCTCTCGAATAGCTGATTCATATCGAAAAGCAAAGCGAAACCGTCACCAGAACCTGAAACGATATCTGGGGACTTTCCTTCAATAAAGAGCCGAGCAAGTGCAAGAACGGGCTTGTACCTTACGGATAAACGGTTGGTACCAGCCTGCCTCCAATTGATGACACCAGGAACAACGTCTTCAACATCCTGAAAGCAAAACATCAGCTCAGCGATGTTTCTCTGGTTAGGCTGAGTCTTGGCCACCTTACTAAGGACGCGCAACGCCGCCTTCAAGGCTTGGTTAAGCGGGTTGTTCTCGGAAAATTCATCAAAAACGCAAGCTAATCGGTCAGGGCGAGCCAGGTTGTGACGAATTTGGTCCGCCACTGACAAACGCCCTCGGAGCATTGTGAGGTTTTCACTTCGGGTCTCATAGCGCCTGACCATCCCCCTGCGAACGCATTGCCAAAGCTTCTGGCAAAACAGTCGAACCAGTATTTCAAGGATGCTGTCGCTGTGCTTATCGACCTTTGTGGAGTCATCGTCCAAAAGCTCTAAGTCCAGTACAACCGAAATCATCTTGGCCAGGTTATGCCGGACCTGAGAGATTTCGCCTTCAATTTTTGGAAGTACCTCCACTTGGTCGCGACCAAGGTTAATGACGCCCACAAAATTCTGTGCGACCAGGCTCAGCCGCGGGCCGTGCTGGAACACGGTGACCTTGTGAAGCTTTTGGTATGTCTCCGAAAACCTTTCAACAGCACGATGCTGGTCGGCCCGCACGACCCGTTTCAGAGGGTCGAAAGCTTCACCGCAAGTGATTCGTTCGAATTCACGAAGCGCTAAAACTGCCATGGCTCAATTCCCGCCGTAGATGCGTTGGAAAGCTGACACAGGAAACGTCGCGGTATTGACGGTATAAACAACACGTGACTCATCCGAGAAGCTCTCGTCTCCGTCAGCTGGTAGTTGCTTAAGCTCATTTTTGATGACAAAGTCACCCTTGCCGTAGTCGTTAAGCGCGCGACGCACGTTTGACCAGTTCTCGTAAAAGTATTCTTGCAATAGTGGAATTACCTTGCGACGGAATACTTGCTCCAAGCCTTCAAGGCTGGTGACCCCAATGAAGAATGCATGCCCGATTCGATGGTCACGGTCGAACAGCACCTCAATTCGTTCATTCAGCGAAGTCAGCAGTTGAACCATGTCAATACCTTGGACTGAAATTCCTTTCAGCAGCGAAGGTTGTGGCTCTAGCTCCTCAAAATCAAACCGACGACGCAATGCGGTATCCAACAAAGCGATGGACCGGTCGGCCGTGTTCATGGTCCCAATTACATGCAGGTTCGATGGAACCGAAAAGTCGTCTCCAGAGTAAGGGAGCTTTACGGAGATGGCATTATCTGCACCCTCACGTTTGTCCGGCTCAAGCAAGGTGATGAGCTCACCGAAAACCTTGGAGATGTTGGCACGGTTGATTTCGTCAATGATGAGCACGTGGGACTGTGCAGCTGGCTCAGCAACCTCGGCTGACAGAAGTGCGTCCAGCTTGTCATAATTCAGTCCTGCGGCACTTAACGGGTACAGGGTCTTCATGTTAAAGCCCCTGTGGAAAATCTCATCAACGGATTTCGAGGGCTCGAACACTGCTAGCCACTTCACTGGCCGAATCTGGTGAAACGGTGCGTCCTCAACATACTCATATCCACCTGTGATTTCAGCTATGCCACGAAATGATTTGTTTCCGTTCGACACCACAATGATGTCGCCGTCCACAATCTCGTTTTTCAGGAGGTTCACGGGCCGAACATGCGCATCCAATCTATTGGTATCCGGTGCATCTTCAAGCAACTTCGCCTTAACGGCCGCCTCGTCATTGCAACCTGCAAAGTCGACTTCATCACCATAGCCAAGAAGAACACATTCATTTTCAAGCGCGTACTTGAATACTTTTACCCCTTCGTCACTCCAGCTTGCACCCAGCGACATCTTCCAAATCGTACGCTGCTTCAAAGGCTTACCAGTTAAACCTGGCTTGACCCGCTCACGCACCCGGGCAGAGTCACAGGCTTTGCGAAATACGCCAGGCAAAACGCTATATGCGACCTGGTTGCCGACATTAAGGTGAGGACGAAGCCCCTCCACAAATTCTTCATAACCAAAGGACTGGTGAAACGTCACAAAGCTGATTCTTTGTTCAGACCTTAGCACTTCGTATCTAGCCATCAACTCTTTTCGATTAAAAGGCACTTTCCCGTCACAGAGATTCACAGCCCGTTCAGCCGTTGCAAAGGTCTTGCCAGTTCCCGGCGGACCATAAAGGATGGTGTTTGTTGCTTCTGACTTCAATTCAGGCTCCTGAGTATTCTGTTGCTCGACTTTTTTTTTCACTTGAACCGGGACGACTGTGACTGCAGTTGCTGGAGCGTTTGAGTACCACTCCAGTAGTCGCCTCAAGCCTGTTTCCGAACCAACCATTACAGAATGCTGTTTGGGCGCCGCCAACCGAGAATCAGACTGTGTTGCTATTCGACTGCCGTTGTAGAAGTCTGAAGGCTCGAGTGATATCACATCTTGCAGAGTACCTGGCAAGGCCTCCAGCAATATTCGAGTCTGTTGAGTACCAAACTTTCCAGTGGCTTTGTTCATATCCCCAACAATGACAGCGAATTGCTTTCCACCTTTACCCAACTCAAACAGATGCGCTTTCGACCTGTCAGCCGCATCAATTCGTTGAATCACCGGCAATTGCTTAATTAACGTCCCATCGATGAACTCAATCGCTGATTGAGCCGGGTACTTGTTCATTGACATGAATAGTCCTTAATCCAACACAAAGTATTTACCAACGCCATCTGTTCTGGCGTCTTGCAGTTCACCTCCAGCAAAAGCGGACTGGCCACCACGACTGCCAGACATCTGGCTCGTGAGACAGCCACGTTTAGCCGATTCTTGCTGTACAAAAATTCAATATCCCTGGGCAGGTACTGTCCGCTCGACGTGGTCATTGAAACCAGTACCGCCTCGGCTTCCTGCCCCTGGAACTTATCGACAGTTCCAACTCGGGCACCTTCAGGCAGAAGACGTTTGAGCAGATTGACCTGCTGGTTGTATGGAGCCACCACCAGAACGTTGGCCAAACCCATGACGTGTTCATTACCGTCCCTGTCGACGTAGCTCTGTGAAAGAAGGCTCATGAATACGGCACGAATGACTTCCGCCTCAACGTCGCTGCGTTGCGAGCACCCATCGTGAACAACCGGCAGAAATTTCACTCCCGTCGGAACCAGCACAGGATATGCACAATCCTTCAGCAGCAATTTCTGATTGACATTTTTCGCCTCCGCCTGGAGACGACCGTCGTACACGGCCTCAGAAATGAATTGGCAAACATCAGGGTGCATACGCCAGGTGTCTTCAAGAAAGACCCCTGATTCCGGGGCAATCGTCGCCTCACCTTTAAGCAGGTAATCAAGCGTTGATTTCCCAGACTCCCCGGGATGAACACCCTGGATTGGCTGACCAAGCTGCATCTGGTCCCCCAAGAGCACAAGGTTTCGTGCACAGGTCGACATTGCCAATAAATTGGCTAATGAAACCTGGCCTGCTTCATCCACAAACAGGTAATCGAATTTTTGTTCCAGCTTCGCCGATGCAAGTAACCAGGCTGTACCGGCAACAAGGGAATACTGGTTGACTGTTTTAACGAGTTCTTGGGTATTCCACGAGTCAACAATGTACTTCCCCTTGATAGCGGAATCAGGGCTGCTGGATTTTTTGACACCCTTGAATGTGAACCCTTTATGTTCAGCGACCTTCTCCACTGCTGACAGCAAGTTGTTGATGGCTTTGTGACTGTTGGAAGTTACAGCGACTGACTTTCCAGCCTTCAGCAGGTCAACAATCACATGAGACCCCGTGTAGGTCTTTCCTGCGCCAGGGGGCCCCTGAATGAACAGATAACAGTTGTCCAAGTTCGAGACAACCCGGATTGTTCCAGTCAAAAGGTCTTCGCCCTTCCCTATCAGTGAATCCCCAACTGGATGCCCTTGAACTCTTGGCGTTGCCCTTGTGAGCAAATCCAGTCCAGCCCGGTATTTCTCAGACCCTGCAAGGTAGGCGTCCACAAACCGTTTGTAGGCCCCCTGAATGACGCCAACATTAATTGGTAGCCCAGTGCCGATTGCCAAACCAATGTGCGCTGGTTGCTCTTCACTTTTACAATAAAAGGTGACTGTCTTGTTGTCTTCGTCTATTACAACGTCACTAAGTTCAGCAAGTGAGCTCACTTCTGAGCAGTTATCGCCAGTCTTGAGCTTGAACTCCTGCTCCGGGAATTCGTAAGCACAAATCCACCCGTCCTCATCCGGAACCGGCGGTCTGGTGGCATTCATGCACGCAATGACCTCGACGTCATCAAGCAATTCTTCTTCGCTGGCGTCCTGCCGGGCAAAGAGCGCCCACCAAACTGGCTTTTCAGTACGGCGGTGGAAGCCAAGCAACTGGAACATCAATTCTTTGGCTCGGTCTGCATCCGTCCAATCCAAGGGGTCAGCAGGCAGGTCGCCAGTGAGCTTCTGACGGTAGACCTCCATAGCTGCTTCAGCCTTCAACGCAGCTTCAGACTTTGGTTTGACAGGGACAGCATGAGCTCCTGCCAACACGCCGAGACCCGAACCTGCAAACTCAGCCTCCGGCGGGCGAATACTCATCAGCCATTCGCGGAGCTCGAAGGTGCTGACAACATCGTCTTTGTTGTAATCCTCAATGGCCTGCAGCAGTGCCGCGTCATGGGTAGCTTTCCATTGTTCGTAAAAGACGATGGAGGCTCCAGCTGTTTTGACGTCACCAGAGCGCGCTGCACTGTAAAAATGCTCGATGTATTTGATGGAATAGCTGGGCTCACCAACGCGAATACCTTCCCTGACCACTGCATACAGGTCGACCAGCTTGTGCTTTCTAAGCAAATTGTCGACTGCGTCCTCTCGCGTGCCGTGCAAAGACATAAGCCGCTTCAGGGCGGTAGGCTCATAAGGGGCGTAGTGATAGACATGTGCTTGCGGCCAGCGTGCCAAGTGCGCCACGACAAAGTCAACGAACGCTTCGAAAGCAAGTTTTTCTTCGGCCCGCGAATGCGCCCAGAACGGTTTGAAGACCGCCTGGCCACATTCAAAAAAGTACAAGCCGAACAGGTACTCAAGGCCCCCTGCTTCAAGCGGGTCACCCTCCATATCGAAGTAAAGGTCACCCTCATTGGGCACAGGCAATCGTGCGAACCCCTTTGCAGGAACCAGCGGCAGCAATTCAAAAACAGGCTTCCCAGATTCCAAGGTCTGGATTTGCAATCGCGCCTGATGCGCCAGGCGGTTTTTGGTGTCCGATTGAATACGTCGAATTTGAGCGTCAACAGGGAGTTGCGCCAAGGCTTTCATCGTTGAAATTCCGGCTGCGTTCAGTTTGGGGATTTGAACTTTGGTGATGCCAGCAACCTGGTTCAGATGGTCGTCACCCTCCCACTGCGCAGTGCACAGGTCTCTCCAACGGCACATTCCGCAGCGGTCGCAACGCTCTGGATAGCTTGCACGAGCGTTTAGCGACGTCCAATCCAAAAATCGTTGTTTGAGCTGACGGTAATAGCGAAGATAGTCCGCAACGATGAACGTATCTTTCCGCCCATCACCCAAAACAACATACATGTGCCGTGGCATGACACCTTGAACTTCCGACAACATCTCGGAATACAGGCACAACTGAAGCAGAAATTTGGCGCGGCTGGTTCTAGATAGCTTGGTGTCAACGACCTCATAACTGAAAGCACCAAGCTTCGACGGCGAATCAACACGCACCAAAAAATCTGCATGCCCAACCCAGGGTGCGCTCAAGAATGTTGGCTGAAACAGGACTTGGGCACCGCTGTGCAATGCGTCCTTGGTGCTGCTGAAGGCTTGTGCATCAGTGCCATCCGACTTCAGGTCAACCACTTCCCCGTGCTGCACACGGAGAAGTTCCAGGTATCGGCCTTCATGTTCGAACCCTTTGTCCTGGATTAAGACCATCTCATCAGAGTCCGCTGTTTTGGGCAGCGGCGTTTCAAGATTTACGAGTTCGAAATGAGTGAGGTGTGAACAAGCGGCAAAGTTGACCAAGTCTGAAGCTGAAAACAGCTTCCCTGCGGATGATTTTTGCATCTACCCTAGCTCCCTGTTATTCGAATTCTTCTGTTTTTAAGATTATCGACGGTGACGGATACCACTTCTGAGGCTGCGAGCACCTTGAAATGCAGTTCATGGTTGAATTGTTTCAACCAAGTAGCTCAGCAAGTGAGCCACTTCAGATAATTAAGAAGCTAACCCGCCAAACAACATCGTGTCATGTCCGTAGTGAGAACATTGGACCGCCTCAGTTGCGAAATGGGTTTGAGGGCGAATTAAGGACTCGTGGGCTACGGCTGCGACCTGGGCGAAGGGAGGACAGGCTCAGGTCACGAGGCACTCGACGGAAGCGGTGGCCCGCAGTAATGACCACCCCGTCAGAGTCAACAATGGCATACAGATTTCGTGAGTCCGAAGCCCTGGCATTGACCATCAGGGGTTCGCGAAGCGACATGGCTTTAAGTGACTTCCCGTCAAAGGTCACTACATTGCACCCCCTATGGTCAGGCTCATGGCGCCCATAGTCGAGAAGGCAACCCAAGATTTCGCGGTTCACACCTCTTTGTTGCACTCGAATTCCTGCATGACGAGTCAGCGCAAAGGCTGCCCCATCAAATCTCCCGCTTTCAGAAAATGAATTCACTTGAATCGTCATAACTTACTCCCCGTGGTGGTTGTGAAGTTATTATTCGAGCCAAGTAGCTCAATACGTGAGCCATCAAAAATGAGTTTTTCATGGATAGAACAGAACGCTTTTACAAGATTGATGCATTGCTTCACGCCAATCCTGTCGTGCCCATTGAGCGTTTTCTGCGTGAGCTTGAAGTGTCAAAAGCGACGTTCAAAAGGGACATCGAGTACATGCGTGACCGATTGAACGCCCCAATTGAATGGGACAGGGGTGACGGTGGTTACAGGTACGTGTCAGGCGTTAAGTCTCAGCAGCAATCTTTGCCAGGTCTCTGGTTTAACGCCAGCGAAGCGTACGCCCTGCTGATGATGCAGTCACTGCTGACCGAGATGCAGCCAGGGCTACTGGGGCCGCATATCGAACCCCTGAAGGCGCGTCTACGTGCAGTCATCGAATCCGGCAATCACGCAGCAGGTGACGTGGAAAGCCGAGTCAAGCTTCTCAATGTTGCCGCCCGTCCCGTTCCAGACAAGAATTTTGAAGTTGTCGCGGCAGCACTATTGGGCGGGCATAGGCTGCAAATTAAATATTACAGTCGGGTTCGTGACGACGTGAGCGAGCGAGAGGTTTCACCCCAGTTGCTCATTCATTACCGCGGCAACTGGTATCTGGGTGCCTGGTGCCACAAGCAAGAGGCCATGCGGAGTTTTTCGATGGATGCCATTCAGCAGGCAGTTGTTCTTCCCCGCACAACCAAGGCAATTGCGAAAAAGGAACTAAATGGATTTGTCGGCCAGGGTTACGGCATTTATTCCGGTTCGACGGTCAAATGGGCGAAGTTGCGGTTTTCGCAAGAGCGGGCTCGATGGGTATCAAGAGAGCTTTGGCACCCGCAACAGAAAGCTACAGCGGGGGCGGACGGAAGTCTGATTTTGGAAGTGCCTTTCACGGACATCCGTGAACTATCGATGGATATCTTGCGCCAGGGTCGTCACGTTGAGGTGCTCGAACCAAAGGAGCTTAGAGATGAGGTAATCAGCGAGCTTCAGTCAGCAATGAAAACCTATCAAGCCACCGGCATCAACCTTGCCGCAGCTTAAATACCAGCCAAGCTTCAAACCTGCGCCAATAAAGAGCGTTTACGAGCGAGCGGACGCAGTTGATACGTCAATGATGGCCGATGTCAACCGGCGCCTTTGACTCTGAGCGTTGCATTTATCCCGTGTGGGGCTGAATGGAAAGCGGAGGTTGCGGTATCTGACCGAATAAACAAAGATGCCGGTTATTAGTGCTTGTTGGTTTTGGCTGGCGTTTGAGATGGGCTGAGTTCGGCATTCGAGCCGGATACTACAGACCAGTTGAGCGGACGCTTTTAAAGCGGCCTGCCGTCTTTGTAAAGAAAAGTATATGTCGTCAACCCCAGTGAAAACACTACGTTGTAGATACAAGCCCGAACGAAATTCTGGCTCGCTTATGACAGTCGGAGCTGATGCGACTGTCGCTTTATGAGTGAGTACAAATCATGTTGAACATCAAGACCCTTATCGCCACCGTGTTGCTTTCCAGCGTTGCTGCTGTTTCCTTTGCCCAAGCACCTGCTGCTGCCAAGGATGCCGGTGCTACGGCCCCCGCTGCGGTGACTGCACCAGCGACTGCAACCAAGGCTGCACCTGTTGCTAAAAAGACGGTTGCCAAGAAGCATGCTGCCAAAAAGGTTCACAAAGCCAGCGCTGCCAAGAAAGCTGACGCCGCTGCACCAGTTGCACCTGCAGCCAAATAAGCAGACTGCTATCTAATTAGGGGGACTGAGGAGACTCAGTCCCCCTTTTTTTTTTGTGTCGAAACTTGAAAGTTCTTCGTGAAGAGATTCAATATCCGCGCCGTGCTCGTTGGCTCGCTTTCTATGCTTGCACTCGACATAGTGACCGGCATCGCTTCATTTACGTTTTTTGCTGCTAATTCCCTGACTTCCGGGGCAACTCAAGACGAAATATTGGCGGTAGCCCAAGTCATTGGGCAGAACAGCGATTACCTTCTGGCCAGCTTGCTCCTTGGCACTTTTTCGACGGTAATCGGTGGCTATATTGCCGCCCGCATTGCAAAGAATCTGCCCCTGTTCAATGCGTTTGCAGTTGGCGTAGTCGGTATTGCCGCTGCAATTCTGCTGGGTGGTCAGAGCGAGAGTCCGTGGTGGTTCAGTGCTTTCGGGTACATCTCAACGATTCCGGTGGCAATCGTTGGCGGCTGGTTGGCTCGGCGCGAGTCAAAAAAGGGGCTGTGAATTCCGGTTTTCCTTACCCGCCCTCTCTACAATTTGCAAATGCTATCCCTGCGCACTTCCGTCATTGGCCCCCTGCTTACGCAAGATGCGGTGGCAAAAGCACAAGACACACTCGCCCTGAATCTTGAACTTCCAGTCGACACTGAGACCGACATTGCGCTCCCAGTCGGCATCCCAGGTCGTCCTCCTAAACCAACCCTGGTTTCGCCGAAGGCCATCAAGAAAATCTCGCTCATCACGACAGAGGGCCGTGCGGCACTCCTGCATGCACTGGCGCATATCGAGTTCAATGCCATCAATTTAGCCCTCGACATTGTGTGGCGCTTCTCCGGCATGCCCGAGCAGTTTTACCGCGATTGGGTGCGCATCGCCAAAGAAGAAGCGTTTCATTTCACCCTCCTTCGGGACCACCTGGTCAGTCTTGGCTTTGATTACGGCGACTTCGACGCGCACAACACGTTGTGGGAAATGGCGGAGAAGACAAAAGACGATGTGCTGGCACGGGTCGCGCTAGTGCCAAGAACGCTGGAAGCCCGTGGCCTGGATGCCTCACCTGCAGTCAGAAATAAGCTGGTCAGCGTGGGAGACAGAGAAGCCGGGGAAATTCTTTCCGTCATACTCAAAGATGAAATTGGTCATGTTGCCACTGGCAACCACTGGTATCGCTGGATTTGCAGTCAACGACAACTGGACCCCATCAGTACCTATGCTGAGTTAACCAAGAAATATGACGCTCCCAAGTTACTGCCTCCGTTCAATCTGGAAGCCCGGCGTCTGGCTGGTTTTGAAGAGGCTGAACTGCGGCAACTTGTGCTTTGAATCTTGCGGGATGGTTGAGTAGAGCGGCATCGACCCGTCGACCTCGTTGCAACTGGATGATGAACAAGTCTGGGTAAACGGAGCACGGGCCAGTGTTTACCCTGATTTTGGTCGGAGGTACCAGGCTGACAAGCCGTTTGGCACACTGCATGCAGCCCAGCAAATCACTGTTTTCTTTATTACTTATGACACTTTCAGCTCAAACTTATATCGATGCCCTGCAAATGCAAGCTCATCCAGAAGGTGGGTTTTTCAAGGAGACCTACCGTTGTCACCAACGGTTGGACGTGACTCCGGGCGGTGGTGGCAACTCGGCTCAAAGAAGCGTCAGCACCGGGATTTACTTTCTTCTGGAAAAGAACAACTTTTCAGCTTTCCACAAAATTCAATCTGACGAGATGTGGCACTTCTACGCTGGTCAGGCGCTGGAGGTACTTGAGCTCAATGAGCGTGGTGAACTGGGCTGCACCCGTTTGGGGCCCAACATATTGAAAGGCGAAATACATCAACATGTGGTTCCGGCCAATACCTGGTTTGCGTCCAGAGTGGCTGCCGGTGGTTCGTTTTCACTTGCTGGCTGTACCGTGGCGCCCGGCTTTGATTTCGCCGACTTTTGTTTGGCCGACCGGGCAATGCTGTTGGCAGAGTTCCCGCAATCCAGTCAAATTATTACCGAGCTAACGCGGTAATACTGCTTGTGGCAAGTGTCCCGCGCCCTACTTCATACAGTCCTCAGCATGGCATTGGCAACCAAAACTGAAGTGAGGTGATGCTGGTGGTAAGCCGTCACATCACTTCTGGATAGCTGTTCTGGACCTTTGCCAGACCAAGAAAACTGCGTAGACTTAAGTGCCCATCCTTTCCAACCGTCCAGCACAG
>Ga0123338_10002957_pt1 | contig 15595 bp, 13 predicted proteins | sample grotaG_FD_89793 | JGI IMG/M metagenome (GOLD analysis project Ga0123338, IMG submission 89793) | Glacier valley bacterial and archeal communities from Borup Fiord, Nunavut, Canada, to study Microbial Dark Matter (Phase II) -... | ecosystem: Environmental > Aquatic > Freshwater > Ice > Glacier ...
ACACCCGGCTCCGGCGGCCTCGCATCACGCACCCTTGAGGCTTATTGCCAGCCGAACTTGCGAACGTAATAACGCTTCATGACCGTGGTCAGAGCGCAATAGGAAGCCAGGATTGCCGCCAGCCACGCGAAGTAGGCGAGGGGTAGGGGCTCCAGCTTGAAATAGCTCGCAAGCGGACCCATCGGCAGGAAGATTCCCACGACCATGATGGCGAGCGTCATGACCGTCAGCGTCGTCGCGGCGCGGCTTTCGATGAATGGCAGCTTGGGTGTGCGGATCATGTGGACGACGAGGGTCTGCGTCAGCAGGCCGACGACGAACCAGCCCGACTGGAACAGACTCTGGTTCGCGACCGTGTTCGCGTGGAACACCCACCACATCAAGGCAAAGGTGGCGATGTCGAATACCGAGCTGATGGGCCCGAAGAAGATCATGAAGCGACCGATGTCCTTCGGGTTCCACTTCAGCGGCTTGCTCACCAGCTCCGGATCGACGTTGTCGAACGGGATGCCGGTCTGCGAGATGTCGTAGAGCAGGTTCTGCGTCAGCAGCTGCAGCGGCAGCATCGGCAGGAAGGGCAGGAAGGCGCTGGCGACCAGCACCGAGAAGACGTTGCCGAAGTTCGAGCTCGCCGTCATGCGGATGTACTTCAGCATGTTGCAGAACGTCGTCCGTCCCTCGACGACGCCCTCGTCCAGAACCACCAGGCTCTTCTCGAGCAGGATGATGTCGGCCGACTCCTTGGCGATGTCGACCGCGGAGTCCACGGAGATGCCGATGTCGGCCGCGCGCAGCGCCGGCGCGTCGTTGATGCCGTCGCCCATGAAGCCGACCACGTGCCCGTTCGCCCGCAGCGCGCGCACGATGCGCTCCTTTTGGAACGGGCTGAGCTTGGCGAAGACCTGGTACTGCTCGGCCGCCAGCGCCAGCGCCGCGTCGTCCATGGCCTCGACCTGTGGTCCCAGCAGCACCTTGTCGGCCGACAACAAGCCCACTTGGCCGCATACCCGCGCCGTGACGACCTCGTTGTCACCGGTCAGCACCTTGACGGCGACGCCGTGCGCGGCCAATGCCCTCAGCGCCGGTGCGGCGGACTCCTTCGGTGGATCCAGGAAGGCGATATAGCCGACCAGCGTCAGTGCTGCCTCGTCGGCGACGGAGTAGATGGTTTGGCTGGTGGGAAGCTCCTTCATCGCCACCGCGACGACGCGCAGGCCTTCGCCGTTGAGATCATGCGTGACCTGCTGCACCCGGGCCAGCATCGCCGCGTCGAGGGGCACTTCCTTCGGATCCGCACCGCCTTCGACGCGCACCTTTGTACAGACAGCCAGAACCTCTTCGACCGCGCCCTTGCAGATCAGCTCGTGGTGGTCGTCGCGTTCGGATACGACCACCGACATGCGGCGGCGCTCGAAGTCGAACGGAATCTCGTCGACCTTGCGGTAGTCCTCTTTCAGCTTCAGCTCGGTGGCGAGCTCGACGTGGGCGAGCACGGCACGGTCGAGCAGGTTCTTCAGCCCGGTCTGGTAGTAGCTGTTGAGGAAAGCGAAATTCAGCACCTCCGCCGAAGGCTGGCCGAAGACGTCGGATTTCTTTGCGAGCGCGATCTTGTCCTGCGTCAACGTTCCGGTCTTGTCGGTGCAGAGCAGATCCATCGCGCCGAAGTTCTGGATCGCGTCCAGCCGCTTCACGACAACCTTCTTGCGTGACAGCCTCACGGCGCCCTTGGCCAGCGTCGAGGTCACGATCATCGGCAGCATTTCGGGGGTCAGCCCCACCGCCACCGACAGCGCGAACAGGAAAGCTTCGGTCCAGTTGCCCTTGGTGAAGCCGTTGACAAGCAACACGATCGGCACCATCACCAGTGCGAAGCGGATCAGCAGCCAGCTCACGCTGTTGACGCCGGCCTGGAACGCGGTGGGCGCCGGATCTGCTGCGATGACCTTGGCTGCCAGGGCGCCGAAGTAGGTTCGCGCACCCGTGGCGACAACGAGCGCGGTGGCCGAACCGGAGACGACGTTGGTGCCCATGAAAACGAGGTTGCTTTGGTCGAGCGGACTCGCGGCGTCGCCGCGCTGGTCGGCGAATTTCTCGACCGGTCCAGATTCGCCGGTCATCGCTGCCTGGGCGAGAAACAGATCGCGCGCGGCGAGCACACGGCAGTCGGCCGGGACCATGTCGCCTGCGGAGAGCGCGACCAGGTCGCCTCGCACCAGATCGCGAAGCGGGATCTCGGTCGCCTTTGCCGCTTCTCGCTGATCAGGACTTCGCGTGCGGGGTTCGCCGCGAAGCACCGAGGCGGTGTTGCGCACCATCGCCTTGAGGCTCTCGGCGGCCCGGTGCGAGCGGCCCTCCTGCACGAACCGGATGAGCGTGCTCAGCACCACCATGGCGCCGATGACGATGGTGGCCTTGGCGTCGGCGCTGACGTACGACACCACCGCCAGCACGGTGAGCAACAGGTTGAACGGGTTCTGGTAGCAATGCCAAAGATGCAGCCACCAGGACACAGGTTTCTCGTGCGCGACTTCGTTGGGGCCGTCTCGGGCCAGGCGCTCGGTGGCTTCAGCCGCGCTCAAGCCCTCTCCATGAGATTGCAGGCGGGCGATCGCCGCCGCTGGGCTGTCGCGGGCGACGAGAAGCAGATCGCCGGCCAGATGCTCCGGTACGGCTTGCGCGGAGCCATGGCCGCCGAGCACATCCAGCAGCGGGTGGCGACCGAAGTGCTTCAGGGCGCGGCGGTGGCGCAGATATTTGCCGAACCCTTGGGTCAGCACATTGCTCAACCCAGCGCTGAGTCGGTTCGCCCCGGCACGACAACCGATTCGAGCCGGTCAGGGCGCCACGACGTCGCGTGTCGCTTCTTCCCGTTTGGTCTGCTGGGGCGGTATGCGGGTGACTTCGGTCAGCTCCTCCGCCAGAAACCTCGTCACGTCGTCTGCCGTCAGCACTCCGACAAGATGGTTGTGCGCGTTGACCACCGGCAATCTGCGGATGCCCTTGCCGCGCATGTGCCAGATCGCGTCGTACACGAGCTCGGACTCGAATGCCGTGACGATCTCGACGGCGATCAGGTCCTCGGCGCGCAGGCGCTCGGGATGGACACCCTTGGCCATCACCTCGACGACCAGGTCGCGGTCTGTTACGACGCCGACCGGGGTGACAACGCCCGCGGCCTCGTCGACGACGATGACGTCGCCGACATGGTGATCGCGCATCAGTCGGGCGAGTTCGAAGGCGCTTGCGCCACGCTGGCAGGTGACCACCGAGCGCGAACAAATTTCGCCGATTCGCATGAGAGCCTTACGCCCTACAGCACGCCGAATCCCGCCCCGATCACGAGCGCGACCGCGGCGAGGGTCGTGAACACGCGCGGCGCGAGGAAGCTTTCCACCGCGTCGGCGAGGCAGAGCGCCGGGAAAAGCGTACCTCGCGATCGACGGCAGCGGTCGAGATGGGCGCCCAGATCCAGCGAATCCAGCGGGCGCGTGTCCGCCGCCGAACCGAATGCCGAGGTGGCCCAGCCCTTGACTTCGGGCGCGAGGGATACGCTCATCTCCGCGCGGAGCGCGAGCGAAACGGGGGCTGCCGCGACAAACATAAGGAGAAGATACGACGGCATGGCGGCAGCGTCTGTGCGCTGGGACACATCGAAGCCGGCGAATGCTGGACGCGCTGCTCCGGCATGATCAGGACGGCCGCCGAGTCGCGATGCGGTACGCGCGCGGTGTGCGGAGCGCCTGCGCCGACTGCGAGGTCATATGAAGCCGCTCGTTATCGCTGCCTCGATCCTTTCGGCGGACTTCGGTCGCCTCGCCGAAGAGGTCCGCGCTGTCGACGCGGCCGGCGCCGACTGGATCCTTGTCGACGTCATGGACGGGCGCTTCGTCCCGAACATCAGCTTCGGCCCGGTCGTGATCCAGGCAGTGCGCCGGGCGACCGCCAAGCCGTTGAACGTGCACCTCATGATCGTCGAGCCGGAGCGCTACATCGAAGACTTTGTCAGTGCCGGAGCCGATCACATCCTGATCCAGTCGGAGCCGACATCGACGAACCATCTGCATCGAGTGCTCTCCCGCATCCGCGAACTCGGCAAAAGGGCCGGCGTGGTGCTGAACCCGGCGAGCCCAGTCGCATTCGTCGAGGAGGTGCTGCATCTGTGCGACATCGTGCTCGTGATGTCGGTCACCCCGGGCTTCGGCGGGCAGTCGTTCCTGCCCGAGGTCCTGGCGAAGATTCGCGAGTTGCGACGTCGTTGCGTCGCTCGCGGGCTCGATCCGTGGATCGAAGTGGACGGAGGCCAGAGCGGCGAGAACGCCTGGCAGGCCGTCGACGCTGGCGCCGACGCTCTGGTCGCGGGCTCGGCGGTTTTCGGCTCGCTGGACTATGCGGCTGCGATCGCTCGACTGCGTTCTCACCCTCGCCGGGCTGAGCGGCGGCAACGAGAACGCGATGCCATCGTTCGGGCATACCTCCTACGGTGATAGCGCGTCGTCGCTGCTGGTCGCTCAGCGGTCCAAGCATTAGCGTCAGTAACTCGGCTTACAACCGAATCTCTACGGAGAGCGACGATGCAGCTGGGGATGATCGGACTGGGGCGCATGGGCGCAAGCATGGTCCGACGCCTCCTCAGGGAGGGCCATGAGTGCATGGTCTTCGACACACATGTCATGGCGGTCACAGCCTCAGAGAGAGACGGTGCCCTTGGCGCGACATCGCTTGCCGACATGGTCGCCAAAATGACCCGCCCGCGAGCCATCTGGTTGATGGTGCCCGCGGGTGTGGTCGACGAAGAGCTGGCACAGCTCGCGCCGCACCTCGACCCGGGCGACATCGTCATCGATGGCGGCAACTCCCACTATCGCGACGACATTCGCCGCGCTGCCGAACTCGCTGCAGCGGGCTGCCACCATGTCGACGTCGGCACCAGCGGCGGAGTCGCTGGCGGAGATCGCGGCTACTGCCTGATGATCGGCGGCGAGGTCGAGATCGTCGCCCACCTCGCGCCGATCTTCGCCGCGCTCGCGCCGGGCGTCGATGCGGCGGCGCGCACGCGCGGGCGGAGTGGCGACGTCGCCACGGCCGAGCAGGGCTTCCTGCATTGCGGGCCGCACGGCGCCGGTCACTTCGTCAAGATGGTCCACAACGGCATCGAGTACGGCGTCATGGCGGCCTATGCCGAGGGCCTCAACATCCTGCGCAACGCCAACGCCGGCAAACAGACGCGTGCCGTCGATGCCGAAACGACCCCGCTGCGCAATCCCGAGTTCTATCAATACGAGATGAACCTGCCCGAGATCGCAGAAGTCTGGCGTCGAGGCAGCGTGATCGGTTCCTGGCTGCTCGACCTGACCGCCAACGCGCTGCTCGAAGATCCCAAGCTGGCCGCCTACGGCGGCCGAGTCTCCGACTCGGGCGAAGGGCGCTGGGCGATCGAAGCGGCGATCGACGAAGGCGTGCCGACGCACGTCCTGAGCGCGGCCTTGTACGAGCGGTTCGCGTCGCGCGGCGGCGCCGACTTCGCCAATCGGGTCTTGTCGGCGATGCGCCAAGAATTCGGCGGGCATGTCGAAAAGCCAGCCGGGGGTTCGCCATGAGCGCGGCCATCAGCCCCGAACGCGGCCGGGACGCACCACACTCGGACGCACTGGTGATCTTCGGTTTCACCGGCGACCTGGCGACCAAGCAGATCTTCCCGGCGCTATACCGGATGGTGAAGACAGCGGCTCTGAGCGTGCCGGTGATCGGTGTCGCCTCGACGAGCCTGAGCGCCCTCCAGGTGCAGCAGCGAGTTCGCGACAGCATCGAGCAGCACGGAAAGGTCGACGACATTGCGGCCTTGGATCGGCTGCTCTCGCTGCTGCGCTACGTCAGCGGCGACTACAAGCAACCGGCCACGTTTACGGCGCTCAAGGCCGCGCTCGGCAACGCCCAGCGGCCGGCTCACTACCTGGCCATTCCGCCGGCGCTGTTCGAAACGGTGATCAAGGGCCTGGGCGCCGTCGGCCTGGCGAGAGGTGCCCGGGTCATCGTCGAAAAGCCGTTCGGTCGCGACCTCGCTTCGGCCATCGAACTTGGCGCCGTCGCGCAGTCGGTCTTTCCCGAGTCGTCGATCTTCCGCATCGATCATTACCTCGGGAAGGAGGCGATCATGAACATCCTCTACTTCCGCTTCGCGAACTCCTTTCTCGAGCCCATCTGGAATCGCAACCATGTCGCCAGCGTGCAGATCACGCTGGCCGAGAACTTCGGCATCGGCGAGCGCGGCGGCTTCTACGAAAGCGCAGGGTGTCTGCGCGACGTGATCCAGAACCACCTGTTCCAGATCGTCGCCCTGCTCGCGATGGAGCCACCCGCGTACCAGGGCTATGCGGCCGTTCAGAGCGAGAAGGCCGCGGTCTTTCACGGCATGCGGAGGGTGACGGCCGACGACGTCGTGCGCGGCCAGTACGAGGGTTACCGCAACGAGAAGGACGTTGCTGCCGATTCCGACGTCGAGACGTTTTGCGCCTTGCGTCTGCACATCGACTCCTGGCGCTGGGCCGGCGTGCCGTGGTACTTGCGCTCCGGCAAGCTCTTGCCGGCCACCGCTGCCGAAGTGTTGGTGCAGCTGCAGCCGCCACCGCAGGCACTGTTCGACGATTCGCACCCCCAGGGAGGGCGCGCGAACTATGTTCGCTTCAAGCTGCAGCCCATGTCGGCGGTGGCCATCGCGGCCCGGGTCAAGCGGTCCGGCAAGGGCTTCGTCGGCGATCAGCGCGAACTCTATCTGTGCGAGGAAGCCTTGAGCGAAGGTTCGACCTACGAGCGCTTGCTCGGCGACGCGATGGTCGGCGACGGCGCGCTCTTCACCAACCAGGAGGCGATAGAGGCCGCCTGGGCGGTGGTCGATCCGGTCCTCGTCGCCCATCACGCCGCGCTGCCCTACGCACCGGGCACCTGGGGCCCGGTTGCAGCCGACGCGCTGATCGCCGCCGACGGCGGCTGGCACGACCCGACAGCCGAAGAAGCGCATGCGCCATGCGCGTAACCGGCCCGCTCCAATGACTGCCGAAGTCGTCGTCTTGCTCGATGTCGACAACACGCTGCTCGATAACGACCGGATCATTGCCGACCTGCGACTTCACCTCGAACAGGAATTCGGTGTCGCCAGCTCCGACCGCTACTGGTTGATCTTCGAGAAGCTTCGCGACGAGCTCGGCTACGCTGACTACCTGGGCGCCCTGCAACGCTGCCGGGCAGAGATGGATCAAGGCGGCCCCGCGGATCAGCGCCTGCTGCTCATGTCGAGCTTCCTGGTCGACTATCCGTTCGCCGCTCGGCTGTACCCGGATGCGCTCTCGGTCGTTGCCCGTCTCGGCCAGTTCGGGCCGACGGTGATCCTCTCGGACGGCGATGTCGTCTTCCAGCCGCGCAAGGTGCAGCGCTCGGGCCTGTGGGACGCGGTAAGTGGTCGGGTGCTGATCTACATCCACAAGGAGAAGATGCTGGAGCAGGTGCAGAGAATCTTCCCGGCCCGCTGCTACGTCATGGTCGACGACAAGCTGCGCATCCTGACGGCGATGAAGGACGTCATGGGTGATCGCCTGACGACGGTCTTCCCGCGCCAGGGTCACTATGCCCATGACGCTGAAGCCATCGCGAGCTATCCCGCGGCCGACATCACGGTCGAGCGCATCGGCGACTTGCTTGAACTCGACGCCAGCAAGCTGCTCGGCGCCGCGACGAAGGAGAAATCATGAATGCCAATCTGCAAGAGCTTCACGCCCTCGGCCAGAGCCTCTGGCTCGACAACATCACCCGCGAGATGCTCGGCGACGGCACGATGGCACGCTATATCGCGGAGTACTCGATCACCGGGCTGACCTCGAACCCGACGATTTTCGAGCATGCCATCGGCACGGGCGACTTTTACGACGAGCAGATCGCCGAGTTGGCGGGCCGGGGAAAGTCTGGCGAAGAGCTGTTCTTCGAGCTCGCGATCAGCGACCTGAGGCGCGCGGCCGACATGTTTCGCCCGATCCACGACGCCACCCAGGGCGTCGACGGCTGGGTCTCGCTGGAGGTGTCGCCGGTCATCGTCAACGATGCTGCCAGGACGACCGAGGCCGCCGCGCGGCTGAGTGCGGCTGCGGCTCGTCCGAACCTCTACATCAAGATCCCTGGCACCCCGGCCGGGGTCGAGGCGATCGAAGCATCGATCTTCGCCGGCGTGCCGATCAACGTCACCTTGCTGTTTTCGTGCGAGCAGTACCTGGCGGCGGCCGAGGCCTACCTGCGTGGCATCGAGCGCCGGGTCGCGGCGGGGCTGGATCCGAAGGTCGAATCGGTGGCGTCGCTCTTCGTGTCCCGATGGGACGTCGCGGTGAAGGATGCGGTCCCGCCGGAATATCGAAACCGTCTCGGCATCGCGATCTCGAAGCGCACATACCGGGCCTATCGCGACTTGCTCGCCTCGCCGCGTTGGCAAAGGCTCGCCGCGGCCGGGGCACGCCCGCAACGGCTGTTGTGGGCGAGCACGGGGACGAAGGACCCCTCCGTTCGCGACACTCTTTACGTCGAGGCGCTCGCCGCATCGAACACCGTCGACACGATTCCCGACAAGACGCTGAAGGCCTTCGCTGATCACGGCAAGGTCGACGCCGTGCTTCCCGTCGACGGCGGCGATGCCGAAACGGTGATTGCCGATTATCGAAAGCTCGGCATCGACGACGTCGCGCTGGCACTGCGCCTGCAACGAGAAGGCGGCGACTCGTTCCAGAAGTCGTGGGACAGCTTACTCGCCGGCATCAAGAGCAAGAGCGCGCAACTCGTCGGAGCGGCAGCGGGGTGAGCTCGCCGCCTGGCGCAAGCGCTCAACGCAGTGACCTCGGCGCCGAGCCAGCTCCCCGATCGCAGGAGCCCATGGGTACTCGTATCAGCCCGCTCGCCGGACAGCCGGCTACTCGATCGGCGCTCGTCGACATCGCCAAGCTGGTCACCGCGTACTACGCGGAAGCCCCCGACCCGTCGGTGCCGGCGCAACGCGTGGCATTCGGCACGTCGGGCCATCGCGGCTCGTCGTTCGCGGTGTCGTTCAACGAGCAGCACGTGCTGGCGATCACGCAGGCGATCTGCCAGTACCGGGCCAAGCAGGGAATCGACGGGCCGCTCTTTCTCGGCATCGACACGCACGCGCTCTCGCAGCCGGCACGCGCCAGCGCCCTCGAGGTGCTCGCCGCACACGGGGTCGAGACGATGCTCGCGACCGACGACGAGTACACACCGACGCCCGCCGTCTCGCATGCCATCCTGGTTTACAACCGCGGGCGCACGGCCGGTCTGGCCGACGGCATCGTCGTGACGCCTTCGCACAACCCGCCCGACGACGGAGGGTTCAAGTACAACCCGCCGAACGGCGGTCCGGCCGGCACCGAGGTCACCGGATGGATCGAAGCCGCGGCGAACCGTCTCCTCGAAGCGTCGATGCAAGGCGTGAGGCGCCTCCCGTATGCCGAGGCACTGCGGGCGGCAACGACGCACCGGCACGACTACATCGGCAGCTACGTCGCCGACCTGGGCAACGTCATCGACTTCGAAGCGATCCGCCGCGCGAAGGTGCGAATCGGCGTCGACCCCCTCGGCGGCGCGGGCGTGCACTACTGGGCGCGCATCGCCGAGCTCTACCAGCTCGACCTGACGGTCGTGAGCGACGCGGTCGATGCGACCTTTCGCTTCATGACCCTCGACTGGGACGGCCAGATCCGCATGGACCCCTCGTCGCCGTATGCGATGCAGCGACTGCTCGACATCAAGGACCGCTTCGACATCGCATTCGCCTGCGACACCGATCACGATCGCCATGGCATCGTCTCCTCGAAGGCCGGATTGCTCGCTCCGAATCATTACCTCGCGGTCGCCATCGACTACCTGTTCCGGCACCGGCCGCAGTGGGCAGCCCAAGCCGCCGTCGGCAAGACGGTCGTCAGCACCCGCCTCATCGATCTCGTGACGAAGCGCCTCGGCCGCAGGCTCTACGAAGTGCCGGTCGGCTTCAAATGGTTCGCCGACGGCCTGTTCGACGGCTCGCTCGGCTTCGGCGGCGAGGAAAGCGCGGGGGCATCGTTCCTGCGCCGCGACGGCACGGTCTGGACCACCGACAAGGATGGCCTTGCGCCGGCATTGCTCTCCGCCGAGATCACCGCGCGCCTCGGTCGCGATCCCGGCCAGATCTACGCCGAGCTGGCACAGGAATTCGGCAACCCGCTGACCGATCGGGTCGACGCGCCCGCGACCGTCCAGCAGAAGAAGCAGCTCGCGGCGCTGACTCCGGAGCAACTCGGCGCGAGCGAGCTCGCCGGGGAAAGGATCGACGCGGTTCTCGGTAAAGCGCCCGGCAATGGCGCCGACATCGGTGGCATCAAGGTGATCGCCAAGAGCGGCTGGTTCGCGGCCCGACCGTCGGGCACCGAAGACATCTACAAGATCTACGCCGAGAGTTTTGCCGGCGCCGACCATCTGCAGCAAATCATGAAGGAAGCGCAAGCGATCGTCGACCGCGCGACTGCGGCGCCGCCCACTGCCGATGCCGGCAAGGCCGCGTCGAGGAAGGACGCCTGACATGCAGGCACAGCGACTCCTCGCCACCGCTCAGGCGCTGCTGGCCCGCGACCGGGGCCTGCTCGCGATGGACGAGAGCTCAGGCACCAGCAACAAGCGCTTCGCGGCGCTCGGCATCCCGCAGACCGAGGAAGCGCGCCGCGCCTACCGGGACATGATCGTGACGACGCCGCGCCTCGGCGACGCGATCAGCGGCGCCATCCTTTACGACGAGACGATCCGCCAGCAGACCCTCGGTGGCCTGCCCTTCGCGCGGGCGCTCGAAGAGGCCGGAATCATCCCGGGCATCAAGGTCGATGCGGGCGCGAAAGCCCTCGCGGCGCATCCCGGCGAGCTGGTCACCGACGGCCTCGACGGGCTGCGTGAACGGCTGGCCGACTACGCCTCGATGGGCGCTCGTTTTGCGAAATGGCGCGCCGTCGTCACCATCGGTGCAGCGACTCCGAGTCCGGGGTGCATCGAGGCGAATGCCCATGCGCTGGCGCGCTATGCGGGCTTGTGCCAAGAGGCCGGGCTGGTGCCGATCGTCGAGCCCGAGGTGCTGATGGACGGCGACCATTCGCTCGAGCGGTGCGCGGCCGTGACGCAAGCCGTCCTGCATGCGGTGTTCGACCAGCTCGACACCCAGCAGGTGATGCTCGAAGGCATGCTGCTCAAGCCGAACATGGTCTTGCCCGGCACGGCAGCCGCCGACCAGAGCACCGTCGACGACGTGGCCGACGCGACGGTCCAATGCTTCCTGCGCGCGGTGCCGGCAGCGGTGCCCGGGATCGCCTTCTTGTCGGGCGGGCAGGCGGCGGAACTGGCCTCGGCACGCCTGAATGCGATGAACGTGAGGTTCAAGTCGCGCCTGCCCTGGGCGCTCGCGTTCTCGTTCGCACGCGCCATTCAGCAGCCGGCACTCGAGGCCTGGCGCGGCGTCGCGGCGAACGTTCCGGCCGCGCAGCAAGCTCTCTTTCATCGCGCCGACTGCAATCGCGCCGCGCGGCGTGGCCGCTATGACGCCAGCCTCGACGCCGAGGCCGATGCCCCCCGACAAGCCTGAAACGCAGCAAAGGAAATCCCATGTCGGACACGCTCGACCAGCAATGCGTCGACACCCTGCGCTTCCTGTCGGTCGACATGGTGCAGAAGGCGAACAGCGGCCACCCGGGCTTGCCGCTCGGCGCCGCGCCGATGGCCTATGCGCTGTGGAAGCAGCAGCTCAGGCACAACCCGGCCAACCCGCTCTGGCCGGACCGCGACCGCTTCGTGCTTTCGGCGGGCCACGGCTCGGCGCTGCTCTACAGCCTGCTGCACGTGACCGGCTACGACCTCTCGCTCGACGACATCGAGCAGTTTCGTCAATGGGGCAGCAAGGCACCCGGGCACCCCGAGCGTGGCCATACGGCGGGCGTCGAAGTCACCACCGGACCGCTCGGTCAGGGCCTCGCCAATGCCGTCGGCATGGCGATCGCCGAGGCCCATCTCGCAGCGCGCTACAACCGCGACGGTCACACGATCATCGACCACCGGACGTGGGCCATCGTCAGCGACGGCGACCTGATGGAAGGCGTGGCTGCGGAGGCCGCGTCGCTGGCCGGCCACCTGAAGCTTGCCAAGCTGGTCTGTCTCTACGACAACAACTCGGTGACCTTGTCGGCGGGAACCGACATGACCTTTTCGGAGGATCGGGCGAGACGCTTCGAGGCCTATGGCTGGCAGACGCTCGACGTCGGCGACGGCAATGACTTGAACGCGATCTGTGCGGCGCTGGATGCCGCGCGGGCCGAGACCACGCGGCCGACGCTCATTCTCGTGCGCACGCATCTCGGTTTCGGCTCGCCCGAGCAGGACAGCTTCAAGGCGCACGGCTCGCCGCTCGGTGTCGTCGACGTCAAGAGGACCAAGGAAAAGCTCGGCTGGCCGAGCGAGCCGGCCTTCTTCGTGCCCGAGCCTTCGCTGGCCAGATTTCGCGAGGCGGTCGGACGCGGCGCGAAGGCCGAGTCGGAATGGAATGGCCGGATGGACGCCTACGCCAAGGCGTTCCCCGACTTGGCCAAGGAGCTTCGTTCGCGCCTGAACGCGGCGCTGCCCGACGGTTGGGATGCCGACATTCCGATCTTCCCCGCCGATGCGAAAGGCATCGCGACGCGCGTCGCCGGAGGCAAGGTGATGAACGCGATCGCACCGAAGCTGCCGGCGCTCGTCGGCGGCTCGGCCGACCTCGACCCCTCGACCCATACCGAGCTGAAAGGGCAGGGCGACTTCAATCCGCCGCTGCTTCCCGGCCAGGACAGCGAAGGGTCGGACGCGGGCGGTTGGGGCTACGCGGGGCGCAACGTCCACTTCGGCGTTCGCGAGCACGCGATGGGCGGCATCGTCAACGGCCTGGCCGCGCATGGCGGCTTCATCGGCTACGGATCGACCTTCCTGATCTTTTCCGACTACATGCGGCCGGCCATTCGCTTGGCGGCGCTGATGCGCTTGCACGTCGTGCACGTGTTCACGCACGACAGTCTCGCCCTCGGCGAGGATGGGCCCACGCATCAGCCGATCGAGCAGCTTGCCAGCCTGCGCGCCATTCCCGGCGTCACCGTCATCCGCCCGTGCGACGCCAACGAAACCGCGGTGGCCTGGCAGGTCGCCGTGGAAATGCGCGATCGCCCGACATTGCTTGTCCTGACCCGGCAGGATGTCGCGACACTCGACCGCGGCCGGTACGCCAGTGCCGAAGGCCTGCGCCGCGGCGCCTACGTGCTGAGCGACGCGGCAGACCGACAGCCGGGACTGATCCTGATCGCCAGCGGCTCCGAGGTGGGTCTCATCCTCGCCGCCGCCGAACGACTGCGCGGCGATGGCGTGGGCGTGCGCTGTGTGTCGATGCCGAGCTGGGACCTCTTCGAAGCCCAGCCGAAAAGCTACCGCGACGAGGTGCTCCTGCCCGGGGTCACGGCGCGCCTCGCCGTCGAGCTCGGCATCGAGCAAGGATGGCACCGATACACAGGCGCGCTTGGCGACATGCTCGGCATTGAGCGTTTCGGCGCTTCGGCTCCGGCCGAAGTTCTTCTCGATAAGTTCGGTTTCACAGTCGATAACGTGGTCTTGCGCGCCCGGAAGCTGCTCGTGCCGTCCAGCTGAAGTCGGAGCGCCGGCGCCACGGACCGCGTGACGCTGGCCTCAGCGGCGTCATCATGAAGGCGGCGGCGTCGGCCCACCCCGCGCCCAGGGATCGCGCGCGTTTCTTCCTTCACGCTGCGCGTGAACGATCGCGCTTGACGAACTGGCCGTCGCTGCTCTCACGATTGCCGCCGATATCTTGCGATTCCTGAAGGGCGCGCCGGCCGTGCGGGGTCGCGATGATCGAGGCCAACCGGGGACATCGACCGACGCACGGCAACTCGATCTCGGTGGGCCGCGGTGGAGCACACCAGCGCGCCCGAGCAAGGACAGGAACATGACCCGCTGAGTGGAGCGTCGCCTTGAACGAGTCGGGTGATGATACAAAACGTCGCATGGAATAACCTTCCACATAGCGTTTTGTATCAGTGATGTCCCCCTCTCAAACCCAGCAATCTCGCGCGATCGCGCACATGAAGTCTCATGGGATGGTGCGCCTGCGCGAGCTGATGGCCGAGGGCATCAGCGCAGCGACCGTCGCTCGGATGGCGCAAGCCGGCACCGTGGTCCGCCTCGCGCGCGGACTCTACCAACTGGCCGATGCCCCGGTCGACTCGCATCACACCCTGGCCCAAGCGGCCAAGCTCGTGCCGCGCGGTGTCGTCTGTCTGGCATCGGCGCTGGCTTTCCACGAGCTGACCGATCAGCTGCCGGCCAAGGTCTGGGTCGCGCTCGGGGCCAAGGAACGCCGACCGGCATTCGCCTACCCACCAGTTCGCTTCGTGCGCTTTGCGGACGAGCAACTGACCGCCGAAGTGCGGCGGCATGTCGTTGATGGCGTGCAAGTGCCGATCTTCAACGCCGCCAAGACGGTCGTCGACGTGTTCCGCTATCGGCGGACCGTCGGCGTCAACCTCGCACTGGAGGGCCTGCGCGAAGCACTGCGCCAGAAGAAGGCAACGCCTGCCGCGATCTCACGCCTCGCCCAGAAAGCGAAGGTCTGGTCAGTGATGGAACCGTACGTGATGGCGCTGACGGCGGATGGCTAAGCCGATCCGCGACATCGGCGCGTCCGTGCGCGCCAAGCTGCTCAACCTGGCCCGAGAAAAGGGCCAAGCATGGACATGTTGATGACGCGCTATGCGATTGAGCGCTCCGCACCGACCGACTCGCGACCTCGACTTGCTCGGCTTCGGCGACGCGGCGCCGGACGCGATGCTCGCCGTGTTCACCGGGATTGCGCAAGTCGCCGCCGATGATGGTTTGACCTTCGACGTCGCTTTCGCCGGAAGCCCAGTCAAGCGAGAGCAGTGGACCGCGTTCGTGCGCGACGTGGCTGTCCGCGCGCCACCTCTCGAGGTCGTGTGCGCGGATCTCAGAGCGTTTCTGGCGCCGAATGTGGTCGCGGAACTCCGGAGGTGATGCGATCTTTCTTGGCAGCTCTACAACGTTTTGCGGCCATGCGCCGCCCGTCACCTGTTGCCTGCGAGTGTCGCCTTCAGACTAGAAGCGGCCGGTCACCTCCCTGCGGTTTCGGAGTGCCAGAGCCACATGAACCGGATGCCGGTCAGCGGTCATTCGTCTGGGCCGGCAATCGACCCATCAGAGACCTTCGATGCTCTGGACTCGCCGCCGCAGAGCCGCCGTTGGCGCAATGAATGGCGAGAACAGCAGCGGGCCCACAACGACCCAATCGCTGATACGAGGCCTTCGTCCGCCCGGACCTCGCCCCTGCATCACGAGCAGCTGTATCGCGCAACCCGCTACCAGTTGCGACGCATTGAAAGCGTACGCTCAGGAGTACAGGGCTTCGGCCCGCAACTGCGGGTTGTCGATCTCGTGAGCCAACACCCGGGCGGCAGCTGCGGCCGGTGCGTGGCCGCACTCGGCCTGATGG
>Ga0123338_10002958_pt1 | contig 15594 bp, 15 predicted proteins | sample grotaG_FD_89793 | JGI IMG/M metagenome (GOLD analysis project Ga0123338, IMG submission 89793) | Glacier valley bacterial and archeal communities from Borup Fiord, Nunavut, Canada, to study Microbial Dark Matter (Phase II) -... | ecosystem: Environmental > Aquatic > Freshwater > Ice > Glacier ...
CAGCGACGGCAACACAGCCGCCGTTACAGCACACTTCTTCGCCGCCGCACACCTTGCCACCACAGCGACTGTCCTCGATCACCACATCCACCGCCGACCCAGCGCCGAACTTGGCCGCCACCGGCACCGCCGATCCGAGCTCGGAGTCTGGCCCAAACGCCTCGGCCGTGATGGTCAGCGGCGGCGCCGTGGCCGACACCGGCGGCAAGAGCGTGAACACGAAGGCCGCGGTCGGCTCGAATCCGATCGTGGCGTCGTGGGTGATGAGCAGATCGCGCCGGCCTTGACCGTCAAAGTCGCGCACCTCATAGCCCACGCCGTCAGCGACGGCGCGATACGGCTGATCCGCAAAAAACATCCGCGCATCGGGCGATGCCACGCTGACGCGCGTCTCGACGCGCACGACGTCGGCAGGCGTGATGTGCATCTTGTAATGCAAGGCGACCTCGATGGGCTGCTTGCAGCCAACGAGCGCTAGTAGCACCGGAATCACCGGAATCACCGGAATCAAGGCCACGACCCTCGACCGCATGTCGGTTTCCCCCAGCTACTGAATCTTGGGCAAGGTGAGGTTGGGGCCACTCACGTCTTGTGTACGTGAGCCGAGCACCCCGCCTGCCACCGCACCACCGACGACCACCACGCCCACGATGGTCCACAGCCACCAGCGCTTGTAGACCGGCACGACCTTTTCTTTGCGCGGAACTTCCACCTGCACGATGCGTAGCTGGATGAGCGAGTCGAGCTTGGCGTCGATGGTGACCTCGGTGCCGGGCGCCACCACCACCTGGCTACGAAAGGTCTTCCAGCCTTCTTTCGAGGCCAACAGCTTGTGGCCGCCCGGGTTGAGCTCGAGGGCGGCCGGCAGCGGAGTGGTGCCGACTTTTTCGCCATCGACCTCCACCTGGGCACCTGCGACGCTGGCCAGGATATTGACCCGCCCGACCAGTCGCTCGAGCGCCACGACACGCTCATTGACCGTCTTGCGATCGGCCGAGGAGGGGACCGACGCCAGAAACTGCCGATATGCCTTGAGCGCGCGCGCTTGATCGCCGGCACCGTCGTAAGACTTGCCCATGTTGTAGAGGAGCTCACCGCGCTGCGAGAGGCGATAAGCCTCCTCGAATTCACGCGCAGCGTCGGGATACCGTCCTCGATCGTAGTAGATTTCGCCGGTCTTGAAATGCGCCTTGGCCAGCTCGAAGTCGGTATTGCCCGCAGCAGGCACTGGTGCAGCCCAGACAGCAGAGGCTACGGATCCGAGACCGAGCTGCAGGGCGAAAGCTAATAGTAGAGCCCGCATCCAATCAGTGTATCCCACCCTTTGGCGGGTTCCTAGTTGGGCGACTCGGGATCCGGCGAGTCGTCGTAAGGGTCGTGGGGTCGTGCCGTGTCACTAGGTTTCCGAAGGGCGCCAACATCAGAGGTTTCGTCGCCGCGCTCGCGATGTCGCTTTTGCACGTAGGTGACGAGCTTGTCCACGTACGAGTCAAATGGCGGACAAATGATCCCGGTGCCGTCCAGCAGCGACAGCGCCTGCCGCGCGCTGTACACCGCCGGATGATCGAACGATTGCAAGAATGACAGCGGCACATGCGCCAGCCGCCGAACCACGGGCACGCGCAACAGCAGCTGCGCCCAGCGCGTGGGAATCACACCGCGTGGCAGTTTTTTGTCGGCGCGCTCAGCCACCAGCTCATAGACCGTCCGCGCCGCCAGCGGACACGGATCGGTGAGGTGAAACGTCCCGCCACGCGCCCGCTCATCGCGACCGAGCGCGGCCGCGGCAGCGACGACAAAGTCGATCGGCACGAGGTTGAGCGGCCCATCCCCGCGGCCCGGCAGCGGCAAGCTGACGTCGAGCGGCGACGTGATGATCATCCGCATCAGATAATAGGGCCCGAGGAAACGATCGATTTCACCCGTATGCGAATCTCCGACGACGATGCCCGGCCGCAGCACGGTGATCGGCAGCCGCCGCATGGCCTTGTGGACCAAGAGCTCGGCGGCGAACTTGGTCTCTTCGTACGCGTCGCTGAAGCGCTGGCCGAGGTCGAGCTCGTCCTCGAGGATGACGCCCGAGCGTCGCCCGGACACCTGCGCCGTCGACCAATGGATCAGGCGGCGCAGTCGCTGGCATTCGCTGCCGAGCTCCAAGATGGCCCGCGTGCCCTCGACGTTGACCCGCCGCATGAGGCCGCTCTTGGTGCCGAGATACGAGACGGCCGCGGTGTGATGGATGGCCGTCAGATCGCGGGTCAGCGCGTTGAGCTCGCGGCCCGTCAGTCCAAGATCCATGTCGATGACGTCGCCGATCAAGACCTCGACGCGCTTCTGAGCCGTCGCTGGCAAGGTCCGGATGAAGGTCTCGAGCGCGGTCGAAAACTTCTTCTGCGCCAGCATGAAGACGCGCTCTTGGGGGTCGCTCTCGAGAAGCTGGGCGGCCAGGCGCCGGGCGGCAAAGGCCGGAAACCCAGTGACCAGGGTGATGTCGGGTGGCGTCACGTGTTGGCTCCGGCTTGGGCTGTGAGCTGCGTCCACAGTTCTGCGACCTCGGCTCGGGTGCGGTCGAGGTCGCCTGCATTGTCGATGACGTAGGTCGCGACCCGCAATTTGTCGGCGAGTGGCGCCTGCGCGCCGAGGCGGGCCTCGACCTCGGCCGTCGACAGACCATCGCGCTCGGCCACGCGCCGTCGCTGTGTGGCTTCGTCGACCGACACCACGATGAGGCCATCGAACGCGCGATAGATGCCGTTCTCGACGAGCAAGGCGGCTTCGTAGATGGCGATCGGCTGCCCGGCCGTGGCCAGCTCCGCCAGCCTGGCCTGGCTCCTTTCGGCGATGCGCGGATGCGTGATGGCGTTGACCCGTCGGCGGGCATCGGCGTCGGCGAACACGATGGCGCCGAGCCGCTTGCGGTCGATTTCGCGATCGGCGTTGCCCGGCCCAGCGACGAGAATCTCCGTCCCGAACGCGGCCACCAGGTCGGCATACGCCGGCTCTCCCGGTCGCACGACCTCACGTGCCAGCTGGTCGGCGTCGACCACCGGACAGCCAAGCTCGGTGAAGATGCGCGCCACCGTCGACTTCCCACTGCCGATGCCTCCAGTGAGCCCGATGATCCGCATGCGCGGGGATATGATACATGACCGCATGTCCTTCCGCGTCCTCGACGCCGAGTTCGTCTGTTCGGCCACCGACCCCTCGGTGGGCGCCGGCTGGCCCGACGATGAAACCCCCGAGATTGGCTTCGTCGGCCGCTCCAACGTCGGCAAATCGACGCTGCTGCAGGCCCTGACCGGCCGTCGGGGCCTGGTTCGCACCAGCTCCACCCCTGGCCGCACCCGGCTCATCAACTTTTTTCTGGCGCACGTCGCCGACGGCAAGAGCCAGGCGCGCACCCTGCGCCTCGTCGACCTGCCCGGCTACGGCTACGCCAAGGTCTCGAAGGCGGAGCGCGAAGAGTGGTTCCCTTTCGTCGAGAAATATTTCACCAAGCGCGAGCAGCTGAAGGCGGTGGTGCTGCTCATGGACATCCGTCGCGGCGCCGAGCTCGACGAGACCGAGCTCGCCAAGTTTCTCATCGAGCGTGGCGTGGCGGTGATCTGCGTGGTCACCAAAGCCGACAAGCTCTCCAAACACGAGCGCAAGCCGGCCACCGAAAAAGTGCGCGCCGAGCTCTTGCCCCACGGACTCAAGGTCCCGGTCATCACGGTGAGTGGCACCACCGGCGAGGGGCTCGACGAGCTGCTACGCCGCCTCGACATTGCCCTTCAACCCCGCCCCGTCTAAGATTTCCCGCTCATGTCCAATCCCGAGGGAGAAGCGAAGCCGAAAGGCGAGGGCAGCACCCGCGTCGTCGTCGCTGCACTGATCATCAATCTCCTCATCGCTGGCTTCAAGTTCTTCGCCGCCTTCGTGTCGCGCTCGAGTGCCATGCTCGCCGAGGCTGCGCACTCGCTCGCGGATACGTGTAACCAGATCTTTCTGCTCATCGGCATGCGCAAGGCGGCGCGCAAACCCGATCTGAAGCACCCATTTGGGTATGGCCCGGAGACCTATTTCTGGGCCTTCATGGTCGCTTTGTGCATCTTCACCCTCGGCTGCGGCTTTTCGCTGCACGAAGGCTTCGAGAAGATTTTCCACCACGACGAGGCCAGCCAAAAGCTCGGCGATATCCGCTGGGCCGTGGGTGTGCTCCTGATGTCGGTCGTTCTCGAGAGCTATTCGCTGAGCGTGGCCATGAAAGAGTTCCGCCATCTGCGCGCCGGCCGCGGCATCCGCCGCACCCTCGAGGAAGCGCGCGATCCCACGGTGCTAACGGTGCTGTTCGAGGATCTGGCGGCGCTGCTCGGCCTCGCCATGGCGCTCGGTGGCATCCTGCTCACGCACTACACCGGCTCGCCGGTCTGGGACGGTGTCGCCTCGGTCCTCGTCGGTCTGGTCCTCGGTGCCGTCGCCGTCATGCTGGCGCGCGACTCCAAGAGCCTGCTCATCGGCAAAGGCGTCATCCCCGCCGACGATGAGCTGATCCGCGCGATCGTGACGGCCAACGCCGACGTCGCCGAGGTGGTCCATCTGCGCACGCTGTATCTTGGCCCCACCGAGGCGCTGGCGGCGATCAAGGTCCGCTTCGTCGGCAACCTCGACACCCGCACCCTCGAGGCTCGCATCAACGAGATCGAGGCCGCCTTGCGGGCCAAGCTGCCATTCTTGCGCCGCATCTACATCGAGCCCGGCTTCGACGAGAGCGTCGGCCGCGGTGATGCAGCAGCCCGCCTTGCCTGATGGCCACCCGCGCCCAGCATCGCCGTTTCGAGATCGTCCCCCTCGCTGAAGACGACCTCGACGCGCTCATGGATATCGAGCGCCGCTCGTCGCGTTCGCCGTGGAGCCGACAGATCTTCGTCGAGGAAATGGCGCGCGAGTGGGCCAAGGTCGACCTCCTGCGCGAGCGCTCGCCAAGCCTGCGTCTGTGCGGCTTCATCAACTACTGGCTGGTGCGCGACGAGGTCCACATCCTCAACGTCGCCGTCCATCCCGACGTGCGCAAAGACGGTCACGGCTCGCGTCTCATGGAGCATGTGATCGGCTTCGCCCACAAACACCACTGCCGCTATCTCACACTAGAAGTGCGTCGCTCGAACCAGCCCGCGTTGCGCCTCTACAAGAAATACGGCTTCCGTCCCGTCGGCATTCGCCCCAACTACTACGCCGAAGATCGCGAAGACGCGATCGTCATGCTCCTAGAAATCGGCACTGCGCCCTAAAATCTGAAGCCGAGCGCCGCTGGCTTTGGTGCCGAGATGAACCCCATCGGCGTCTCGTCGACGCGGGTGCCGTAATACACGCCGACCGCCACGCCGGCAGCGGCGACGACCGCGCCCACCGTGAGCCACACGTACCAGCGCTTGAACCAAGGCAGCTCGCGATTGAGCCGCACCAACGTGGCCCGCACCTCGACGGTGGCATCGGGAATGACATCGATGCCGGCCTGAAACGGCGCGAAGCCGGGCTTGGTCAGCTTGACCCGATACATCGCCGGCGCACGGACTCGCAGCGGCTCCGCGACGGGAGTCTGACCGCGCAGCTCGTCATTGAGCATGACCTCGGCATCGGCGACATCGGCCAGGATGCGGATGGCGCCATAGCGCTTGAAGAGCTCGGGCGGGAACAGCTGCTTCAGCCAGCCGAGCATCTGCTCGTCGGTGATGACCTCGTTGTCGGCCGACAGCGATTCGGTCAGCCGGCTGAGCATGCGACCCCGGCGCGCATCGATGCGCTGGATGGCCAACACCACGTCGCCGAGCTGGCTGATGCCGATCAGCACCACCTCGTCAGCGCCCAGTTGCTCGCCGATGGCGCCGATGCACATCGCCTCGCCACCACAGCGCGCCACATCGGCGTCGACTTTGGGGCCAAGGCGTCGCCGCGCGTCGGCTGGCGACACCGCCTTCACCGACGCCGACGAGCCGAGCAGCTTGGCCAGCCGATCGCCGATGCCAGGTAACGCCCGCGCTCCGGCGCGATATTCGAGCACGCTGACCACTGGCTTGTCGGCCCACGCCGTCGCTGACAACGCCAACAGCGCGACCAGTAACAGCCTCACGGTGCACCAAACAAAGCGACGAGCCCCGAGGCCCGATCGCCGGGCTTCGGGACGCACGCGATGACCAGATCGGTCACCGGATCGAGCGGACACGTGATGCACACCGAGTTCGCCGCCGAGCGCGTGATGATCTGGGACCGCGACACATAGTTGGAGTTGCCCGAGCGCGTGTCGAGCTGATAGACGCCATACTCGACGACATCGAAGTCGGCCGTGCAGTCGATACCGAGCAGCGTCAGCGGCGTCTTGGTGGCGCGATACAAGGCGCGCGTGGCAAACACCGCCCGCGTACCGTCGGGCGTGAGGGCCAGCTCATAGCCCACCAGCGACGACGGCTGCACCTGATAGCTGAGCCGGATATTGCTGGTGGACATCGCCTGTTCGGTCGGAATCTCGAGCTGCGGGCCCGGAAACGCGATCGAGCTGACGATCCCCGAGCCGAGCGTGGTCCGCTTCATGACGTACGCATTGGCCAGCTCGCCCGACGGCTCGGCGGTCACCACATAAAGGTCGTTTCCCACCAAAGACAGCGCGCTCGGGCAGGTGGCCGCGAGGACCTTGACCGCCGGCGTGGCCGTCGCTGCTGGATTGAGCGCGCTCACTTGTTTGTTGGTCACGTCGGCGATGAGGATCTGACCGGTGACCGGGTTGACCACCAGATCCGAGGCAAACCCATTGAGCGAAAACGTGGCGCCGGGGGAGCCGTCGAGACCAAAGCTGCGTACCTTGTTCGCCGTCGGTGTGGGGCCAATGCACGGGTCGTCGACGCCAGCGCCGTCGAGCACATAGACCGAAGCGCCGTCGGCCGCAAAGGCAGCGCGCCGGGGCTTGCTGGCACCGAGATCGATGTGGGTGGGCCTGGCGCTGGTCGGTGACGAGACCAGCTCGGCGACGCTGCCGAAGAGATAGAGGCCACCTGCCGCATCGAGCACCGCCACGCCCGAATCCCGCGGTCCGACGGCGATGCGTGCCGGCGTGAACGGAAGCTGCGCGGACTTGCTGAGCATGCCGGTGCTGGTGTCGAGCACGCTGAGGCCAGCCGCGCTGCCGAGAATGAGAAAACGTCCGTCGGAGGTCGCCGCCGCTGCCGTCGTGGCATCGGGCAGCTTGGGCAACGGCAGCGTAGGATCCGGCGTCGCGAGCGACAAATTGCGCAGCGTGGCCCCGTCGAGGATCTGTCCAGCGACCAGATTGCCGCTGGGATCCTCCGGCGCCTTGGAGGCCCCCACCGTCATCAGCAGACGCCGGAGCGGGATGACCAGATTTTCCTGTTTTCCACGCATGATCGTCACGTCCCGCACCCGGCCGAGGCCCAGCAGATCCGAGCCCGACAGAACATTGATCACGAGGTCGGTTGGCGTCGCGATCTCTGGCAAGGCGCCCACCGCCAGGTCGCCTTCACGCAGCGGGTTCTCGGAGGCGACGCCGATCAACATCCCGTCGCTGCGCTTGATCGTATACTCGGTGACGCGGTCGGTGAGCGGGTTGAGCACCGAGTTGAGCGGCGCGTCGATCTGGAAGGTGACGGTGCCCCGACTGCCACACGCGGCAGTCACCACCCCCAACATCCCCACCAGAGCCAGCCGGAATCCCGCGCTGACCACCGACGCCACCCCCATGAACACAAACCCACGCACCATCGGGTGCTGACAATACCAGAACCTCCGACTATCATGGCGGAAAGTCTCATGGCACGAGCCGACGGACTTCTCGGAAATGGCGCTGGAGCGGGAGCTGCAAGTGGGCCCGACGGCGGAGCTATAGCAGCGCCTCCGGGCGACGTGCATCTGCCTCATGTGTTCGGCCGTTTTCTGCTCTTGAAGCGCCTTTCGCGCGGCGGCATGGGAGAGATCTTTCTCGCCAAACTGGGCGAGATCCAGGGCTTCGAAAAGCTGGTCATCGTCAAGAAAATCCTGCCAAACCTCGTCGCCGACGAAGAATTCGTCAAGCGCTTCATCGACGAAGCCCAGGTGGCCATCAAGTTGCAGCACGCCAACATCGCCCCAGTCTTCGAGGTCGGTCGGGTCGACGGCGAATATTTCCTGGCGCTCGAGTACATCGAGGGCCGCGATCTGCGCCGACTCATCGCCCGCCAGCGCGAGCAGCGCCTGCGGCTGCCGCCCGATCTGTGTCTCTATGTTGCCCGTGAGCTGGCCAACGGCCTCGCCTACGCGCACCGCAAAACCGACGACGAAGGCCGCTCGCTGGCGCTGGTGCACTGCGATATTTCGCCGCCCAACGTGATGCTGTCGTTCGAGGGCGAGGTCAAGGTCATCGACTTCGGCATCGCCAAGAGCGCCATCCGCATCGCCGGCTCGAACCCCAACATGGGCTTTGGCAAGTTCGGCTACATGGCCCCCGAGCAGCTCGTCCGCGGTGGCGTCGTCGACCGTCGCACCGACATCTATGCGGCCGGCGTCATCCTCTACGAGCTCTTGACCGGCGAGCGTCTCTTTCAGTTTCCCGAGGGTGCCGACTACCGGCAGATCGCCCGCATGGTCACCGCCGGCAAGTTCATGCCGCCGTCGCAGCGCGATCCGCGCCTCGACCCCGAGCTCGACGAGCTGGTCATGCGCGCCCTGTCGACGCAAAAAGACGCCCGCTACCAGACGGGCGAAGAGTTCCGCGACGCGGTGCAGACCAAGCTTTCGCAGCTCAACCCCACCATCAACGCCGACGCGCTGGCGCACTACATGCGCGGTCTGTTCGAGTCGGAGATCACCGAAGAGAAGCGCCTCGTGGCGTCGATGAAGGCCGTCGACGTAGCTCCCTTCGAAGAAGAGCTGACCATGGCCACGCAGGGCCACACCGTCACCTTTGCCCGCGCCGCCGGCCTGGTGGCCCGCCTCGGCCTCACCGGGGCGCCGCCAGCATCCGAGGCGCAGCTCGAGGCCCACCCGCGCCGCAAGACCCAGTTCTTCGTCGGGGTGGCGGCGGCCTTGATCCTCGGATCGGGCGTCGCAGTGCTGATCGCCAAGCAGATGTTGAAGACGGAGCCGCCGATTGTCAGGCACGTCGAGCCGCCACCTGAGCCGAAACCCGAGCCCAAGCCAGAACCCAAACCGGAACCGAAGATCGAGCCCAAGGTCGAAGCCATCGAGCCGCCCGAGGTCAAAGATCCCAAGCCCAAGGGCCTCCACAAGCCGAAACACCAGACGCCAGCCATCGTCGCGCGTCCCGAAGAACATCACTCCGCCGACGCGGTGCAGGCCAAGTTCCGCACCGTCAAGTCGGAGTACAATGCCTTCAAGAGCCAATACGGCGCCGTTCTCGAGGAGCGCTGGAATTCCATCGCCAATGAAATCACGTTCGGCAAGGCCGACAAGTTCGACAAGGTCGACTCGATGCTCGACTCTTTGCGACGCGAGATGAACAAAGTGAAGGCCGGCGGTTAGGTCCCCGTTGTAGACTCCGGGCGCCATGAAGAAAGTCGAAGCCATCATCAAGCCGTTCAAGCTCGACGAGGTCAAAGAAGCCCTCAGCGAAATCGGCGTCCAGGGCATGACCGTCACCGAGGTCAAAGGCTTCGGCCGCACCGGCGGCAAGAAAGAGGTCTATCGCGGCTCCGCCTACGTGGTCGACTTCGTGCCCAAGGTGAAGCTGGAGATCATCGTCAAAGACGACCTCGTGCACCAGGTCATCGAGACCATCACGACCGCCGCCAAGACCGGCCGCATCGGCGACGGCAAAATCTTCGTCACCTCCGTCGACGAAGTCATCCGCATCCGCACCGGCGAGCGCGGCGAAGACGCAATTTAGCAGCGCGATTTAGAAGCCGCCCGCCAAAGCGCAGCGTCGGGCTTTGCCCGCACGCAGCGCCGGATGTTCGGAACCCTCTCAGGGTTCCGAAATTCAATGGTCAAGGACCACTACCTCCGATAGCATGATGGCCGATGGCCGGCTGGTCAGAGATGCGTGAGCGGCTCGCAGTGAGCCTGTTGCGTTGGAGTCCCAAGGGCACGTTTTCCCACACCGTGGGATGGCTGTCCCGACGTCGCGTGCCGCGGCCGTTGCGCAGTGGCCTCTATCGCGCCTTCGCCCGTTTTGCCGGCGTGGACCTGAGCGCCGTCGACCGGCCGCTCGACGAATTCGCGCGCTTCGATGACTTTTTCACGCGCCCGCTGCCGTCCGGCGCCCGCCCCGTCGCCGCCGACGCAGTCGTGTCCCCCGTCGACGGCGTGGCCTCCGAGGTGGGGATCGCCCATGGTGGTCGGCTCATTCAGGCCAAGGGCCTCGACTACACGCTGGAAGGCCTGCTTGCCGATCCCGTCGAGGCGGCGCGCTTCGAGGGCGGCTCCTACGTCACCATCTATCTGGCACCGCGCGACTATCACCGCATCCATTCCCCCGTCGCTGGCCGCATCGCTGGCTATCGTCATATTCCGGGCGCCTTCTTTCCGGTCAACCCACTCGCCGTGAGCCACGTGGCTGGGCTCTTCGCCATCAACGAGCGTCTCGTCACCTATGTCGAGAGCGACGCGGGCAAGGTCGCGGTCGTCAAAGTCGCCGCGACCGGCGTGGGTCACATCACCGCCACCTATGACGACGCCGTATCCACTCACCGTCGTGGGGCGGACGGGCGCCGGGGTCGCTCGCGCAGCTACGCGCATCCCGAGCAGGTCGACGCCGCCGGCGAGCTGGCAAGATTTCACCTCGGCTCGACGGTGATCCTGGTCTTCGAGCCCGGTCGCGTGCACCTCGAGCTCGCACCCGGCACCAAAGTCCGCGTTGGAGAGCGCATCGGCGCCCGACAGGCCCGCCAGCAAAAGAGCGCGTCATGACCGCGACCCCCCTCGATTTTTCCGATCACGACCTTGAGTTCTCCGACGGGGAACAGGCTGAGATGGGCGCCGAGGTGGTTGGCCAGATCGGTCGTCCCAAGCGCAAGTCGCGTTCGATGATGCGTGTTCCGGCCGACCAGGTTGCCCGCGCGGATGGCAAGCCCGCCGAGCCAGTGCCGACGCCGACGTCGCCGATCGACACGTTGGTCGACCACGCCTTTTCGAACGGCGGCACCTCCGACGGCATCGTGCAGTCGCTGTTGCGTATGCAGCCCGAGCCCGAGCCGCAAGCCGAGCGCCCCACCCGCGTCGGCAAGAAGATGAGCGAACCCAGCGAATCCAATGTCGCTGACGGGCTAGACGACGACGAAGAATCACACGTCGCCGACGGCCTGGACGACGACGACGACGACGACGGCGATCCAACCAGCGCAATCAGCGCCAGCTCCCAAGAGGCCGAGGATCCCGACGTCGAGCCCGATGACAGTCCGGCCGGCGACGGTGAAGACGGCCCATTCCGCGACGAGCGGGAGGTCAAGGTCGCACGTCCGTCGATGGCGGCGCTGGTCCACGCAGTGAGGTCCCCGCCTGCCAAGACTGCCGCAGCGGAAGAGCCGCCCAGCGTGCTGGATGCTCTCGACAGCCCGGTTTTTTCATCGGCGCCGTCACCAAGGTCGTCCGATCTGGCGGTCGAGGTCACCGCTGCCCTCGGCGCCACGTCCGTGGGTGGCGGCGAGCTGTCGCCCATCGCGCGGGCGCTGGTCAACGCCGTCATTCCTGTCGTGCTTCCGGCGGTTCTCGACGCCCGACCGCCTGCCGACCCCAGCGACGAGGTCGAGGTCGAGGCAGACGAGCCCCGTGCCGAAGCCGACGAAGGCGGTGAGCTCGACGACGCCGAGCTCGAAGAGGCCGATTCGGCCCTCTCGCCCGTCGCTGCCGCACCCGTCGCCGCCCCGGCGGCGCCCAAAGCGCCGCCACTGCCCCCCAGCCCGCCGACCTCGCCAGGCAATGTGGCGTCTGCGGTCGCCGTGACTGCGCCGATGCCAGTGGTGGTCGTGCCGGGCAACACAGCCCCTGTCGCGCCGCCCCCCGCGCCTGTCGCCGCGTCTGCGCCGCCCCCGCCGCCCAGCGCCGGTCCGCCGCCAGCGCCGTCGCCTGGCCCACCGCCCCCGCCCGCCCCGTCGGCACGCCCGGCGCCGCCCGAGCTACGTACCCGCAAGAAGAAGCGCACCAAGCAGTGGTTCGAGGAAATCTTCGACGAGGATTATCTTCGCACCTTGCCGTCGCTGACTCCCCGTCAGACCGAGCGCGAGGCGCAGTTCATCGTCGACAGCCTCGATTTGCCGCCCGGTGCCTCGGTCCTCGATCTCGGGTGTGGCAACGGTCGCCACGCCGTCGATCTGGCTCCGCGCGGCCTCCAGGTCACCGGCCTCGACTCGTCGCTGCCGCTCCTCATCCGTGCGGCTGATGGCGCCCGCGCCAGCTCGGTGAACGTCAACTTCGTGCACGGCGACATGCGCGAGATGACCTTCAACGAAGAATTCGATGGCGCCTACTGCATGTTCACCACCTTCGGTTATTTCGACGACGACACCAACCGCAAGGTCGCCGCCAACCTGGCCGCTGCCCTCAAGCCTGGCGGACGCCTGCTCCTCGACGTCATCAACCGTGATTACCTGGTACGAGATCTCCCTACACGTGTGTGGTGGCAGGGCGAGGGCTGCGTGGTTCTCGAAGAGGTCGACTTCAACTATTTCTCGTCGCGGCTACAAGTTCAGCGCCAGATCATCTTCGAAGATGGCCGCCAGTTCGAACAAGAAATCTCCATCCGCGCCTACTCGCTCCACGAGATCGGAAAGATCCTGCATCACTCCGGCTTCCGTGTGACCGAAGTCTCAGGCGGCCTTGCCCTCAAGGGCACGTTCTTCGGCGCTTTGTCGCGCCAGATCCTCGTCACAGCCGAAAAGAAGACCACCCCGTAACCCGATCCGGCGTCTCAGACGTATTGACAGAGACGCAGCAGTCCTAGGGGTGGGTCGGGGTGGTGTGGGGGCTCGTGCCTTGCCAGGAGGCGCGAACGCCTTACGTTCTGTAGAGCGTGCGCAACTGGGCGCGCCAGCACGTCTGCGGGGGCGGCGAACGCTTGGGCGTTCATTCGCCACTAAAGATGCGACCGCAGAGTGCGTAAGAGGAATAACGAACCTGGCTTGGCTGTATTACTCGTGAGAGGACGATGAAAAAGAGTATGGCTAAAATCGCTGCAAAGCCGGTAGCTCTGTCCGTCGGAACGCGTCCCGCCAAGCGGGCTGCGCGACTGATCCTGCGCAAGCCTGTCAAGGTGCGCGCCAGCGTCGCGCCGAAAAGCGCCAACGACGACATCCACGCCGACCTGCCGGTCGATGCTGGCGTGCCGGAGCTGGATCTCGACGCCGATGCTGAAGAGGCCCAGGAAGCCGAGGCTGCCGAGGCTGCCGAGGGTGTCGAGACCACCGAGTCCGACGTCGCCGAGCCAGTGGTCGTCGAAAAGGCCGCTCGCCGCGACGACGAGCGGAGCAATTTTCTGTCGATGTATTTCCGCGACATGGCGCGGCTGGCCGTGTTGCGTCCGCAGGAAGAGTTCGAGTCGGCGCGGCAGCTCGAGCAGCTGGAGATCGCTATCTGGGCGCGGGTCATGAGCTTCCAGCCCGTGCTCGATGTCGTGCTGCAAATTGTCGAGCGTTTCGTCAACGTCAACCCCGACAAGCCCGTCGTAGAGCTCAAGGCTCTTCGTCGCATGAAGCCGTCGGAGAAGATGGATCGCGTGGTGCTGAAGGCCGCCGAGAAGCTGCGCGCCCTCGACATCGATCGCGAGTATCTCGACGAGGTGTTGGCCGAGCTGAAGAAGATTTACCGCGGTTTGCCCGGCCGTGTCGTCGAGGACAAGCTCGAGTTCAGCCCGCAGTCGCGTAAGTTCCGCGAGTATCTCGAGGCGGTGGCGGCGGCGTACAACCAGGCGCACGCCAGCAAGAACAGCTTCGTGAAGGCCAACCTCCGTCTGGTGGTGTCGATCGCGCGGCGGTTCAACTACGGCCGCATGCCGCTCGCCGACCTCATCCAGGAGGGCAACATCGGCCTCATCAAGGCCGTCGAGCGCTACGACTATCACCGTGGCTATCGCTTCTCGACGTACGCGTCGTGGTGGATCCGCCACGCCATCTCGCGCGCGCTGGCTGACAAGGGTCGCGCGGTGCGGTTGCCGGTCCACATGATCGACGCCTATCATCGCGTCGCCAAGAGCAAGCGCGAGCTGTCGTCGCGCCTGGGTCGGCCGCCCACCACCGAGGAGATCGCCGAAGCCACCAGCATTCCGGCGCCGAAGATCGAGAAGATGCGGACCTTCCTGCTCGATCAGTCGTTGTCGCTCGATCGGCCGGTTTCCGACGAGGATGGGCGGTTGTTCATCGACTTCATCCAGGATCCGAACGCCGAGGATCACACCACGGCCGATACACTGATCGATGCAGCAATGACCAACGAAGTGCGGTCACAGCTCGACCAGCTCCGTCCCATCGAGGCCGACATCTTGCGCCAGCGCTTCGGGCTCGATACCGATCAGGAGCTCACGCTCAAAGAAATCGGCGAGAAGTACAACCTGTCGCGCGAGCGGATCCGTCAGCTGCAAGAGCAGGCGCTGCTCAAGATGCGCCGGGCGTTGCAGCGCAAAGATCTGATGTAGCTCCGCAGCAACCTGTTACGGTTCCGAGAACAACAACAATGACAAGACGGCGGTGCCATCGAGGGTGATGGTGCCGTCGTCTTTTTTTGTCTGCAGCTGGACCTCGACTTTGGTGCCGTTGACCGAGACCACTTGCCCGGAGCACGTGACGATGTCGCCGGGGTAGGTCACCGCACGGAAGCGCACCGTCAGGCGTCGCACCGACGCTGGGCCACCCCAGCCGGCCACGAGCCGTCCCAAAAAAGCCATCGACAACATCCCGTGCGCAATCACCGACGGGAAACCCGCCGAGCGCGCAAACGGCTCGTCGTAGTGGATCTCGTTCCAGTCGCCCGATGCACCGGCATACTGCACCAGCTGACGCGGCGTGATCTCCGCCGACACCAGCTCCGGCAACTTGTCCCCGACGCTGGGCAACTTCACCGACGCACCGCCACCGTCGACCGCGACGCAAACACCCGCCGGCCATCGGAGTCGGTGCCAACGGTCTCGATGGTCAGAAAATCGAGCGTGCCCGATTTGCCCTCTTTGACCCAGGCTTCGGCCATGCGCCCCACGACGGTGATGCGGTCCCCAGCGTAGATGGTCCGATCGAGGAGCAGCTCCTGCTCGGCATGCAGCAGCTTGTGCCAGTCGAGGTCGAGACCTTCCCGTGGATCGGGGGCTCGCAGCGCGACGGCAAACGTGGGTAGCGCCGGGATGGCGCGGTGACCAGCGACGAGCGCGGCGGCTTCGTCGAAGTACATCGGATCCGTCTCGCCAGCTGCCTCGGCAAAGCGGCGCAGATGACCGGTTTCGACGACCCAGGTCAGCTCAGCGCCGGTGCGGCCAATCCAAGCCGCAAAACGCGGGACCATTAGATAAAATGAGCCTTCCGCGCACAGCTCGCCTGCGGCTCGCTCAGCGCTCGGCTCACTTCGACGTCGTGAGCCTTCCGCGCACAGCTCGCCTGCGGCTCGCTCAGCGCTCGGCTCACTTCGATGGCGTGA
>Ga0123338_10002959_pt1 | contig 15593 bp, 8 predicted proteins | sample grotaG_FD_89793 | JGI IMG/M metagenome (GOLD analysis project Ga0123338, IMG submission 89793) | Glacier valley bacterial and archeal communities from Borup Fiord, Nunavut, Canada, to study Microbial Dark Matter (Phase II) -... | ecosystem: Environmental > Aquatic > Freshwater > Ice > Glacier ...
TTCTTCTGTGCGTTGAGAACTTAAATTTGTATAATAATCTAAAAACTCATTTCCCATCAAATTAACTACTAAAGAAGATAAGTAGGGATTTGATGACCAAAATGTAATATTAAGATAATCTGTTCGACCAACCCTTTCTATCAAAAGACGAGAAAGCGTTGATTCGTAATCGTAGTTATATAAAGTAAAATATTTTATTAAATTTTGTTCTTTCTCGTTGTTTGAAGGTAGTAACTGATGTTTTAATACAGCATCCTCTAAAATTATGATTGCTGTATCAATATTTACAGCTTTATATTTTTTAGATTCTTTGTCCTTTTTAGAAAGTTTTACGTAAGCTTTTTCTGGTTCTTTTAAATCATGCAATAGTATCTTATACATAATTCTTGTAATGACTTTTGGCGATTTAAAAGTTTCAATTACGTTATTAAATTTTACATCAGCAGTGTAAATATCTATTCCTGAACTACCATCGGCGAGTCTTACTTTTTCGGCTGTAAAGCCGGTAGAGTATTGAGCTTGTGATTTATACAGTTGTTTTTTGTTGAGTAATAAAAAAAATGAAGCAACTATAGCTATAACTGATAACGTTATGATGTACCACTTTCTTCGTAATAATACTTTAAAAAAATAAATTAAATCCATACTAATAATTTTGTTTAAAACTAATTTTTAAATTATTTAAAAAAAAATGAATTCAAATTAAAAGGAGAAATAAATTTATGCCGTTTAGTTTTTAGGATGATGATAACGCATTCTAGTATGAAAATATTCTGAAAACCGTTTTAATTCTTTAATAATTCTTACACTTAAAACTTTTGTAAAACTGCCACTTTTTTTTAGTGTGCGAACACCTGTCCAAACCCGATTTTGGTTACAACGAATTTGTTTCACTTTTCCGTATTTCATCAAGTCGTAACACATTCTTCCATCCTCACCATGCGTTTTGTTCATATAGAATCCTTCTTTTAATCCGTATTCTTTTATAAACCCCATACTCATTCCATATGAATTTAAAAATGGTCTTTTAATCTGTCTTAGTTCAGCAATTAAATCTTTAAAAGTTTCTAAAATTGATAGTTTCCAACGTTCATATCCTCTCTCGCTTATAAAAGAGTAACGACCATAAACACTGACTACATTTTTCTCAATCAAACCATTTACCATTTCGTCAACCCAACAGTTGGGATAAATACAATCTGAATCGGCTAATAAAATATATTTACCTGCTGAATTTTCCATTCCCATTTGTCGGCCAGGGCCCCACCCTTGAATAGGTTGAAAATGATTTTTTATATGTAATTTATCAATTGTTGATTGTGTATTGTCACTTGAATTATTATTTATTACGATTATTTCAAGTGGAATTTGCGTTTTTAAATTTGAAAGGCTACCGACGGTTTTTAAAATATCAACCTCCTCATTCCAAACAGAAATGATAATGCTGACTAAAGGGTTTTTTGATTGTATCGTGTCTAGCCCAATATTAATTTTTTCAAATACATGGTTTGGAATATCTTCAAAATTTTTAAAAGGAAATTCATAAGCATTTATCCATTCAGGATTTTTAAAAATATTCATAAAGCTTTAAAAATTTAAAAAAATAGAATAGTAAATTTATTAAATCATAAAAGAGTCTGATAATTAACAATTAATAATCAGACTCTCTGAATTTTTGGAAATTGACTAATTAACTTTTATCAATTTTTCAATCTTGCTTATTTTTCCATCTATGGTTATACTCATAAAATAAACCCCTGCCGGAAGTTTCGTACTTTCTGATATTTTAGCCGTTATAGTATTATTACCCTTTAATAACTGTTGACCGTTTTTCGAATAAATTGATTGACCGTGTGTATCGTACAATACTATATTCACCTTTGAGTTATTATCAGCAGGGATATCGACTTGTACAAAACTCGTAAACGGATTGGGATAAACTTTTATTTCCCGAAAATTGTTCTTAGTTGATTCTACAATTTTTTTAGCTACATAACTTATTTCAGGCAAATGATGCATTGCTGGCACGCCATTATTGGAATTGCGCATAGTAACAGCAGGTTGATTTTCATAAATTGTATTAATGATTGGATTGTTGGTGGAATCATCAAAATATTCAATTGTGTAGGCTCCGGTAAAACTATAGGGTGATCCACCTGCAGTGTTGACATTTAAATACAATTCGCCGTTCCCACCTGGCGTAAGATTATCAATAAATACTACTTTTTTGTCATTGAAATAACTGTTTAATTCTACAGTTCTTCCATTGCAGCTGTAATTTGCAGTTGTGTAATCATTGTTTGTATTACTTCCAAAACAACCTATTCTATATCTTTTACTAATGTCTAAATTTTGGAATTTTACCTGAGATGTCTGCCCTGCATCCGTCCAATAATTACTTACCATTACGTTGGCAGGAAAAACACCGTTAACATTTACTCCTGCATACCCTGCTCCATTGAACTCTTTGGTAATAACCATTTCAAACCCTGAGTTGATAGAATCTGTATTTTTTAGGTTACTAAAGGTTGCACCAACTGTAGAAAGAGAACTGGTATTATTCCACGGTAAGGGTGCAGCTTGAGCCGCATTAACATTTTGATTTATCAGTAATATTTTTTGCGCAAGCATTGCATTTGCAACATTACTAAAATTGCTTGTTGCTGTACCATTTACCGATCTCAATTTATAAAAATAACGGGTGTTTGCTATCAAACCTGTATTGGTATATGTACTCACATTTGCACCGGTAGTGGTTACAAGTGTGTAATTAACATCGGCTGTTGTAGATCTCCAAATTTCAAACCCCGTTTCATCATTACTTCTATCACTCCAAGTAAGTTTAATTTTGTTTGTTTCAATAACTGTTTCAGCTATTAAATCAGCAGGTTTAATTACGGGTTCGCTTGCATTATATTCTCTTATTACTACTCCATTTAGACATAAGAGTGCATTGGCAGCATCTTTTGCAATGGAAACTTGTATTGAGCCCGAGGCATCGGGTATAAGACCATTTAAATTTGCTAAAGAAGAAGTATTGTACCTGGCATCTATCACAGTAGATTGGGTACCACTGGTAAAAGTTACTTGTTGCGACACGCCTGTATTTATATTTGATAAAAAGCCTAAACTATATCTTTTTGCCGGATTTAAACCATCAAATTGTATAGTATGTGTACCAGGATTTTGATTATAAAAACACGTCCGCATCACATTGTCAGGGAATACGCCTTTATTATTTCCTGTTCTCATTCCTATAGAATAACCACCATTCCATTGGCTTAAAAATTTAAATGTAAAGCCGGTAAGTACACTAGCATCATCCATAATATTGCCATAAATATTATTTATGAATGGATAACCAAGGTAATTATTCCATGGGGCAGGCTGTGCTGTTGCACCATCAGGTCCAAAATTCAAGTAAGCAGAACGTACACTATTGTCAGTCACTTTCAGGTTAAAAGTTCTAGTAACACTAGCCCCTGCATTGTCAACAACTTTTATTATAATGCCATTATAATCCCCCAAATCATTTACAGAAGGATTGAAAGTAATTGAACCACTTCCATTTCCTGTAGATTGAAATGTACCAAACAATGGTAAACCGGTTACTGTACTTGTTAAAATATCACCGGCATCATCAGTTGCAGCAAAATTAAAAGTAAATGAATTCGTTGCTTTCACATATATGTCTGCAATGACTGCAAGTAAAGGTGCTTTGTTGGAAGAAGTCACCATGACTGTATTAGAAAATGCAGATATGCCATTAGTATTGGAAGCTGCAATTTTATAGTAATAAGAAGTTGCGCTCAACACGGTATTATCTATATAAGTTACGTCATTTGCGTTGGAAGCTGTAGGGTTAAGTAATGTAAAAGGCCCTGCAGGCAAAGTAGCCCGGTAAACAAGATAACTCGCTTCATTATAAGCAACATCTATCCAATCTAATCTTATGGTTCCGTCTAATAATACCTTCGCATTTAAGTTAGTTGGCACCATCGGAACTGTTCCATCATCAAAAGGTTTTTCTAAAACAATGGCATTTATTGCGCCATAAGGAGACCCAATTGCTTTGCTTAAGTTTAATGTTATATTACCTGCAGAATCGGGTGAGATAGCAGAAAATGAGACTGTATTCTGACTATTTTTATCAATATATAGAGGTTTTGACACATTATTAATTGTATAAATAGTTGTACCGTTGTTTCCTAATCCTGTCCATGCGCTACTTCCAAAAATTGTTAAGTTGTATTTTGCTCCTAGTGTAAGACCTTTTAAATTTACATTTACGGTGGCAGGTGCACTGTAAGCTCCAAACCAAAAATAATCCTTAATTACTGCATCGGGATACACTCCTGAATTATTTCCTGTAACGGAACCCTGATCTCCCACATTCCAACCAGTATTTAAAAAATCAATACCCACAGTTGTAGTGCTACCATTGCCGTTTAAAATATTATTAGTTGTTGTGCCTGCAATATTATTCCAAGGTAAAGCCGCCGCTGCACTTGGTCCTTTTATACTTAAAAACCACTTTTCTACAGGCGGCTCCACGTTTGTTACAGTTAAGCTAAAGGAAACAGATTCGTTGGCGCCGGCTCCATCAGTGACTACTGCTGTAATTTGATAAACCCCTGCATTAGCAAATCCAGGCGTGAGGGAAATAACTGCTGCCCCATTTCCATTGTCAATTAAATTAACAAAAGAATTGGTAGATGCAAGTGCCCATTTTAACGTAGAATTACCATCCTGGTCTGTTGCACTAAGATTGATATTTGTATTGGTGTTTTCTGCGATAGTCATATTACTAATCGGCACAATTACAGGCGTATAATTATCATTGACTGTAATAGTAAATGATGAAGTATCACTTCCTGCATTACCATCTGTTACAATTACTGAAACACTGTACACTCCTATATCTGAAAATAAAGGATTAAATTGAAGTATGCCGGATCCATTAGTTGTATTTGTAAAAACTGCAAATGAGGGCAAAGGATTTACAAAAGAATAGGTCAAAATCTCAGCATCAATATCTGATGCAGTTAGACTTAATGTTTTTTGAGAACTATATCTTACACTAAAATTTTTAATACGCGTTAGCACAGGTCTGTTGTCATTAGTTCTAACTAATACATCCGGTGTATAATTAGTCGTGCCTCCAATTCCTTTTGCCCTTACCTTGTAGTAATAGTTGCTATTAGAAAATAAATTACTGTCAATAAAATTCTTTGTAGTGCCAGGTCCACCAGGTATGATGGAAAGTAATCTGTAATTATTTAAGTTGGTGACTGATCGATACACTTCAAACAGCGTTTCGTTATCTGAGTTATCATTAAATGACAGGGTTATTGAGTTAGTGGTTTTGTCTACAACAAAAAGATTACTTGGTGCCGCAGGAATTGTTGGCAGTGCAAAAGTAGTACCTGCAGGATACGATTGCTTCATTAAAGATAAAATACTAGTTGAGTTTAAAGGCTCATTCGTAATTACAATTTCGTCAATTAACCCACCATAATTTGTTGAATTCGAAGACGAATTAAAAGCATTTGTACCACTTGAACCTCCTATCCTTGACGTATTAGTAGAATTTGAAACTGAATTAAAGCTTAAATTAGTAGTACCAACCTGAACGCCATTAATGTATAATGTAATATTATTTTTATTATAAATAAATGAGATGTGATTCCAACCATTTAAAACCCAATTAGAGTTAGCAGTAAGGCTATTAACTTTAATACTAAATCGAGCATTATTGCTAGAAATACCTGCTTGAAGAGATCCTGCATCAAATCTTAAAGACATTCCGTTGTCTGAACCTCCAAAATCGTAAATAATTTTATTTACTGTGGCTGCAGCTAACATTATCGAACTTGGTTTTAGCCAAATTCCAACACTTCTGGTGCTGTAGGCATTTGCAGGGAAAATACCAGTTGTTGAAAAAGGTAAATTGATATACTGACTTGATCCATTTAACGAAATGGAATGTGTACCTTCTATTTTATCAGTAGAATTAAAAATTGGACTACCAATACCAGTTAGATTTCGACTATTTCCACTTTCATCATTAAAACTATTGTTCAAAGACCATTTTGCCTCTAAAATACTTACAAATTCAGACTGACCGTAATTATTTACAGACCTTACCTTATACCAATATTTAGTAGTCGGTGCAAGGCCAATTGAATCTATAAAAGTAGTTACTCCTTCAGCGGTAGTACCAATATTAATAAAAGTTCCGGTTGCAGATGTTGAGCGTAAAACTTCAAAACCACTTTCGTTAGTACTCAAATCGGACCAGCTTAAACTTATTTTATTATAATCTGTAGCGGAAACGTTTAAATCAGCGGGTTTATTGGGTAACAAATTTGCGGGTATCACAATATTGTCTCCAAAAGCACTGTCAGGTATCAGGGTTCTTGTATTTATACCAGCTGCTACACATGTCCAATAAACTTGCATTGACCAACCTCCTCCTTGTTGAAAGAAAGTCATAGCAATCGGATAGATACCGGCATTTAAATTAATAGTACCACCTTTAAGTTGGGCTCCATGTAAGCCGTCGTTATTAACCAAAGGAGTAGCGCTATAATTGTAATTACCTATATACAATTTACTGCCGTCATCAGAGCTCGTTTCAAAGGTATATGCACCTGTAACGGGTATGTTGATGGTCCCTTCCCAGAGGAAACCAAATTGAACATCCTTAAAGCGGGGGGCAAGGGTGACATTTTTAGAAAAACCTTTTGAGGTTGGCGTTAAAGCGCTAAAATCAGGCAATATATTCCAGTTTCCTTCGTAGTACTTGTAAGTTAAACCATTTAAACTTGCTGTTGCATTGACTTGGTTACTCGCAGGTGATAAATTACCCGAAGCATCTACAGCTTTTACAAAAAAACTGTATGTACTAAATGCATTGAGGCTGTTTACATTAAAGAAATTATTAACTGTTACGTACGATTTTTTACCATTTACGTAAACCTCATATTTTGTAACACCAACATCATCGGTAGAAACATCCCAAGAAAGTGAAACAGAATTTCTTGTTGTTCCCGTTACTTTTAAGTTACCAGGCGAACTGGGCGCAGTAATATCTGTTTGAGTAGTGGCGAAAACTTCTGTGCTGTTTGCAGATGCAGCCGTTAAATTGATTGCTCGAATTAAATAATAATATTTTGTGTTAGCAGATAAACCTTGATCAAGATACATTAAGATATCCGCTCCTGTTCTTCCGATTAAAAGATACCCTTTTCCCATTAAGTTACTTCTATAAATTTCAAACGATGTTTCGTTGTATGTTGGATTTGGGTTATCATTCCAATTAAGTTGAATCGCATTATTTGAAATTGCGATAGCGCCTACACTGCTAGCAGGATCCGGTTTATTTATCCCATCAGCAGAAATTACACTAAATGGTAAAGAGAAATTACTTCCACAACCGAATTGTTCAGTAACTTTTATTTTAAAATCACCAACCGGGGCATTGTATAAGTAAGTTGTATTTACTAAAGTGCTATCGGAAACTCTTCTCCAGTCGTAACTTATATAATTATTTGGTACCATTAAAGGTACTGTTGAACTTCCATCTGGGGCAGGCAATACATTACTCCTTAATCCATTTACTTGTATTTGTGGACTTACTGTCGGTTGATTTTGACGTATTACTACGGGAGTTGGAGACCATAAAGACCATGCATTTGTGGCTGTTCTTTTAAATCTTCCTCTATAAGTACCATAACTTGTAACATTCAATTCATTTGTTGTTTGCCCCAAAATAGTAACTCCGTTTTGGTCCCATTCATAAGCATAAAATCCTGCCTGAAGCCCAAGTTTAGCATTTACAGCAGCATTTGGGCAGAATTTATCTTGCTGAAAAAACACCAATGGGTTTGCTTTATGCTGAGCATTAATAAAAGGCCAGTATCTAGCATCTGCCCAAAAAGAATTCCAGACACCATGCCCCTGATCTGGGAAAAATGATTGCAGGATATTTCCCCCTAATTTTTTGTAAGAATTGATAATATCAGTAACGGTAGCTGGATATGGAGCAACATCTAGCCCGCCATTTGCCAAAAATACCGGGATGGTTTTATAACTATCAAAATACTGAACATTTTCATATCGTGCAGCTGAAATGGGTTCCAGAGCACAAGTCATTTTAGCATATTGTTGTTGTTGAGGAAAATCCCAAACAGCCTGTCCACCGCCCGACAGACCAGTTATATTCACTCTATCAACATCAAGCTTTACATATTTTGTTAAGGAATCTACCAAATCTTTTAAAACGGGAAAATAGCTTTGTAAGTATCCTGACTGGCTTTGCGGATAAATCATAAACCCATCAAATGTGCCGTCGTTAATTTTTTGAGCATGTACTTGTCCCCCATGTACCAATTGAAGTTCATTATCCCAAATATTGCCGGGCTCTCCTAACCCATGGAAAAAAATAATTGAAGGGTATATTTTATTATCTACAACATTATGTGCATATGTTTTAGGAAACTTTATCCTAAAAGCCATTCCCTTAAAATAATAACTTTTATAACCATAAGTAAATGGATTCCAATCAAGCCTGTTGGTATGCCCCCATTTACTTATTTTGTTATAAGTAGGTACAGCTGGCTGATTTGTAGATGTAAAAATTAAATCAGGATCGTTTGGATCGAGCACATTGGCTTGTCCAAATGAACTTATAAAAATAGTATTTAATATCAGCAGATTAAAAATAAAAAAGTACTTTTTCATTTTGGTAAATTATTAAAACACGTTAAAAATTAGTTTCTAAACATTAATTTAGAGTTAAAAGAATTTTTCTTTTATGGGATTAATAAGGATAAATGAAATTGTTGACTTGATTACAAAAGTAAAGTCAGAATTTGACGTAAGATTTTTGTAACAGATCTTAAGAAAAAACTTTTGATTTTTCAGAAAGTACAGCGCTAAATAATATAGCGTGTTTAGTAAAGGATGATTTTGGCTTTGAAACGGAAGATGGAAATATTGAATTCCAAAGTTATAATTTAATTTTTAAAAAAATTGTTTTTTTGAATTATATTATAAAATAAATAATTACTTCTAGTATTGCACAATTAAAACTAGAGAATGTTTACAGTCAAGTTCTTATTTTGGTTGAGTATTTTTTTTATTATCTACAGCTATTTTGGATATGCTTTGTTGATTAAGGCATATCTATTGTTAAAAAAAAAAGTATATAAAAAAATAGAATATGTAGAAACTTTTTTTCAACCCTGCGTCACTCTTGTGGTCGCAGCTTATAACGAAGAGGATATAATATTAGAAAAAATAAAGAATTGTCTTGGATTGAATTATCCAAGTGAAAAATTAAAATTTGTTTTTGTGGCAGATGGATCCTCCGATAATACTGTAAATATTATTAAACTTTATCCCCAAATAGAATTATACTTTTTACCCGAAAGAAAAGGAAAAGTTGCAGCCATAAACAGAGTTATGAATAATATTGTGACTGAATATGTAATATTTTGTGATGCAAATACAATACTAAATAATGATGCTGTAAAGGAAATTGTAAAACATTATAGAAATAAAAAAATTGGAGGAGTTGCAGGGGAAAAAAAAGTGGTGCCTGTTATTGGCTTAGATAATTCAGGAACTGAGTCGGAGGGTTTATATTGGAAGTACGAATCAAAACTAAAACAAATTGATTCAGATTTTTATACTGTAGTCGGTGCTGCAGGCGAACTTTTTTCAATAAGAACTCACTTATTTGAGCCTGTAGCAACCGATGTTCTATTGGATGATTTTATCATGTCTATGAACATTTGTAAAAAAGGCTATAGAATAATTTACGAACCAAAAGCCTATGCGAGTGAAACAGCATCAATTACAATGAAAGATGAAAAGAATCGTAAAATTAGAATTAGTGCCGGAGGGTTTCAATCTGTAGTAATGTTAACAAGTTTATTAAATATTTTTAAATATGGAAAACTCTCATTTTTGTATATTTCGCATCGTGTTTTTAGATGGGTTTTATGCCCTTTTCTTTTGCCAATTATATTAATTTGTAATATTAACCTTGTTCATTCAACAAAAAGTTTTATTTATCAGGCATTACTTATTACACAACTTATATTTTACGGAACGGCATTGATAGGTTGGGCACTGATAAAAAAAAATAAAAAAATAGGTTTTTTTCATTCTATTTATTACTTTGTTTTTATGAATATAATTATGTATTATGGTCTTTTTCGTTATATAAACAATAAACAATCAGTATTATGGATTAAAGCAAAAAGAAAATAAAATTAAAATCATATAATATTTTAATGAAATAAACAGAATTTTTATTCTTTATTATTTTTTAATTAAATAAATATTAATATATTCTAGAAATTTGCTCATAATCCAAAAATATCAATACGTAAAAACTGTAATTATTTATAAAATTTTTATTTTTTTTCAAATAAAAATTAATTTAATAATAAATAATATTTTTTTTATTAATTTAAAGTAGTACTTTCACTACAACAAAATAAAATGTTAAGTAGTTTTACTCTATTTATACATTAGATTTTTTTAAGTCTAGATATCCTCCAAAATTCCACAATAACTGCTTTATCCCCAATAGAAGTTACTGCTTTCGATTATCCTTTTAATTTCCCTTCAATATTTTATTGATGACCTTTTAATTAATCAATTAATTAAAAGAAAAAATCTTAATTAATTAAAAACAGGTTAGCGTGTTTAAAAACGAGCTGTTTAGCAAATTAAAATTTATGAGGAAATCTATTTTGACAATTGAAGATTCAAAGGGGTTAAATTACTTGTATAGTAAAATTTTTGAAAAAGAATTTGACGTAGTACAGGTTAATAATTTCTTTCAAGCATTTAAACATCTACAATCGAATACCTTCAATGATTTAATCATTATAAATATTTCTGATACTAAATCGGATAACTTTAAATTTTTAAAACATATTTCTACCAGCAGTTTATTTTGCAACATTCCTAAAGTAATAATTTCAAAAAATAATGATGAAGAGTTAAAAACCAAAACAATAGATCTTGGAGTTAACTTATTTATAAGCTTGCCGTTCGAGCCAGTTTCGTTAACAATTAAAATTAAAGAAATATTAAACGATAAAGAGTTTGTAAAGCCTACTTTAAAGCAAAAGATATTTAGTTTTGGATTTTTGCCTTTATAATCATTCGTTAATGCATTTGGATTTTTTTAATTTTTTTTAGCTAACCTAATATGACATTATTTTCACAAAACTTAACCAAGCTTAATAAAAAGTCTTTCACTTTTGAAGACACCACACCACATTTTCTTTTTATTACTGATAATATTAGAAAGGGAGAAAAATTAGACAATTGGAATACTAGAAATAGGATTATTAAAAATTTTGAAGAAGCTAAGGAAATACTTGTAAAAGCAACTTCAAAAACTTTACCTGATCTAATAATTATAGCAATTAAATTAAATTTTTTTGATTTAAATTCTTTTAAAGATTGGATCAATAAAAACCTGTTGTACAATATTCCCATAATTTATAATGAGTTGGCATTAAATAGTTTAGAAATTAAGAATTTATTTCATTTAAAATTGATTGACGATGTGATAAAAGATTCTTATGATTTAAAAATATTGGAATACAAATCAAATTTTTTTAAGGCTTTAAATATGTTCTCAAGGGCAAATGAAAATAAAAAAGAAAAAAGGAAAAATACAATTAAACTTTTTTTGAGAGTTCATATAAAAAGATTAATTGACATATTTATTTCATTCATAGGGATAATATTAATTGCTCCTTTTTTAATTATTATAGCCATCATTATTAAACTCACATCAAAAGGGCCTGCTGTTTATAAATCTCAAAGAGCAGGACAGGGATTTAAAGTGTTTGGATTTTATAAATTCAGAACAATGGTATTTGATGCTGACAAAAAAGTAGATGATTTAAAAAACCAAAGCGCATACTGTTCCAATAACGGAAAAAGTTTATTTTTTAAAATGGAAAACGACCCCCGAATTACAAAAATTGGAAGTTTTTTGAGAAATACAAGTTTAGATGAACTACCTCAGCTTTTTAATGTATTAAAAGGAGATATGTCTTTAGTAGGAAATCGACCATTGCCGCTTTATGAAGCAAACTCTTTGACTACAGGCGAATGGGCAGAAAGATTTATGGCACCTGCCGGAATCACCGGTTTGTGGCAAATTTCTAAAAGAGGAAAAGCTAATATGAGTAATGAAGAAAGAATTTTTTTGGATATTGATTATGCTCGTAAGAATTCGTTAAGAAGAGACTTAAAGATTTTGGTGAGCACACCATCAGCTTTAATTCAAAAACAAAATCATTAAAAAATTGTTGTCAAATCAAAAAAAATAAACTCTAAAAATGAAATCTTTAGAATCAGAGAAACCTTTTGTGTCCATTGTAACACTAAACTGGAATGGTTTAGCTGTTACTCTTGAATTTCTTGAAAGTATGAAAAGTTCAACATATAAAAATTATGAAATTATTGTTGTAGACAATGGATCAGAAATTGATCCGACTGATAAAATAATGGCGGGCAATTATTTAAATACAAAAGTTGTAAAAAGCGCAATTAATTTAGGATCAGCCGAAGGAAATAATTTTGGTATGCGCAATTCATCCCCTAATTATGATTTTTGTTTTCAAATAAATAATGATGCTGAAATTACCCCTGATTTAATAGAAAAATGTCTGCAACCTTTCTATGAAGATTCAAATATCGGAGTAGTTTGTCCAAAAATACGTTTTCACCATAATCCAACCGTTATTCAATACGCAGGCTTTAATAAAATGAATATGCTTACAGGTAAAACTACTGCAGTAGGAAGTCTTGAGGAAGACAAGGGACAGCATGACATTTCAGGCTATACTTATAGTGCGCATGGTGCTGCAATGATGATAAAAAGGAAGGTTGTTGATATAGTTGGAATGATGGAAGAAAAATATTTTGTATATTATGATGAATCTGATTGGAGTGCAAGAATTATAAAGGCAGGTTTTAAAATATATTATCAGGCCCAAGGTCTTTGTTTTCATAAAGAATCTATAAGCATGGGTAAGGAAAGCCCGCAAAAAGTTTATTTTATGACAAGAAACAGAATTTTCTATATGAGAAGAAATGCAAATCTCACTCAACTCATTGTTTTCATAAGTTTTTTTAGTTTTCTGACCGTACCTAAAACGATCTTAAAACTTTCTATAAAAAAAGAATGGAAGCACTTAAAAGCTTTTGTTAAAGGAATTAAGTGGAATCTCCAAAATACAAAATTCTCCCATCAATAACTGAAAATTGAATTGGTATCTAATCATGAATAGAATTTTATAAAAAAATTTACTTGATAAAAAAACTTTTGTAGTACTTCAAAATTATCAACAATTAATTTTCATTTTGAGTAAGATATTCAAGAAGAGCTCTAGAAAACGTACATAATATTATTCTCTTTGCCTGCCAACTATTTCTTTTAAAACAAGGAAAAGCTAGTTTTTATCATTAGAACAATATGGTTAATTAATTTACCTGCTGTATGGAATTAAAAAGAAAAATTAGAATACTTGAATGCATAAGACAAGGGCAAGTTGGCGGCGGGGAAAGCCACCTACTAAGTCTGTCAATAAATCTTAATAAAGAATTTTTTGAACCCATAGTATTGTCGTTCACAGATGGTCCAATGATTGATTTACTCAAAGAAAATAACATTGAAACGCATATTATCTTTAGTCTAAAGCCATTCAACATATTAATTTGGAAACAGGTAAAAAAATTATTGCTAAGCAAAAAAATAGATATAGTGCATGCACATGGTACAAGAGCCAATTCCAACGTATTTTGGGCAGCTAAATCACTAAATATTCCACTCATTTACACCATACATGGATGGTCTTTTCACGATAATCAAAAGCCTATTATAAAAAAAATTAGAATCGCAGGTGAAAAGTTTCTTACTTCAAAAACCAATTTAAACATATCTGTATCCGAATCAAATAAACAAACGGGAATAAAACACATAAAGTCTTTTAGATCTGTTGTAGTGAACAATGGAATAGACCAAGAAAGATTTAATCCGGAAAAAAAATTTACAGATATAAGAACCGAATTAATAATAAATAGAGCAGAAATACTCTTGCTTTTTATAGCCCGGTTTACCGCTCATAAACAGCCTCTAACGCTTATTAGGGCATTTGCAATAGTCCTCAAAAAAATATCCACATTAAAATTACTTATGGTTGGAGATGGAGATGAGAAGCATGCAGCACTCGCACTTGTAAAAGATTTAAAGATTGAAAAAAATGTAATTTTCCAGCCATTCAGGCAAGATGTACCCGATGTTTTAAATGCAGCCGATATATTTGTGTTACCTTCCTTATGGGAGGGTTTGCCAATTGGTCTATTAGAAGCTATGAGCATGGGAAAAGCAGTTATAGCAACAAATGTAGATGGTACTTGCGAAATTATTAAGCACCAAAGTAATGGTCATTTAGTAGAATTGAAATGCCTTGTCAATGATTTATCTGAGGCCATATTTTTTTTGGCAAAAGATAATTCTTTAAGGCAGCAATATGGCGAAAAAGCAAAAGAAACGGTGATGAATCGTTTTAATGCTTCAAAAATGACCAATGAAATTGAAAATATTTATAAAAGCTTTAATAAATAACTAATGGAATTCAACCGCATTGCAGACTTAAAGCGCTTACAATTTATAATAGATACTCTCAAAAAAAACTTACCTGCGCGTTCTGTTGTTTTGGATGTTGGGTGCGGTAATGGTGTAATTTCACGGAACCTGGGCAGATATGGCTACAATGTATTTGGTATTGATGTAAGCGAAAAAGCAATTTTTAAAGCAAAAGAATTAAATGAATCTCCCGGTGTAAATCTTAATGTAATAGGTACAGAGCGATTGGTTAGGGATGGAAATAAATATATTGCTGTTATATCTCGTTATGTATTAGAGCATCTAAATTAGTTAGACCTGAAGATTTATTGAAAACTTTACGCCGGTCTCTTACGGATGATGGAGTACTAACTGTAACGGCACACAACGTATTATCGTGAAAATTTGTTTTAAAACCGGTAATTAGGTTTTGAAATAGCAGTATAAATACATTTGGCTTAAAATATTAAAAACTTAAAAAATTGTTTGGATACACAAAATGTACCACTGTTCAATTTAGCACATGTGATTACACATTTTAATTTTTTTTTGAAAAAAAGACTGTGCTGTTGAAAAAGTTTAACCGTGGGATTAGTTACAACTTTAAAAAACACAATTAAATGAATATTTTTTTACAAATATCGAAATATATTTTTTATGCAATAAACTGCGTAGTACTTTTTTATTTTTTATTACCTGTCATTCTCCATTTAATATATTTTCTTGTTGGAGGTTATAAAAAAGTTAGCTTAATAAAAAATAATAATGAACTTATATTAATTGATTATGATTTTGCGGCAATTGTAGCAGTTCATCAAGATATTAGATTTATTAAACCCTTGGTAGATTCTTTTTTAAAACAAAACTATAATAAGTTTATTGTATATATTGTTGCTGATGATTGCGAACTTGATGGATTAAA
>Ga0123338_10002962_pt1 | contig 15584 bp, 10 predicted proteins | sample grotaG_FD_89793 | JGI IMG/M metagenome (GOLD analysis project Ga0123338, IMG submission 89793) | Glacier valley bacterial and archeal communities from Borup Fiord, Nunavut, Canada, to study Microbial Dark Matter (Phase II) -... | ecosystem: Environmental > Aquatic > Freshwater > Ice > Glacier ...
GCTCAACGCTTTTGGCGGGCGCGTGACGCTGCGCGGGCGCCTGCAAACCGATGCCGGCCGCCAGCACCACCCGCTGCAAGGCCAGCTTTTGCTCGACGACCTGGACCTGGGCGCGCTCTTCAGTACGCTGAGCGCGCTGCGACCCAGCCTGCCGGGGGCCGACAACATCCGCGGCCGCCTGCGTTGCGCGGCCGCCCTGCGCACCGACCTCGACGAGCGCTTTCTGCTGGAATCAGACAACACCAACGCCTACCTCAAGGCCGACCTGCGCGGACTGGAATTGGTGGACATGGAAGCCCTGCGGGAAGTCTTCCGCTTCCGGCCCCTGCAACGCCGTGCCGAGCACCTGTACTTCGAGCCGGTGAGCAGCGAGTTCATGCTGAGCCGGGGCGAGCTGCTCATCCCCGACCTGCGCCTGAACTCGAACCTGACCGAGCTGCTGCTGCACGGCCGCTACGACCTCGACGGGCGCGCCGACCTGTTTCTGGGCCTCAGTCCGCTGCACTCGCTGCTCGGCAACAACGCCCAGCGCACGGCCCGCATTCAGGCCGGCGAGCCGGTGCGCCGCCGCCCCGGCGGCCGCCTCACCTACGTGCGCCTGCACCGCGAAGCGCCCCGCACCAAGTACCGGGTTCAGCTTTTTCAGCAAAAAGAACAAGCCCAGGCCCAGGCCGAGCTGCGCCGCCAGTGCCGGCAATTACTGATTAGCCAGCGGCTGGATACAACGCTCAAACTGCTGCCCCAGCTCCGGCTTACCACCAGAAGCGGAGAGTAGCTGAGGTGTCAGCGCTTGGGGGTTGGGGGTTGGGGGTTGGGGTCGTTGTCATGCAGAGCGCAGCGAAGCATCTCGCGTGGCCCAGTAACCTTCACACGTCAGCAACGAAACGAGCGAGATGCTTCGCTACGCTCTGCATGACAGCTACCCTAACACCCAGCACTCCGCGAGCTAAAGCCCGCGCCACGCACTCAATACATCCAAAAAAATCTCTACGACCGCGCCCGGCGCGACAGGCCGCGCTCGGCGCGGCGCACCTCGCGCCAGTGCAGGCGCTCGGGTAAGCGGGCGATGAGGCGCTCGCGCACGTGCCGGGCCAGGCCCGAGAGCGGTAGGCCGTGGGCCGTACGCAGGTAGTGGGCCACTTCGCGCTGGCGCAGAGTGCTGGCCCCGGCCAGGCCCTGGGCCAGCAGGTACTGCTTCACGTCCTCCAGCAGCAGCAGGGCCGCGAGCGGGGCGCGCTGCACGCGGGCGTTGTAGGCGGCCGGGCGGTGCGGACGCAGGCCGTCGGCATCGGCCGGGCCGGCCACGAGCACACCCACCCAGGCGGGCAAGGCAAGCAGCAGCTTGGGCAGGTGCTTTTCGGTGACGACGAACGTGACGAAATCATACACCTCGGTGTAGCAGCGCAGCTGATTTTTGACGCGGGCCAGCGTGTCGCCGTCACCCTTCAGCTCGTAGCCGTGCATGAAGTGCTCGGTGATGTGCACTACGTCGGCGCGGGTCGAGCCGGTGGGCAGCTCATCCACCCACACGCCGCCCGTGAGCAAGGGGTAAAGGCGGGCGCGCAGGGCGGGGTCGTTCATTATTAAAAGCGAGGTGGATGGAGGACAAAAGTAGGGCGGAGCGCTTCGCGCGAGGGCAATTGTGACCACGACGACGCGTCGCTATTTTTGCCGCCATGAAGCACCTGTTGTTCACGTTGCTGAGCCTAAGCCCCGCCTTGGTTTGCGTCTAGGCGCCGGCCCCCGCTGTTCAGTCTCAGCGCTTCTACGTCGGGGCGGCTCACTACACGAGTTACTATCAGTCGCCGGGCGTGGGCGTGGGCGTGCCGGTGCGGCTCACGGCGGGCTACCAGCTGCGGCCCCGGTGGGCGTTGCAGGCCAGCGCCACCTACAGCAGCTACCGGAGCAGCTACAATTTGACCAGTGCCTTCATTGATGCTGGCGGCACGACCTATCCCTTCCAGCTGGACGGCACCACGCGCGCCGCGCGCCTGGCCCTGTTGGGGCGGTACACGCTCTCGCGTCAGCCCACACGGCGGGTGCAGGTGTACGCGCTGGGCGGGCTGACTTTTGAGCGCGGCGTATATGCGAATCAGCATACGCTTAACTTCATCGGAGTCAGTCCATTTCCGGCCGACCCTGGGCTTCGTCGCAATACGCTCTACACCCGCAACCTGTTGCTCGGCGTTGGCCCCGGCGTGAGTTGCCGCCTGGTCGGGCCGCTCGCCGCGCAGCTGGAAATGGTGCTGGGCGGCTACCTATCCACGAATCTGCCGTTTCCGCCCGGCATGGTCGGAAACGCTTCGCCAGGGGTGCGCTACCGGTTTGGCGGGGAGTAAGTGTAGTTGAGATGCTGCCAGGGGGAATGGGCTGATGCAAGGGACAAACACATCAGCACATCCCCCCCATCAGCCCATTTTCCACATTCCTCACATCAGCCCATTCCCCGTAGCTTGCGGCCATGAACCGCCTGTTGCCGCTCCTGCTTCTCGTGCTCGCCCCTACCCTTTCGCCCGGCCAACCCGCCCCGGCCCCACCCGACCCCGACGAGCGCCGCTTCCCGCCCGCCCTCTACCCGCGCTACGCCGGCCCCGACCTGGGCCTGACCTTCGACGCGCGCACCGGGCAGGCCACGCTGCTTGTCTGGGCACCCACGGCCGAAAGCCTGCGCCTGCGCTTCTACGCGGCCGGCACGGGCGGAGCCGCCACGGGCAGCTTCGCCATGAAGCGCGGGCCGCAGGGCACCTGGTACGCCACGCGGCCGGCCGGCACGGGCGGCTTCTACACCGTGCAGGCCACCATCCAGGGGCAGGCGCGGGCCGAAGTGGCCGACCCCTACGCCCGCGCCGTGGGCGTGAACGGCCGCCGCGGGGCCTGGCTCGACGCCAACGCCGCCACCCCGCCCGGCTGGGCCGACGACCAGCGCCCGCACTGGCCCAATACCACCGACATCGTCGTCGGCGAAGCCAGCGTGCGCGACCTGACCAGCGACCCACGCTCAGGCGTGAGCGCCGCCCACCGGGGCCAGTTTCTGGGCCTGACGGAAGTCGGCACCAGCGGGCCGCAGGGCGTGAGCACCGGCTTGCAGCACGTGCTGGAAATGGGCATCACGCATTTGCATCTGCTGCCCTTCAACGACTTCAACTCCGTGGACGAGGCCGCGCCCGCCCGCCCCGACCGCTACGGCTGGGGCTACGACCCGCTGAATTATTTCGTGCCCGAAGGCTCCTACGCCACCGACGCTGCCGACCCGGCCGTGCGCCTGCGCGAGCTGCGCCAACTCGTGCTCAGCTTGCACCAGCACCAGGTGGGCGTGGTGGCCGATGTCGTCTTCAACCACGTCGCTGACGCGGGCAGCAGCGCCTTCGAGCAGCTCGTGCCGGGCTATTATTTCCGGCACCGGGCCGACGGTTCGCTCTCCAACGCGACGGCCTGCGGCAACGAGCTGGCTTCGGAGCGGCCCATGGTGCGGCAGCTCATCACCGACGCGGCCGCCTACTGGGCGCGGGCCTACCACCTCGACGGGTTTCGGTTCGACTTGATGGGCGTGCTCGACGTGGGCACCATGCGCGCCGTGCGCGTGGCCCTGGATTTGGTGGACCACCGCATTTTCGTCTATGGCGAAGGCTGGGCGGCCGGCCCCTCGACCCTGCCCGAAGCCGAACGGGCCGTGAAAGCCAACCTCGGGCGGCTCGACCGGGTGGCGGCCTTCGGCGACGAGCTGCGCGATGCCGTCAAGGGGCCGTATAACCAGCCCACCGTGGGCGGTTTCGCCGGCGGCCGGCCGGGCCTGGAAGAGAGCGTCAAGTTCGGCATCGTGGGCGCCACCGAGCATCCGCAGGTCGATTACGCCAAAGTCAATTACAGCAAAGCACCCTGGGCCAGCCAGCCCGGCCAGGCCCTCAACTACGTGGCCTGCCACGACGACCGGGTGCTGTGGGATGAGCTGCGCGCGGCCCACCCCACGGCTTCGGAAGCGGAATTAATCCAGCTCGACGCGCTGGCCGCCACCATCGTTTTCACCTCGCAAGGGGTGCCGTTTTTGCCCGTCGGCGACGACTTTCTGCGCACCAAAGGCGGCAACTCGAACTCCTACAATCAGCCCGACAGCGTGAACCAGCTCGACTGGGGGCGCAAGGCGAAGTACCGGGCCGTGAGCGAGTTTTACCGCCAGCTCATCGCCCTGCGCCGGGCGCACCCGGCCTTCCGGCTGCCCAGTCAGGCGCTGATTGCCCGGCACCTGGTGTTTCTGCCCGGCCTGCCGCCCGGCACGCTCGGCTACCAGCTGCTCGACCACGCCGGCCAGGACCGCTGGGCCACCATCACGGTGCTCTTCAACGGCACGGCCACCGCCGCCACGCTGCCCGTGCCGCCCGGCCAGTACCGGGCCGTGCTACGCGGGATGGCCATCAACCCGGCCGGGCTGGACGCGGTGGAAGTTGGGGCGAATGGGGTGAGCGTGCCGGGCAGCTCGGCGCTTATTCTGGTGCGGTAATGCTGCTCCTTGGTTGTTGGAGCAGTTTCCGGGTCGGTGTATGGGGCACAAGGGCAGGCAAAATTTCACGAAGCGGGCGAAGCCTCGCCCGATTGAATAGGCTGCTACGCGGCGCAGGGTGACGCGGAGTTCCTGCTTCGCGCCAGGCAAGGGCAGTTGATGACCGTCCTCACGTGGCGCGGCCCCGGCTTCGGGGGCCGATGCCAGCGCCGGGCCAAAGCCCCCGGCTCGCTGGCCTTTTTGCCCACCGACCCAAGCTCCGAAGGCAGTGCGCTGCCTTCGGAGGGCAGTGAGTTGCCCTCGGAGAGCAGTGGGTTGCCTTCGGAGGGCAGTGGACTGACATCCAAGGGCAGTGGGCTGCCCTCGGAAGAAAGCGAACTGCCCTCCGAAGGCAGCGCACTGCTCTCTGAGGGCAGTGGACTGACTTCAGAGGGCAGTGGACTGACCTCAGAGGGCAGTGGACTGACTTCAGAAAGGGGCGGCCGCTCGTTATCAGTTAGTTACGCTGAAGTCGAAATCGCCGCGACCCCACCCTGGCGGTTTCGTGGTCCGGGTGCGCTCGAACGGCAACGGGGCGGGCGGCCTACCGCACCAGCCGGCCTTTCCACTGATAACGACCGGCCCGCGCGCGTAGCGCCACGGTCAGCGCGTACGGCGCGTAGAGCACCTGCAAGGGCAGCAGCCACCTGAGCCAGCGCCGCCGCCGCAGTAAACTCAGCATGGGCCACAGCATCCAGGCATCGGCCCCGAGCTTGAGCACGGCCGCCGCCGCCGCCCAGGGCCGCAGGGCCGGCCAGCCCAGGGCCAGCCCGGCGGCCAGGGCCAGGCTCAGGTTGGTGCCCAGCACGAGCAGGGCCAGCAGCCGGGGCGCGGCGGGGCGGTAGTGCGCGAACTTGCTGGCCCAGCGCACCCGCTGGGCCAGCAGCCGCCCGAGCGTGGCCGGGCCGGGCGTATCGACCAGGGCGCGCGCGTCGGCCACGAAGCGCACCCCGGCCGGGTAGCGCCGCTGCATCTCGTGGAGCAGAAACTCGTCGTCGCCGCTGGCCACGCCTGCCCCGGCCGCCGCCGCGTAGCCGCCCACCGCCCGGAAGCTCGCCCGCCGAAACGCCAGGTTGGCCCCGTTGCACATCGTGGGGTGCCCGCGCCCGATGCAACCCGCCCCCACCGCCCCCAGCCCCGCGAACTCCAGCCCCAGCAGCCCGTCGAACCACGCCCCGCCCGGCGTGAGGCGCACCGGCCCGCTCAGAAAGTGAATTTTTGAATGTGCTAACGTGCTAATGTGCGGATGTGCGGATGGAGACGCAGTTTCCGCCGCATCAATGGTCTCTCTGGAAATTCGAACGTCAATCCGCTCTCCAATGCTGCCGCCTCCCTGCATTTGCACATCAGCACATTCCCACCTCAGCACATCAGGCGCATCAGCCCACTCACTCAGGGCCAGCAGCCAGCCGGGGGCGGGGCGGCAGTCGGCGTCGGTGCAGGCGGCCCAGGGGGCACGGGCCTGGGCCTCGGCGGCGGCGAGAGCGGCCTTTTTGCCCGTGAGGCCGGGCGGCAGCTCAATCAGGCGCAGCGCGAACGGCAGCGTGGGGGCGGCTTCGCGGACCACGCGGGCGGTATCGTCGGTGGAGTGGTCGTCGGCGATGAGCACCTCGAAGCCGGCCGGCGGCAGGGTTTGGGCGGCCAGCGCGCGCAGCAAGTGTGGCAGGGCGGCGGCCTCGTCGCGGGCGGCGACGAGCACGGAAAACAACAGGTACGACTCCTCTAACCCCAAGATTTCTACGGGCTGGACTTGGGTATTGGGTGTTGGGTGTTGGGTATTAGGTGTTAGGTATCGGGGGTTAAAGCTATCAGGCTTGCGACTCCTAAAACCCAATACCCAATACCTGACACCCAACACCAACTTGACTCTGGGACTAAGCGGTGAGAGCCACGCCCACACTCCCGCGTACACGGCCGGCCCCACCAGCAGCCCCGCCCCTACCAGCGCCGCGCTACCCATCGCGCCGCCGGCCGGCCGGCCACAGCCGCAGGCCCGGCAGCAAAAACAACCCCAGCGCGCTGGGCAGGGCAATGTTGAGCACCCACAAGCTCAGGCTGGCCGACAGCACCGGCAGGGCCGGCTGGCCCAGCAGGCCGAACAAGAGCGTGGCCGAGAGCTCGCGCGCGCCCACGTCGGCCAGCGCGTTGAGCGAGGGCACGAGCGACTTGAGCAGGAACGTGCCCGCCACGGCCGCCAGCGCCGGCCCAGGGGCGGCGCGCACCCCGTAGGCCGTCAGCAGCAGCCCGAACTGGAGGCAGAACACGGCGTAGCGCGCCGCCGACAAAGCCAGCACGGCGTGCAGGTCGGCGGCCGAGTAGGCGGGCAGCGCCGCCAGGTAGCGCACCCAGCGGCGCCCGCGCCGGCCGCGCCGCGCCAGCCAGCTCCCCCGCCCGAGCAGCGCCGCGCTCAGCGGCCGCGCCCGGTAGAGGGGCAGCAGCGCGGCCCCCATCAGCAGGCCGGTCGCCAGAGCCAGCCCCGCCCGCGCCGCGCCGCTGGCCACGTAAAACTTCAGCCCGAAAAAAAGCAGCCCCGCCGCGCCGGCCAGCACCGTAACGACCAGCTGGGCGTAGCGCCCCACGAACACGGCGGCCGCGCCCGCCAGCCGTCGCCGGCCGGGCAGCAGCAGCAGCCGGGCGGCGTAGTCGCCCACCCGGTTAGGAGTGGCGAAGCCTAGCGTAAGGCCCAGCACCACGGCTTTCAGACTGCGCCCAAAGCGCTGACTCGACCCCAAATGCCGGGCCAGGCGGTGCCATTTCCAGGCTTCGAGACCCCAGTTGAGCGGCACCAGGGCCAGCGCGACCAGCACCGGCCCGCGGCCCGCCCCGCCGAGCGTGGCCGCCAGCAGCCGTCGCCAGGCCGCCGCCGCGTCGGGCACCGCGAACACGGCCCGGTAGAGCAGGCCCAGCGTGAGCGCGGCCAGGAGCAGCTTGACGAGCAGGGTCCAGGCGGGGGCTTTAGCCTGCCGGGTATTGGGGGTTGGGTATCGGGGGTCGTTGTCAGGCAGCGCGTAGCGAAGCATCTCGCGTGGGGCAGTAAACCCTTTTGTTAGCTCAGCAACGAAGCGAGCGAGATGCTTCGCTACGCTCTGCCTGACAACGACCCCCGATACCCAACCCCGAAACCGGGCAACCCGGCGGTCCGGTTTTAAGGCTCTCCCTTTGTGGACAGCGTAGCTTTGCTGATAATGGCCGTTTCCCGCATACTTCCGCCCGCCCAGCCTCCCCTTCACCGGCTGCCCCCGGCCGAGAAGGTCATCATGGGCATCGACCCCGGCACCCAGATTATGGGCTACGCCGTCATCGAGGTGCGCGGGCAGCACGTGGACGTGCGCTGCTACGACGTCATCAACCTCAAAGCACTCGGAACGGCCGCCAATCATGCCGTAAAGCTAAAGCGCATCTTCACCCGGATGCTGGAACTGATTGACGAGTATCTGCCCGACGAGCTGGCCATCGAGGCTCCGTTCTACGGCGTAAACGTGCAGAGCATGTTGAAATTGGGCCGGGCGCAGGGCGTGGCCATCGCCGCCTGCCTGAGCCGCGACATCCCGTTCGTGGAGTACGCGCCCACCAAAGTCAAGCAGGCCGTGACCGGCTCGGGCGCGGCCGACAAGGAGCAGGTGGCCCGCATTCTGCGCCAGACCCTAACCTTGCCGCCCATCGCCGAAGCCAGCAAGTTTCTCGATGCCACCGACGCGCTGGCCGTCGCCCTCTGCCACCACTACCAGCAGGGCAACAACGCCAAAGCCGGGGCCAAAAGCTGGGGTAAGTTCTTGGAAGATAACCCCGGCCGCACCCTGGCCACCACCAGCGAAGCCCCCCGCCCGCGCGGCGCGGCCCGCAGCCCAGGCAGCCCCAAATAAGCGGGAGCCTCCCGGCAGAAGGAAGCAAGCAGGTGCTAAGGGAGTACCTGATTCGGGGGGCGAGGCACCCGACTCGGCCCGGCAGGCAACGCGCGGCGACGGGTGCTTCCCGCAGCGGGTATTTCCAACCGCCGCGTGGTTTCAGCCGCTTCGGCCTGGGAATGTTCGGCTGGCTGGAGAATAAATTATGGCGCGACGCGCGACGACGCTGGCCAGTTCTTGCTAACAGTTTATCAGCTCGTTATTTTCGGGAAACGTAGTGGTTCACGCGCGCCTTGACTGGGTTTAGGCGGTAACACTTTCTGCGACGGCTCGTTTAGGCTTTACTTATGGAAGTCCACGGTCTTTTTCCCAGCTCTTGCCGCGCGTTGTCGCTGGCCGCCGCGCTGCTGCTGACCAGCGGGGCCGAGGTCGTCGCTCATGTTGCCCGTGTTGCCCACACCGGGCCAGCCAAAGGCACCGCGCCCGCCCGCAAAGCCGCCGCCCGCAGGGCTGATTGCTGTGGTCCGGCGGGCCGTCCCAGCCCCGCGAAATCGACGGCTGCTCCACTGCCAGCAACTGCGAAGAGCACGACGACGACGACCGAGCCGGTGCCCGCGCCTGCGGCGGCTCCAGTGGACCCTTCGGTGGCCCCGGCGACCGTGGAACTCGTTGGCGTGGTGCGCCTGCCCGACGGTCGCCCTTGCGTCGGAGCGTGCGTGTTTCCCGCTTTCAGCCCCCGCCAAATGGTGATAACCGATGCCAATGGGGCTTTCGCGCTGAGAGTGCCCGCCGGACAGCCCGTGTCGCTCAAGGTGGACTTGGTTAGCGAGGGCAGCAGCTACGTCAGACTGCCCGCTCCTACTACCGAGCCGCTGCGCATCACGCTGGGCCAGTAGCCGGCCGGCGCGTTCAAGTCGTTGATTTTAAAAAGCCTCTTCCTGACCAGGAAGAGGCTTTTTTAGTGCCTAATCGGCGGGGTTGATTCTTGCTTTTTATCTTGCTTTTTATTGGGTCAGCAGGCGAAGGGTTTTCGCCGCCCGCTTGGCGTTGCGCGGGGCGAATGACGGGTTGCAAAGGTGAGCACCCTGCTCAACGCCAAGCGGGCGGGCGGCTTTTCGCCGCCCGCCCGCGCCGTACGCTGACCGCGGAACCGCTGTAAGGCCGCGCGCTACGTCCCCCAAATTAAAATCCGCCCTAATTCAGAAATAATAGCGTCAGCCAGCACCCCGCGTTGCGTCGTCGCCCCGCGACCCTGACCAAAGGGCCACTTCGCCGGCCTATCTTCGCCCTGCCCATGAACCCAATCTCTACGCTGCCCGCCGCCAATTCCGCCACCGAGCTGGCCCTGCTCCGGCAATTGCTGGCCGACAGCCCCCACCCCGTCGTGCGGCTCGACGCGGCCGGACGGCCGCGCTACGGCAACGCCGCCGCCTTGGTCTTGGGCCGCAGTTTGCGCCGCGCCGAGTGGCTCGGTGCCTGCCGCCAGCTGCGCACGCTGGCCGGCGGGCAGTGGCCCACGCGCCCCAACCCGGCCCGCGTCGCGGTGGGCGGGCGGGCCTTTGAGCTGCGCGCGGTGGCCGACGCGACCGGCTCCGGCGAGACGACGATTTACCTGACCGACCTCCCTTCGCCGACATCGGAACAAAAGCCGGCGCATGGCCCCGATGCCCCGGCCCAGCCCAGAGAGCCGTCCCGTGACCTGCTGACTTATTCGGAGGACTCGGAGGCGCTCATCTGCACCCACGACCTGGCCGGCACCCTGCTGAGCCTTAACCCGGCCGCGACCGTTTTTCTCCAGGCCGGCGCGCCGCCGAACAGCACCGCCGCGTCGGCGCTGCTCGGCGGCGCGCTCGCGGCCCTGGCCCCGCCCGAAGCGCGCGCCGGCGTGGCCGACTATCTGCGGCGCATCGCCGAAACCGGCCGGCAGCGCGGCGTAGTGGCCGTACGCCTGGGCCAGGACACGCGCTACCTGCTCTATCACAACCACCTGGTGCGCGAAACCGGCCAGCCGCCCTACGTGGTCGGCTACGGCCAGGACATCACCGAGCGCGTTCGGCTGGAGCAGGCGCAGCAGCGCGTCCGGACCGAGGCCGAAGTGGCCGTGCGGGCGCGCGAGCAATTTCTGACCAACGTGAGCCATGAGATTCGGACCCCGCTCAACGGAGTGCTGGGCCTGGCCGCGCAGCTGGCCAAAACGCCGCTCGATGCCCGTCAGCAGGCGTACGTGCGCTCTCTGCGGCAGGCCGGGCAGCACCTGCTGCGCGTGGTGGGCGACGTGCTCGACCTAGCCAAGCTCACGGCCGGCAAACTGCCGCTGGAAGAAGCGCCGTTTAACCTCTGTGCCTCGCTGGCGGCGGCCCTGCGCCCGCTCGTGGCCCAGGCCCAGGCCAAAGGCGTGCGCCTGGCCGGTACGCCGCTACGCGCCAGCTGCGCCCACCCGTGGGTGGTGGGCGACGCGCATCGCCTGAACCAGATTTTTATCAACCTCGTCGCCAACGCCATCAAGTTTACGCCCCCCGGCGGGCGGATAATCGTGGTGGCCGAGCAGCTCGCCGAAACGGCCACCACGCTCACCGTGCGCCTGAGCGTGGAAGACACCGGCGTGGGCATCGCCCTCGACAAGCAGGAAATCATCTTCGAGAGCTTCCGACAGGCCGACGCCACGACGGCGCGCCTGTTTGGGGGTACGGGCTTAGGGCTGAGCATTTCGCGGGGCTTGACCGAACAACTCGGCGGGCAGCTGCGGGTGCGGTCCGAGCTGGGCCGGGGCAGCACGTTCAGCTTCGAGCTGACCTTGCCCAAATCGGCGGTGCCGCCGCCCGCCGCCGCCGCCGCCACTTACGACACCGGGGCGTTGCGCGGCCGCCGGGTGCTGCTGGTGGAAGACAACGAGCTGAACCGGCTCGTGGCCCGGCTGCTGCTCGACGAGTGGGGTGCGGCCGTGGAAGAAGCCGACTCCGGCCCGGCCGCCCTCGCCCTGGTGCGCGCCAACCCGCCCTACGACCTCGTGCTGATGGATATTCAGCTGCCCGGCCTCAACGGACTGGACACGACGGCCGCCATTCGGGCCTTGCCCGACGCGGCCCGCGCCGGCCAGCCCATCGTGGCGCTCACGGCCAGCACGCTGCTCGCCGACGCGGCCCACTTCGCCCACGTCGGCTTCGATGCCAGCCTGAGCAAGCCGCTCGACGAGGCGCTCTTATTTCAAACCCTCGCCGACCTGCTGCGACCCGCTCAGCCTGTTCAGCCTGTTCAGCCCGCCCAGCCTGCCCAAACCGGGCGGGCCAAACGGACCGGACTCAAGCCGGCAACGGCGGCCCCACCCCGGCCGGCTGCCGCGCGCGGCCGGGCCGGCGCGAAGAAAGCCACTGCCCAGCCGGGGCAGGTTGTCGCAGAAACCGACGCGACCGAAACCGCTCCGGCCCCCACTACCTCTTCCACCCCGGTCCCGGCCTACGACCTGACCCGGCTGCGCGAGCTGGCCCAGGGCCGGCCGGCGTTCGTGGGCAAGATTGTCCGCTCGTTTTTACGCAACATCCCCGGCAGCCTCGCCCGGCTGAGCGCCGCCGCCGGGGCCGGCCGCTGGGCCGAAGTAGCCAAGCTCACCCACCACATCCGCCCCAGCCTCGAATCAGTGGGGGTGCCCGACGTGGCCAAAGCCGCGCGCCTGCTCGAAGCCGCCACTCCCGGCCACTACGCCCAGCTGCCCGCCGCCGCTGCCCACCTCGTCGGGCAGGCCCGAAAAGCCCTCATGGAGCTGGCAGTGAAGTGGTGAGAAGGTGAGTGGGGGCGTTGTCAGGCAGAGCGTAGCGAAGCATCTCGCTCGCTTCGTTGCTGACACCTGAGTTCAATACATCACGCGAGATGCTTCGCTGCGCTCTGCCTGACAACGACCCCAATCACCTCATTACTTACAGATTGCGTAGGTGGCGCTGAAACTCTTCCTGGTAGGATTTGCCCACGGGCACTTCGTAAGTGGCCAGGCGCAGCACGTTGTTCTCGATGGACTCGATGCGGCGCACATTGACGATGTAGGAGCGGTGAACCCGCACGAAGTGGGCGAAGGGCAGGCGGTCGGCCAGCGCCTTGAGGGTGAAGTAGATGATGTGCTTCTGGTTGGCCATCACCAGCATCGAGTACGTGGACAGGGCTTCGATAAAGAGCACGTCGTCGAAGTTGACGCGCACCGAGCGGCCGCCTATTTTCACGAACAGGTCGGGGGCGGTTTCGGCCGTAAGTGGGGGCGGCGGCGGCGGCGTGAGTACCCGCCGAATGGCCTGGGCAAAACGCCGGAACTCGACGGGCTTGACCAGGTAATCAACTACTTGCAGCTCAAACGCGGCCACGGCGAACTCCTGGTGGGTGGTGACGAAGATGATGGCTGGCGCGGGCTGCGGCAGCAGCCGGGCCAGCTCGAGGCCGTTGAGCGTCGGCATCTCAATGTCGAGCAGCAGCAGGTCGCACTTGCCGCCGCGCCGAAAAAACTCCAGCGCTTCCAGCCCGCCCGGCAGCGAGCCGACCAGCCGCAGCTCGGGCGTGAGGTCCACGAAGTGCTCGAGCGTGAAGCGGTTGATTTCGTTGTCATCAACGATGAGGCAGGTCAGGGGCGCGGGCATAACAGGAGGTAAGTAGGTGAGTAGGTAAGTGGGTGATTGGGTGAGGAGGTCGTTGTCAGGCAGCGCGCAGCGCAGCATCTCGCTCGCTTCGTTGCTGAGCGAGCGTTTGGGTTTACTGCCCCACGCGAGATGCTTCGCTGCGCTCAGCCTGACAACGACCTCCTCACCCAATTACCTACTCACCTAAATTATAATCTCGCCCCGCAAGTACGTTACGGCGTAGCCGCCGATGTCCACGCGCCCGCCGCGCAGGCGGCACCACAGCTCGCCGCCGCGCGCCGACTCCTGCCGGGCGAACAGTTCGGCTTTGCCCAGCTTGGCGGCCCAGAACGGGATGAGCGTGCTGTGGGCCGAGCCGGTGACGGGGTCTTCGGGCACGCCTACCTCGGGGGCGAAAAAGCGGGAAATAAAATCTACGTCGGGCGCGGCTCCCGGCGCGGTGGCAATCAGCCCGACGTAGCCCAGCCCGGCCAGGGCGACAAAGTCGGGGCGCAGGGCCAGCACGTCGGCCGCGTGAGCGAACTCGACCAGCACGTCGCGGCTGGCGAGCACGGCCAGCGGAGTGGCCGCGCCCGGCCCGAGGCTGGCGGTGAGCGCGGCCCGGAAATCGACCGAGTCTTCGGCCAGGGTCAGCGGCCGGGGCGGCCGGCTCGGAAAGTCGAGCACGAGCCGGCCGTCAGCATCAATGGTGTCGGCGGCGGCGGCTTCGCGACGCACCCGTAGCGGCCCGCTCCGGCTCTGAAATACGATTTCGGGGCGCTCGAAACCCAGCTCCGTCCACAGCACGTGGGCCGTGGCCAGGGTGGCGTGCCCGCAGAGGTCAATCTCGAACGTGGGCGTGAACCAGCGCAGGTGAAAATCGGCCCCAGCCCCTACTTCAGCTTCGGGGGGCAGGGGCACGAAGAAAGCGGTTTCGGCCAGGTTGTTTTCGGCCGCTATCTGCTGCATCGTTTCGGCCGGCAGCCAGGCGGGCAGCGGGCACACGGCGGCCGGGTTGCCGGCGAAGGGCCGGCGGGCGAACGCATCGACCTGGTAAATAGCCTGCGGCATGAGGACAACGGGACGGCCTGGAAGTAGCGGCCAACGCGCAAAGAAAGGTCCGCGGCCGGGCAATCCAGCGACCAGGGCAGTTGCGTTGGTTGGGCACCCGGGGGCCAGCACCTGGCTCTGAGCCGCCGAACGGGGTCGTTGGCCGAAAAACCTGGTTTATCAGCCGAAAAAACAATAGCTTAACCTGAAGTTTACGAATAACCAGCCTAACTTTGAAGCTTGAATTGTACTCTTTTCATCAGATTTAGCCGCAACAGCGCCCAATCTAGTCTTTTTTCTCCCTTTTTTATGAAAAAAACCTTACTCATCCCCTTAATCGGCTGGTTGGCGGGAATACTTGCGCTGGGCGTGACCATCCCCGTGGCGGCGCAGAGCATCAGCGGGACGGTATTTGAGGACGTGAACTACGGCGGCGGGGCCGGGCGCGACCAGACCACGGCCACGACCTCGGCCACCGCGTCGAGCTATTCGGGCAGCATTGGCCGGCCGGGGGCCATCGTCGAGCTGTATAATACCAGTCCTACTGGGGGAGGGGCTTTCGTCAGCTCGGCCATAACCAACGCGGCCGGGCTCTACACGTTCAGCAGCGGGCTGACCGCCAACACCAACTACACGGTGCGGGTCGTGAATTCGTCGGTGACGAGCGGGCGCGCGGGGGCCACTTTCGGCGGGGCGGTCACCACGGGCTACGTCAGCGGCCAGGTGGCCGTGCAAACCTTTCGCACTAATAACGGGGCGGCCGATGCCAACCGCGTAGGGGGTGAAAAACCAGCCGTAGCAGATGGCCTGGCTAACATCGGCGGCGGCAGCACCACGCTCACGTTTCAGGGGTTGAATGCCAACGGCGACAACACGCAGTTCGTGGACAATGTGCAGGTGCTGCAAGGCGGCAATCCACTAGCAACTAACCCTATTCAAAATCCGAGCTTTGAAGCGGGAACGCTCATACCTACCAACGGTAGTCAACACCAGTACAACCCCCCGGCCGCCACTTTCGGCTGGACCTTCAGCTCGGGTTCAGGCATTCAAGCAAACAACTCCGCCTTTAGCCCGCCCAACACGACGGCTGGCACCGGGGCCGAGGGCACACGGGCGGCCTTCATTCAAAACGCTGGTAGTCTGAGTCAGACCTTCACTCTCGCAACCGGCACCTACTCCATTCGCTTCGCGGCGGCCAATCGGGCTTACGGCACCCAGCAGGCGGTGCAGGTGAGCGTCAATGGCACGACGGTGCTGGCCAACGTAACGGCGGCGACCAACGGCTACGCCGTTTTCACGACCGGCACGTTCACCATTAGCGCGGGTGGGGCAAACTTCAACCCCCTAACGGCCCAGAGCGTGGCCTCGGTTACGACGGGTGCGACGGTGGCCAGCCTCTCGACCGGCATCGACTTCGGCTTCAGCTTCGATGTCGTGGCCAACACCAACGACAGCGGCCAGGGGTCGTTGCGGCAATTTATTCAGAACGCCAACGCGCTGGGTAACGCGGGCCTGGCGCAGGCCGGCTCGTTCTTGAACACGGCGGGCGCGACTACGCCC
>Ga0123338_10002963_pt1 | contig 15579 bp, 11 predicted proteins | sample grotaG_FD_89793 | JGI IMG/M metagenome (GOLD analysis project Ga0123338, IMG submission 89793) | Glacier valley bacterial and archeal communities from Borup Fiord, Nunavut, Canada, to study Microbial Dark Matter (Phase II) -... | ecosystem: Environmental > Aquatic > Freshwater > Ice > Glacier ...
CGGACAGGAATCATGGCTAGCTATTGAAACTTCTGGACATGGGGCTTTGAAGGAAAATTACTTTCTGGATGATGGCGCTTATTTGGTTAGCAAGCTATTGATTGAATTGGCTAAATCAAAACTAGCAAATAAGTCATTGCCAGATTTAATTACGAATTTGCAAGAGCCCGAAGAAAGTGCCGAGTTTCGGATTAAGATTAATGTGGATGATTTTAGGGTTTTGGGCGATCGCACGATCGAGCAACTACAAGAATTCGTCTCAACCCAACCCGACTGGAAAATCGTTCCCAATAACTATGAAGGGCTGCGGATTTCCTGCACATCAGCTAGTGAATGCGGCTGGTTTCTGTTACGCTTATCGCTACACGATCCAGTGATGGCTTTGAATGTGGAGTCTAATGTTAAGGGTGGTGTGGATCGTATAGTCGATCGGCTGTTAGCTTTTTTCCAAACAACAGAATCCCTGGATTTATCGGCACTTTTGAGATAAGACCCACCCCTAACCCCTCCGAGGAGGGGGATCGGATCTAGCTCCCCTCTAGAGAGGGGCTGGGGGTGTGTCCTCTAGAGCCCTAGCCCCTCCTGGGAGGGGGAATGGATCTAGCTCCTCGGCTTTTGAGCGGGATTGGAGTGTATCCATTCTGCAAAACCCAAGCTTGAATAACCTCTAAAACACCTTCAACCTCATACTTTGCATCGTGCTCTGTAAATCGCAAAAATCTCACGCCCAGAGACTCCAATCGAGCTTGTCTTTGCCGATCGCGCTTTTGTGCTTCCTCACTATCATGAGAATATCCATCAATCTCGATCGCCAGCATTAACTGTTTGCAGTAAAAGTCTACTATGAATTCATCGATAGGCCGTTGGCGATCGAAGTCATAGCCCATCATTTGTTTACCTTTGACGTATTTCCAAAGACTGATTTCGCCGGGAGTCATGTTGTTGCGCAACTGGCGCGCCAATTCCTTAAGTTTGGGGTTGTAGGGGATGATATGGTATCTCATAAAGTTGAAGATACGTAATTGTGATTTATCTTATGATACTCCTCCCAGATGTGATTGCCCCTAGTGGCTATATCCAAAATCCATTAATAATATCTAATCGCACCTGACCTTTACCCAATCGTGGCACAATGAGTTTCACACTGTTCACAAATCAAACCCAAGGAGGAATTTAATTATGTGGCGTGTAACGATTAGCTGTTCTGCGGATAACTGGGATACTCATTCTAAGGCATTCAAGGCGATCGCCGAAAAATATCCGGGCACACCTCTCTCTTCCAAAAAGATGAAAGGTGACGGACAACGCATCATGGAATATCAAATTGAAAATGTTAATGATGCAGAGGATTTTATCGAAGAATGCTCGACTTTAACTGGCTTTACCGCCGCCTTTGAATCCCTATAAATTTAGTAGGGCCCGCATTGCGCGCCCTACATATCGAGGTTATGCGTCTATAAATTTGACGATCGGTAACTTACCGGACATTATATGAATTGCGAATTCGTCCGTTGTAATCGACTGTGATTCTCCCATTTTGGGAAACCGTAACCACTGTTTCTACGGTATAAACAGACGCACCAGGTTTGTAACCTTGAAAAGTAAATGTCCAAGTATCATTGCCATTTTCAACAAACGGTGATTGCGCTGAAGCCCCGTGCATCGCAGCTTCGGCTCGATATTCCCCCAAACCCCCGTTAGCATTTTCTGCTGCTTGACGGGCTAAGTTTTTCGCCCGATTCAGTTCGATATTGTTGGAAATAACTGTAATTTCGTTCAGTTGATTTTGAGAAGAACGAATTGGATTACTGAAGGCGGGGGAGACTCCAACAGCTAAAGTTGAGAGCGCTACCAAAGAAGCAAGTCGGATGTTTAGTTTCATAATACAAACTCATTTATAGGTTGTAGACTTTACAGGACTTGTACTAACAGGCCCGGAATGGCCAAAAATTGTTTCTTATACTGATACAGCACTTTTCTGGTATTTGAGATACATAGTTCTTGTAGGGACACGGCACTGCCGTGTCCCTACGGGATATTGAATGTACTTCATAAACCTGGAATCTGCTGTATGTTGCACCATTTGTGTGAAGTAGGGGCGGGTTCACTCTTGAGCTTTTCGGGTTGAAAACAGGTTAAACTCACATCTTGCAGCAATGTCAGTAAGAGGATTTTTCGTGGGGGAGGGAGGGTTTATAGAACCTGTTTGCAAGCTTGAAAGCTTTTGGTGAACCCGCCCCTACAGCATAAGAGAGAATGGTGCTCTTCTGTCAGTTAAATAAACCCGCCATCCCCCACCAATAATCCCCTTATTGACATTGCTGCAATATCTCAATTATATGAATTCCGGTTGCACTCATACACGATCGGCTGTGTAGGACACGGGAATGCCATTTCCCTACCTCAAAATAATCCATCTTCCTCGTTGATGAAATATGCAACCATCGCCCGATTATTTGCAGGGAAATGGCGGGAGTAATATCAACGATCGCCAAGTATTTAATTTTTAATTTTCACTTTTGAATCGGCTGGCGTTTCTCCCTCGTTCAAATAGCGGTAACTCATCCGAGAAATATCCCGAATCAATGTTTGAGCCGGCTTCTCGGTTTCGGGCGGATGCTTCACCATCACTGCGACTAAGTAACGTTTACCATTGGGCAAATCCACCATCCCCGCATCCGCTAGCATTGTATTGATGTTGCCGGTTTTGTGAGCAATAACTGCTCCCTCGCCCAAACCTTTCGGTAGCAAAGAATCGTTTTGGGTTTGGCGCATGATTTGCAAAATGCGATCGCGCGATTTGACCGAAACCAGATTTCCCCGATCGACCTGGGCGATGATATTGATCAAATCCTTCGGACTGCTGGTATTCGTTCCCTCCAAATCCGGCAACTTATTGCGGAGAACCGTCGCCCTCAAACCCCAGGTTGCAAAATGCTGATTCAAAATCTCAGCACCTCCCAACAACTCAATCATCATATTTGTCGCCGTGTTGTCGCTGACAACAATCATCTTTTTCGCAACTTCTAAAGCTGAATACTTTTTGCCCGGTGCGTCGTCTTGCATTTCCCCAGAACCGCCGACAATGTGTTCTGACTTCAGCGTCAGCATCTGATCTAACTGCACTTTGCCTTCATCTACTGCTTGGAAAAAAGCTACTAAAATTGGCACTTTAATTGTGCTAGCTGAAGCGAAAGGAGCATCGCCGTTAAAATTTAGGTAGCTTCCAGTATCTAAATCAACTAAAAATATTCCGGCTGTCAAATTGGGATTTTCTGTTGCTAAAATCTGAACTTGCGTTTTCAAAGCGCCTAATTCTTGATTTAGTTGCAATGCTTCTGGCGTCGCCGGTGCAGCAGATGCGCTATCGGCTGGGTTTTTTTCCTTTGCGGTGGTTTGTTCTTGTGTCGCTACAGCCGATCGACTCACAGCATTTACCACCGACAGCAACGTACCGCAAATCACCGCTATCCCAACTCCCAAAATCAGCAAGCGAGTCGCGTACACCAACGGCGGCACGCTCCGAGGCGCAGACCGTTTTCGGGGCTGATTGCCTGCTTGCGAGCTCGGTTTGGGAACAGGGCGCTTTTTGAGCTGGCCGGGGTTTTCAGTCTCTGTACTGCGAACTGGAGCCGACTGGGAGCGATTTTTGGGACGGGGTGAGGGATTTGGAGTTCGGAGCTCAGTGTTGGGATTGCTGGCGGAATTCACATTTTCCAGATCCGGCGCGGGATCGAACAAATCGACAGCAGCGAGGCCTTTTTTGCGCGGTTGGCGAGTCTTCGACTGCGGAATTTTGCTGGTTTTGGGTTTTCTGGGGTTAATTGCGGATCTGGGATCGGACAAAAAGTCTTGTGCATTCAATTCTTCCGGGGAGGGTGCGGGAGAATTGGCTCTAATTCTGCTGCGGCTTGGTTGCGATGGCAAAGTCGAAGGTTCTGGCGATCGAATTTCCGGGTTGCCGTTTGGCGGTTGGGGCGGGCGGCGGCGGCCAGAGTTGGCTGACTGACTTGAAGAGCCAGATTTAGGCGACTTCTCGCCGGAGTTGGGAGAGGATATCGAGGATATCACCGATAATATCGATCGTTTGGGAAACCGCTCTGCCACGTCTTACTCCTTCATGACTGTAATTTTCAAGTTTAAGATTTTTCCGCTTGCGGGCCAATCAATTTTAGATTTGGGATTTGAGATTTATATCAATTCCGGCTGCGCCGGAATGATAAGAGAGGACACAGCGCCTGGCCGTTTCCCTACCATGATTTATTGTAGGGACACGGCATTAGCCGTGTCCTGATTTCGCTTCTGGAAGACCGATCGCACTTTTGGCAACAGTAGCAATAAATCTGCCGATTTGTACGCCAAAAATCTTCGATCGGCAATTTCAAATCTCAAATTGCTAACATTCTGGCTGAATGTCGCCGGGATTTTCCGGCAACGCCCCATCCAGAGTATCAGAAACTGGCGATCGTGCGTAAGTTTTGATTCCCCATTCTGTTTGGCGGAGCACACCCCGTAGCATGGCGACTTCATCAACTGTTGGATAAGCCCTGTTGTACAAACGCCGAAATTTTTCCATCCGACTTGCTGCTGTGTGGGGCTGCAAATAGCCAATTTTTAGTAATAGCGTTTCTAGTTGCTGGTAATATCCCTCTAAATTTTCCAAGGGAGCACAGTTGGGGGAAAGATTGGGAGATTGGGGGAGTAGGCGATCGAGCTGATTGTTTTCTAGTAAGTTATTTGTTGCATCTAGAACAGACAAAGCCTTTTGTTCCTGATTTCTTATATCCGTTAAATCCGTTGCCGAACTTCCATCTTCCATCCTCCTTCTTCCTGAATTTCCCCCCTTGGGGGGGGCAGGGGGGGGTTGACTTCTTCCTTCTTCCCGATACAGTTCGTAGCAACAAATAGCGACTGCTTGGGCGAGATTTAGCGAAGTGTAAGCATCGCTGGAGGGAATGCGGATCAGGCGCTGAGCGCGGTTTAATTCGGCATTGGTCAAGCCGCAGTCTTCTCTACCAAAAATTAGGGCGCTGGGGGCTTCTAGCAGCCAAGGCAAGGCATCTGCGGGTGATTCTAGCTTTGTTGGCTGCGATCGACAATCATCTCCTGTAGTTGCGATCGCTCTGACGCACCCAACCAAAGCCTGTGGCAAACTCTCGACTACTTTCGCCGTTTCCAATATGTCGGCGGCGCGCACAGCCATCAATCGGGCTTCTTCCCCTAAATAATCGCACTGGGGATTGACCAAAATTAATTGGCGCAAACCCATATTTTTCATAACACGGGCCACAGAACCCACATTCAAGGGCCCTGCGGGTTCGACTAAGACTATTCGGATGTTGGCGGCGGCCGTTTCGAGCATTTAATTTAGGAAGAAGGAAGAAGTCAACCCCCCCCTGCCCCCCCCAAGGGGGGAAATTCAGGAAGAAGGAAGAAGGAAGAGGCAATTCCGGGCAAGGGTTTCAGCAATCAAGAATGTCTCTTTCACAAGCAAATTGTTTCCTTGGCAACAGGCTCTCCGGCCTGCTCCACAAGAATTGAATTTTGTTGTGGAACAGGCCGGAGAGCCTGTTCATAAAAATGGTACAAAATGTAAATTAGTAATCCACTGTACAAAATTAACATGGCCAAGCAACGAGCGAAATCCGATTTACCGACCAAAATGTGCCCGGTGTGCGATCGACCTTTTACTTGGCGCAAAAAATGGGCTGACTGCTGGGATGAGGTGAAATACTGCTCGGATCGTTGTCGCCGCCGCCGTGATAGCACCGAAAGTTAAGAATCTCTTGCCATTTGCCAAACCGAGGCTAAGATTGCAAGGGAAAAATTTTAGGTTAAAAAATATGGCATCGCAACAGATACAACCAAAGTTAGTTATTCACGGCGGTGCCGGCGGTTCCCTCCATAGTAAGGGCGGACTTGAGGTGGTACGTAAATCGCTTTATAAGGTTTTAGAGGAAGTTTATCCGCTGCTTCAAGAGGGTGCAAGTGCGGTAAATGCAGTGGTGCGAGGCTGTCAACTGCTCGAAGATGACCCTCGCTTCAATGCGGGTACGGGTTCTGTTGTGCAGTCGGATGGTCAAATTCGGATGAGTGCTTCGCTGATGGACGGTTTTGAACAGCGTTTCAGTGGGGCGATTAATGTTTCTCGGGTTCAGAATCCGATCGAACTTGCGAAGTTTTTGCAGCAATCGGACGATCGGGTACTTTCAGATTACGGCTCAGCGGAATTGCTGCGAGAACTTCAGTTGCCGATTTACGATCCGATGACGGATTTGCGATTGCATGAGTGGATGGAGGAACGAAAAGGCAATTTTAACAAAGCAATGGCTGGAGTAGTCGCTGAACCGGTCGGGGTTGGGACAATCGGAGTCGTAGCTTTGGATGCCCAGGGACGTTTGGCTGCGGGTACTTCGACTGGCGGCAAGGGTTTTGAGCGGATTGGGCGGGTGAGTGATTCTGCGATGCCGGCGGGGAATTATGCGACTGGGAGTGCGGCGGTAAGTTGCACAGGAATTGGCGAACACATTATGGATGAGTGTTTGGCTGCCAAAATTGTGATTCGGGTGACGGATGGTTTGAGTTTAAAGGCTGCTTTGGAGCGTTCTTTTGCGGAAGCTGAGGCTCGCAAACGAGATTTTGGGGCAATTGGAATTGATGCTAGTGGTGCGATCGGCTGTGGTAAAACTAGCGATGTGCTTCTGGGTGCTTTTCACAATGGTATCCAAATGGGCGATACTTTGGAAATGAGTAAGGGAACGCTGATTTTTATAGCTTAGGATCGCGAATCAAATAATTTACACATATTTGTGGGATGGGTGTCCCGCCCGTTCTTTCTGGACGGGCGGGACGCCCCACAAGAACAATAAAAATTGTAAGTTATTTAATTCTCATTCCTTAAAAGAGTCTTGAATCGATGATTTAGAACCCCAACTTCTCTAAGAAATTGGGGTTCTCGATCGGCGTTAGTTTTTTATCAAATCCGGTAATATCAGAATTGATATTACCGGAAATTAGGACACTCAATATGCCGTTTCCCTACAATAAATCGGGAGATTCTTATATAAAACCCACATTCTGCAGGTCTTTAAACAGAATTGGTGGTTATAAAATTGAAAAATATAAGCTCCATCGTCCACACGGGCGATCGTTATACCCGAAATTAGGAGACTGCACGTGCCGTGTCCCTACAAATTGGGCGATTGTTAAATTCGATCGGGCGATCGAACTACTTCTTACTCGGTGCAATTTTCTCAATATTAATCAGCGCCTCCATCACCGACTCCACAATCGGCGCCGCTACCGTTCCCCCCGTACCACTTTTCGGCTCATCAATCACCGCCAGCACCACATACCGAGGAGCTTCCACAGGCATGATCCCCACAAAGCTAGTAATAATTGCTTTCTTAGAATAACCCCCACCAGCATTAGCCTTTTGAGCCGTTCCCGTTTTCCCAGCAATCCGATAGCCAGGAATTTGTGCAGCTTTCCCCGTACCACCATCAACCACAGTTTCCATCATTTCTAAAACCTGCTTAGTAGTTTTCGGCGAAAAAACTTGCTTCGGAACAGCCCTCGGAAGCTTCCAAAAAGCTTGACCATCCCGATCGAAAAGTCCCCGCACCACATGAGGAGTTACCAACTTGCCGTCGTTAGCCAAAGCTCCATTAAGCTGCACCAACTGCATCGGAGTAATCGAAAAACCCTGCCCAAAAGCCGTAGTAGCAACTTCCACCGGAGAGTTAATAAATTGCTCTCGATTTTTAAGCTGACTGGTTACTTCAAAAGGCAAATCAGTACCCGCAGTTTGTCCCAGCCCCAGTTTTTCTAAAGCTTGATAGTAAAGAGAAGATTTCATCGTTCTCATTACGTGCACCATACCTACATTACTAGAATGTTTTAAAATCTCAGTCACAGTGGAAGGGCCGCGCGCGCCTACTTGTTGGTAATCGGAGTTTTGGATAGTCCAGACATCCATATAAATCCGACCTTCGTCGTTAAACACAGTGTCAGGTTTGACCACACCTGCTTCAAGGGCGATCGCCACATTAATCGCTTTAAAAGTCGAACCAGGCTCATAAACATCAGTCACAGCCCAATTTTTATAGCGGGACAAATCGAAATTAAAATATTGATTTGGGTCATAGGAAGGTTCAGCCACCACCGACAATAATTCCCCGTTACGGGCATCCATCACAATCACCGTGCCACGCTTCGCGCCGTGTTCCTTCATTTTGTCCTTCAGAGCAATCCGGGCCGCCCGCTGCAAACGACTGTCGATCGTCAATTGCAATTTCAAATCATCAAGCTGCACAAAACCAGCCGTCAGCCGATCGGGAAGCCAATTCCCATCGATTGATCGGCTAAATTGAATCGATGGCATCGATCGTTCCAGCAAATTCTGCTGGCTGTATTCCACCCCAGCCTGTCCCTTGCGTTCCCCATCCACATAACCGAGAATATCCGCCGCCAACTCCTGCTGCGGGTAAAAACGCTGCTGCTGGCGCACCAATTCCAGCCCATCCACCGGACTATTTTTAATTTGCATCCGCCCCACGCGATCGGCAACCTCTTGAGCCAAAGAATCTGCAATCGTAATACCACTTTCAGCCAGATTAAATCGGCGCAGCAATTCAGTTTCCGCCGTATTACCCGGGCTCACTTCGATCGGCAGCATCGGAGCCAATAAAGCCGCAATATCACCCTTCGAGTGCTTGAATAACTTGGGGTGAGCGTACAGCGTGTACACCTGTCGGTCGATCGCCAAAACATTACCCGATCGGTCAACAATCGGGCGTCTCGGCACAAACGGCTTAGACTTAAGAGTTTGCTGCTGCTGGGCCTGTTTGCGTAGCGCCGGGGCCCGCGTCACCTGCAAATAAAACAAATTTACCGCCAGCCCCAACCCTCCCAGCATCAACACCGCCCATACAGCCCACAATCGCAACTTGCTGCGTCTTAATCGCTCCAACGGTGGTCGAGGTTGCAGGCTAGCTTTAGTAGAAACTCTGGGTTTTGTTTTTCTGCCCCACCAAGTACGATCGACCGACGGTTTTGGGCGTTTAACATTCGGCGATCTGTAGCGGTCAAAGCGGGGATCATAGCTCATAAAATTAAAAATTAGAAAGCAAGTTATGTCATCAGGACTTAGACAAACACTCTATCTGTAGGATGCGCAGTCCGCACTTTACCCCTACCAATAGCGGATCAAACCATTTTTTGCATAAGTCCTAATCATTTTAGATTTGAGATTTTATAGAAACCGCCCTAACCGTTAGAAAGTTCTTAATTACTGAAACTGTCTGATTTTTACCCGATCGCCAACTCGTACCCTCGCGAAGTCGGAGTAGTCGAAGGGCTTTTTTCCTGATTTTTGCCATACCCTCACATTTTCGGGCCCTCGGAGACTTTCCCCTCGGGCCCCCTCCTCACGCCTGAAAATTGGGTCTGAAGCCTCCCCGTTTAGGGGGAAATCAAACAAAATGATTCATTGCTCCAATCCTCTTCTATCGATGGCTATGGGTAGCTGTCAACTGTCAACTGTCAACTGTCAACGCTCCAATCCTCTTCTATCGACGGCTATGGGTAGCTGTCAACTGTCAACTGTCAACTGTCAACTGATACCTCAGTAGCCCAGCGGCGTTTCCACACCCGATCGATGTTTGAGAGCTGGTTCCTCCGAGTTGGGTATCACCACGGGCGATCGGTTTTCTGGGACGGGCGACAAGAAAATCGTATCCCCAGGCTTCTGCGGAGACAAACCTGTTTCTGGATTTTGGGCTTCTTTAGCCAGTTGGTTTTTCAAGACTTCGCTAGCAGCACTCAACTGCTGTTCCTGGAGGCGAAGAGTTTCCAGCTTTTGATACTCTTGACTCCACCGCTGCTGGCTGTACACGGTCAAACCGTAGAGTGTCAGCGCCCCGCCCAAAAGCAGCACCACAGCCGCTGAGGAGGCACGCTCCACCCGCAGGAGCGATCGCAGCCACATCGGCTGCCACTGTCGATCGGGCATCACTTTCAGCACGGATGCTGCCACGCGAGGCTCAGCCTGTTCGTCGGTGGCCTCGTAGTTGGGTAATACCGGCCCGATCTTCGCCCGCCTAGCTCGGGCTATAGAAGTAACTTTGCTGTTGGCTGGGCCCGCAGCGGGCTTGCGGGTCGATCGGGAGCGCGGAGAATCTGGGGATCTGATAGCAGCAGTCATAGAGTTCACCAATACGTAAAGTGGGGCAGCTTCAGCTTGATTGAAGTTAGAAGTTTTTTAGGAGTGGCGATCGCCTATGGCGACCATCACCGGGTTGATCGATTATCCTTACCAAACATACCTCACAAACCAACCAACCCATCCTACCACTGGTCACTTTGACTTCAGGATTAGCAAAAAAAAATGAAATCTTTGCCGGTTCGCCAGAATCTATGTGAAATTTATGAATAAATGCAGTATTGTAATCAACGAGCGAATCGTCGATCTATTCGTGCCAGCATTATTTCTCAAGTACACTATTCCCTTCCTTGCGATGGGTTTTCAATGTTAAGGAGTGTTTATGAACAAGGGATTAATTCGTTTGACTTTGGTACTCGGCTTGGCAGCAGCCCTCGGAGCCTGCGGCGGTGATGCCGGCAGTGGCGGCGGTGGCGCTAGCCCCACTCCGGGCGGTGCTGGCGGCGGCACTACTACTACTCCTCCTGTTTCTACCCCAGCACCAAAGGATTCTCCAAAGAGCACTCCTGGGGCTGGTGGAGCTGGGGCTGGTGGAACTACTTCCCCTTCTCCCTCTCCTACTAAAAAGCCCTAACTAGCGCGCTCCCGGAGTCTGTGCCCCGATGAGCCTAGCCTGTGAGTGAAAAATGGTTCGCCCATGTTTTCATCTCATTGGGCTAGGCTTCAAGTTGGGTGTTAGTTGTTGTTGTCTGATGCTTTGACTAAAGTTCAGTACGTCCCCTGACTGCCGCTTGCTTCCGCTTAGGGCTGGCGTGACAACGGCATCCACTTGTCACAGTGGAAAATTTGACTCCAGGGCTGCACGTTTTGAAACTAAAGCCTCTGACGAGGGCTTTGAGAACAGTGCCGATACTTCTGCCTCAACTAGAAGGTCAACCTCCGTGCGATCGCAGACTCGACGCAAATTTTGGACTCGATCGAGTCTCCATTGCTTTGTCGCTGTTGTCCGCAGACGAGAGTTTGTAAGCTGAGCCTTGGACGATCGATCGAAAGATTGGCTGAATCAAAGCATCAGCATCGGCACTCGCTTTGTTTACTAGGAGTTTGGCGCCGGCGCGGGCCCGAACAAATCGACCCATCTTTTTAGAGCGAGTAATTCAACTGGCGCGTCGTCAGTTCGGCATAAACCGGGCTTCAGCAAAACCTGCCGAGTTGCGTCTGAGTGCTGCTTTAGACCTGTTGCACCCTCGCTCTCGGGATGCTGCTAGGAAGGTAGGCGACTCCTTAATCGTGGCAAAAATTGCTGCCGCGCTATTGAGTCTTTGAGCTTTGATTCGCTCAATACCCTATTGACTTCCCTTAACTGTTGTCGCGTATTACTCAAATTTACCGAGTTTGCCCAGAAACCCTGCCTCGCAGGATAGTAAAGCTTACCCGCCGGGCGATCGGCAATCCCTGAAAATTCCAGCTATTAATCAAAATTAAGTTCTTGCCAAAACTCAGGCTCCTTGACGCCCCAAGGTTCGCGAATCGACAACAGCTTGAAAAAACTCATACATCACATAGTTTAAAAAAGTCAATGATATTTAGACAAAAATATAAATTATTTAATTTGTTTTAATATTTCTATACTTAGATGTTAGCCGTTAGCAGTAAAACCGCAGCTCGACCCCGGGCCGGAGGGCAATCTTATTGCCTGCTATGTGGGCAAGAAGGGTGCGCGAGTCGAGCCGTGGCAAGCAAAATTATCCTAATCAATGTAGGATTAGCAATCAAAAATGTATCTAAATGTAAAGTGCAGCGCCGCTTTAGGTTTTGAAAGCCCTTTAGTTAAAAGATTGAGGTAAGTAGTTTTATGCCCGCGACCGTCCCCTTTGAACAGATTGACCGGATTGTTGGGAATCAGCACCACGATCCATTTGAAGTGCTTGGCCCCCACGCGATCGAAGAAAATGGCAAAAAAGTCTGGGCCGTCCGAGCTTATCTGCCCAATGCGGATGCGGTATCGGTAGTTTTACCCGAGGCCAGGGCCGAATACCCGATGAAATCAGGGCATCATCCTCACTTTTTTGAATGTACGATCGAGACCCCAGAACTAGCCAACTATCAACTGCGGGTCAAAGAAGGAGAACACGAGCGCTTTATCTACGACCCCTACGCCTTTCGATCGCCCAAACTCACAGAATTCGACCTACACCTATTCTCCGAAGGCAATCACCACCGGATTTACGAAAAACTGGGGGCGCACTTCACCGAACTAGAGGGCATCACAGGAGTATATTTTGCAGTTTGGGCCCCAAATGCCCGGAACGTTTCAGTTTTAGGAGATTTCAACTATTGGGACGGCCGCAAACATCAGATGCGGAAATCCCAAAACGGGATCTGGGAAATATTTATCCCGGGACTACTCGTAGGAACTCACTACAAATACGAAGTGAAAAACCAAGACGGACATCCCTACGAAAAGTCTGACCCTTACGGTTTCCAGCAAGAGGTGCGGCCGAAAACAGCCTCAATTGTCACCGACTTAAATACCTACACTTGGCACGACAGCGCTTGGATAGAACAGCGGCGGCACACAGACCAACTGACGCAGCCGGTTTCGGTTTACGAATGCCACATCGGTTCTTGGCTGCACGCTGGTACTGACAAACCCGCCGTGCTACCAAATGGGGAAATAGAACCCGCAGTGCAAGTTTCAGAACTGAAACCAGGGGCGCGGTTTTTGACTTATCGAGAATTAGCCACGAGGCTGATTCCCTACGTCAAAGACATGGGATTCACTCACATCGAAATGCTACCGATCGCCGAACATCCTTTCGACGGTTCCTGGGGCTACCAAGTAACCGGCTATTTCGCCCCAACTTCCCGCTACGGCACACCTGAAGATTTCATGTATTTTGTTGACCAGTGCCACGCCGCAGGGATTGGCGTACTCGTGGACTGGGTGCCGGGCCATTTTCCCAAAGACGGCCACGGTTTGGCTTTCTTTGACGGAACTCACTTGTACGAACACGCCGATCCCCGCAAGGGCGAACACAAAGAGTGGGGAACCCTCGTATTTAACTACGGCCGCAACGAAGTGCGGAATTTCCTAGTATCAAACGCTCTGTTCTGGTTTGACAAGTATCACATCGACGGGATTCGTGTAGATGCCGTAGCCTCGATGCTTTATTTGGATTACTGCCGCGAACCCGGAGAATGGCTGACCAACCAGTATGGCGGCCGCGAAAATATCGAGGCGGCCGATTTTCTGCGTCAGGCGAATCACGTCATTTTTAGCTATTTCCCAGGGGCACTGTCGATCGCCGAAGAATCTACCTCTTGGCCGATGGTATCTTGGCCGACCTATGTAGGTGGTTTGGGCTTCAACCTGAAGTGGAACATGGGTTGGATGCACGATATGCTCGACTATTACCACATGGACCCGTGGTTCCGCCAGTTCCACCAGAACAACATAACTTTCAGTATGTGGTACAACCACAGTGAGAATTTTATGCTGGCTTTGTCCCACGACGAAGTAGTCCACGGCAAAGCCCACATCATCGGCAAAATGCCCGGGGACGAATGGCAAAAGTTTGCAAACGTGCGGTGTTTGTTTACTTTTATGTTTGCTCATCCCGGCAAGAAAACGATGTTTATGGGGATGGAGTTTGGCCAGTGGCAAGAATGGAACGTTTGGGGGGATTTGCAATGGGATTTGCTGCAATTTGAGCCTCACCAAAAGTTGAAGCTGTTTTTTAAGGATTTAAACAATTTGTACCGCAGCCAAACTGCACTTTACAGCCAAGATTTTGCTGAGGAAGGGTTTGAGTGGATTGATTGCACCGATAATCGGCACAGCGTGGTAGCCTTTGTGCGCCGTGAGAAGGATGGCGATCAGTTTGTGGTGACTGTGTGCAATTTTACGCCGCAGCCGCACTCTCACTATCGCGTAGGAGTGCCGGAACCGGGTTTCTATACGGAGTTGTTCAACAGCGACGCACGGGAGTACGGTGGCAGCAATATGGGGAATTTGGGGGGCAAGTGGACTGAGGAGTGGTGGTTCCACAACAGTCCTTATTCGATCGACTTGTGTTTGCCACCTTTGGGTGTGTTGATCTTGAAGATCGATCGTGAAAAAACAGCGCTACGTAATTCTCAATAGTTTTGAGTTGTCATTTCAATTCTGGTTGCACCGTCAGGTGATTGTTGACTGTTTGAACAATACCGATACAACCGGAAATGATGTCAGTGGTGAGAGTTTTGAGTAAAAATCAAAACTAGATTAAACCTAAAAATTTAAGGGTATTCAAAACTCCGGTTTCTTTAAAAAACCGGGGTTTTTTATGTTTTGTTGTTGTGGGGAAAGAGAGAAGAAGGAAGAATCAGGAAGAAGGAATCGACCGCATGGGGAAAGTGCAATTAATACCAATTCCCAATTCCCAATTCCCAATTCCCAATTCCCAATTTTCAAGTTCGAGTATCAGAAGCGCCAAGATTATAAGAAACTTTAGACTGCTCAACTGTTACTACTTCCGAAATAGACTGTTCCGACCCTGCATCTAAATTGGGTAGCGGCATATGCTTCATTTCCCAAACTTTCAGCAAAATTAGATATTCATAAAAAGCTTGCAGCGTGCACCAAGCCAATCCCGCTTGACCATCAAGAAATCCGCCGAGTAAAATATACATATAGAAGAAGCGGACGACCGGTCGCAAAGGCAAGCGCAAAGAAAAATCTTTTAAAGCGCGACGCCTTTCTACCTCCGACGCGCCAAACAATAAATCCCACCAATTTACTTGACCCGCTTCTAATTGGCGGAGAGTTTCAGCCGCCTCGTCAGTCGAGTAGCGGTTGTGCTTTTCAATCCAGCGAGAAAGACCTTTGCTGCAAGTATAGTGAGGGTAGGTTTCCTTCAAAAAGTGAGTGGGCCCATTGCAGACTTCCCGTTCAGTATGACCGTAGTCACTAAACCAAACTTGCTCTTTGCGAAATAGGCGCATTTGATAGCGGGGATATTGAGTGCTGCGGCGAATCCAGCGATCCATAAATATTACTTTTTCAGCGACGTAATAGCCGATATATTCTTGACTTTCGATCGCCTTTAAGCATTCAGCAAACAGTGCAGGTGTCATCCGCTCGTCAGCTTCGAGGATGTAAACCCATTCGTACTTGCACGGGACTTCTTGAAGCATCCAAGTCCGCTGCCTTCCGTGAGTTTCAAAGCGGTGCTGCACTGTTTGCACGGGATAGTTCTGAACAATCTCAAGGGTGCGATCGCTGCTGAAAGAATCAACTACAATGATATCGTCACAAAGCAGTGCCGATTCAATGCAAGCGGCAATATCAATCTCTTCGTTGTAAGTCAGAATATAAATTGAGAACATTCCCAGCTTTCAGTAAGGGCAAACTATAGCAGAAGGAAGAAGGAAGA
>Ga0123338_10002964_pt1 | contig 15579 bp, 13 predicted proteins | sample grotaG_FD_89793 | JGI IMG/M metagenome (GOLD analysis project Ga0123338, IMG submission 89793) | Glacier valley bacterial and archeal communities from Borup Fiord, Nunavut, Canada, to study Microbial Dark Matter (Phase II) -... | ecosystem: Environmental > Aquatic > Freshwater > Ice > Glacier ...
ATACACCAAAAAAACATCTCTTCCGCAGCGCCATCTCCTCTGAGCGGCGAATATATTCCTTAGCATCCCTTACGTTGGGGCATCTTTGCAGACGCTCGTCGGCAAAAGAGCGCTTACTGACACTTCCGGCGCCAAAAGCCAGAATTGACCTCTGATCACTCATCATAGCCACATTATATATGCATTCATGGCCCGGTCTGGAATAACCGGTATTTTCATGGCCGCCAAGAGTATCTTTTTGCCTGTACAGGTAATACGGTAAATACCCCTTCTCCTTTAGCCTGGCATGGGCGTAGGAAAGCATTCGGTCCAGCTCTTCTACCTGCTTTCTGTCCTCCGTTTTATAAACATCCATTGAAATGGAAGCCTTTTTCTTAATTGAAAGGGTATGGATTGTTATGTTTTCCGGATCCAACACAAAAACACCTTCAAGTGAATGAATGAAGTCATCGGGGCTCTCACCCGGAAGACCCGCGATCAGGTCTACACTCACCGTCTTGAATCCTATCTTACGTGCCGCGTTATATGCCGTGTAGAAATCGCCGGTTGTATGATCCCGGCCAATACGAACAAGTGTCCTGTCAGACAGCGTCTGCGGATTAATGCAGATGCGCTGCACACCTAGATCCTTAAGAGTATGAAGCTTATGATCCGTAATTGTATCTGCTCTTCCTGCTTCAACAGTAATTTCGGAAATAGAATCTGTGCCTAGCGAACGAAACGAATTTTCAAGAAAGCTTCTGAACGTGTTATCATCAAATACGGTGGGTGTACCGCCGCCGACATACAGACAGGAAATCTTCGGTGCATTTTCCTGAAAAAAGGAATCAATTTCTTTTTGAATCGCTTCTGTATATGGAACGAGAAGGTGTGTTTGAGCAGCGGCATCCTGTGAGATAAAAGAGCAGTAAGTACACCGGCTCCTGCAAAAAGGAACACCCATATACGCACATAAAACATCCGGTGTAACTGAATTCAAAATTCTATCTTCATTTTTCGCTGTTTCAATAGCCAGAAGAGCCTTATCTTCCCTCACGAAATAAATATCCGTAAGTTCTTTGGCTGTTTTGGCTTCGCGGGCAATTACTGTCGGACGTATTCCCGTCAGTGATCCCCAGGGGTACACACGCCCAAGCAGGCCTGACAAAAGAATGTATAGCTGACGCTTTACTTCTCTTTTCGGAGCAAGTTTCTCTGACAAATCCGAAACCGGCAGCCTCTCTTTACTGCCTTCTACCCACGTCGTGACACACTCTCCGGATAATTGACTGTATATTTCAATATCTGTATCCAATCCTGCTGAAATCTGATTTTCCCCGCTGCAGCTGCACGAACCATAGAACATTCGCAGTACATCTATTATCGGATATACAAAATTATGTCCGATTAGTATTACAGTAGGCATTTAGCTTCCTTTCACGTATGTAAAGTAATAGTCGATTATTAGATCTGTAACGCGGCCATAACTTTGTACGCCCTCTTCCTGAAGATTTGCCTGAAGATAGGAATCATTGATTTCCGTCGATGTTTCCTGAACCGGTCCTTCAAACTGTTTCCAATATGCAGAGTTCTGCGACCAGTCACGAATAACACCTTCCGGAATCAATGCGCACACCGATGCATAGTCCGCCTGATCAGCAGAATACAAATCATTCAGACAATATATGAGAGCAAACTGATAGCCGCTATATTGGAAATCAAGCCTTTCACTGGATATACAGGCAAGAAAGGCTGCCAGGTTAGCATCCTGTTCTCTCGCAATCCCGCGGGTATGACTTATCTCATGGCAGATAGTTATCGGAAGCTGAGACTCTGGTATATCAATATTAACATTTGCTTCACAGAGGAAAGGAAAATACATTCCCGTAATTCCGGTATATGACCAATAATGTGATAGCGCTACCGGTTTGGCCAAAACATCAGAGCCCGATAATACCGGAAAAACGACAGCAGCATCATCCATTGCCGCGCTGCCGTCAGAAAGAGCCCGGGAAATACTGGTATCCAAAACCATACATCCATTTTCATCCTCCTGAAGCGTTGGCCGTATTTCTGCCATGATCCGGACAAGCCAGACGGATACCTGGTCAAGATCATCTTCACTCCATTTTGAAGCATCAAGTGATAGCGTGGATTCAAGAGGTTCCCGTGTATAGTTAATCCCGTGAAAAAGTGTAAATAAAATGGCAGTGACGGAAAAACAAACACTGAGAATTAATATGAATCTGTATATATATTCCTTCTTATGTTCAGAACGAATTAATCTATAAATAATAAGAATTGACCATAAAAGGCAAGAACATGCTGCAAATACAACTACTATTTCTGTCAGTGATACGGGAACCAAAGAAGAAACAAATTGAAACGGGCGTGATAGAACCGGGAAAATATGAATTGCATAATATTCCGAAACTGCCGTGTTATTTTGCAAAAAAGTCGGAATATAAAAGAACATGATTCCGGGCAGCAATGCGATTACTAATCCCAGAATCCTTTTAATTATTTTACTCTTTTTCATGTGTACCCCTTGCAGCATCTCTTCATCCGACTATGATTGAACTTGTGTCCAGAAACTACCAGACTCCAAGATAACGCAGTCCAAAGAGAATGGCAAGAAGAACAGGCTGGTGAATCAGATAAATCAGAAGAGAATTGCGTCCCATCCATTCAAAAGGCTTTGCCGCATTACGGACGGCCATCGGGGAATCCGGAAAAAGCGTCTGTTTACCGCGATACCCGATGCGACTGATAATAACGCCCACAAAAAAGAAACCTAACCAGGGAAGCATCGGAAGATAATCCCCCATTCCAACACAATTTTCAGGCAGAAAACCAAGCGGAAGAAACCAGTATGTCTTTACAGCAGATGCAAATATAGATGTCCACTGATCCGCAAAAATAATGATGCCCGCCAAAATAAGAATCCCTACTTCTCCCCGTACCGATATCTGCGGTTCATCAGGATTCACTTTACGACGTTTTTGTGCATCTTTAATTTCCCAGATTGAATATAAGCCATATAGAAACGTTCCAACAGCCAGTAAATGCAGGACATTAAAGAAAACATAAAGTTCTTCTCCGGAAACAATCGAAGCAAAAGCCATTGCTGCCGAAAACGCTGCAGCTATCAGAAAAAGCTTAAGGGATCTCTTTAGATTATCTCTGGAAAACTGGCAGCAAATTCCGGATACAACTACAAATACACCAACAAAAAGCGGACGGAGAATGTAGTTGAACCAATTGGATTCCTGAAATTCAAAAATGTTTATACCAAGTAAATATCTGAAATCATAAATAAGATGATGTAGAATCATCATAAAAAGCGAGAGTCCGCGAAGGGCATCCAGTTCAAAAGCGCGTTTCCTATTATCCATCACAGCTCCGTATAGATCGCAGCACCTATGGCTGTCGCAAATTCAGCATGTTCAGGCACATGAAAATGAACACTATACAGCTGTGAAAAGATAGTAAAGAGTTCTTTACACTGCGGAACCCGGGTCATCTGCCCTGTGAAAACAACATCTTTAAGACCTGTCGTCCTTGCAGCAAGCACAGCCATCGTTCCAATCGACTGGAATACCAGATTAAAAATACCCAGCGCTAAATCTTCCCTCGAAGCATCATCAGCTAATTTGCCAAAGTTGGATGCTGTAGTCTCCATTGAAAGTCCGGGAATCTCAATTCTGGAAATATCACCGATATTCAAATCAACATTCAAAAGAGAACCGCCGCCAGCGAGTTCAATAAGCAAATCAAAGTCGCGGATATTTAAAATACTGTTGGCCAGACCCAATACAGTACCGCCTCCGATACCTGACCCGATAACATGTCTTACAACCTCATGCTTTGCATCTACAAAAGCAGTACCGGTTCCCATGCTAACGACAACAGCGTGTTCCAGGTTGGATAAAAACAACCCTCCCAGACCGGTTGCCAGAAATTCCTGGACATGTATTGTCTTAATGCCAAGAAGATCACCGTTGGGGAAAGAAGCTCCCACACCAGTGATCATCAGGCGTTCTATATCAGAGATCTTAAGATGATTAACATCAAGATATTTACCAAGTGCTCCGAAAGCCGATGCTACCGGATCTGTAGCACGAACTATTTCGTGACTGATTATTTTCTGGTCAAGCACGCCAACAATTTTTGTGGTACTTCCACCTATATCCAGCCCAATGACAATTCCCATCGTCCGAATGCTCCTCCCGGAAGACTCATTAAAAATTATAAAGCAAATGAATCAGCGAGCCATTCTGAGTGTCTCAGTGTAATCATCCATATCGCCCGGAGAAGAAATTTCTTTGTCAACGAGGCTCACATTGCGGGGAACGGCAACAAAGCTGTGTGCTCTGGCATCGATTGGCTTAACATTGCCATCCATTGCATATGTGGAACCGGTAATAAAATCGATCACTCTCTGTGCAACCTTGGCATCAACATTTTCAATATTGCAGATTACAGTGTGACCGGCACGGAGATGGTCGCAAACCTTCTGTGCTGACTGTATGTTGTTTGGCTGAAGGATAATAAGCTGCTGCTCGCCTGGAGCGGCCTGCTTGATCGGGACAACCTTAGGTGCTGCCGAACTGCGGGGCGGCGCAGAATACTGCATTCTTGGTTCCTGCTGAAAAGGAGCCGATGCAAACTGCTGTTCCTGTGGCTGCGTATATGCCTGTGTCTGAGGAGCATAGCCGTACTGATCGGCTGAAGATTCGTCATAACCGTAATCACTGTCATAATCACCATCAGCATCTTCAGGATATCCCGATAATTTATCCACGATTTTTTTGAAAAAACCAGCCATACTCAATACCTCCAAATTATTGCTCACACATTTGTTGAATTCGTTAATATGTAAAATAGTGTTAAGATTTTCTATTTACTAGAGTCAGTATAGAATTCATGGAATGAGTAATCAATAGCATAAGGCAACAAGTAAAACATATGTAACGGCATAGAAATATAAAGGCTCATTTTAACCGTTATATTACATCATGAAACATCTGTATCGCTTTTTAATAGTTTCGCTGACCAAAAATAGCTGATCCAATCCTGATATGTGTCGCGCCACATTGAATTGCATCTATATAATCCTGACTCATTCCCATCGATATATCAGACCATAACTGTGGTTCTCTGACCTGATTCCCAAGGCGCGAAAAAAGATCATATGTCTTCTCAAAGACACTTCGGGCCTCATGTTCAAAAGTCTGAATCGGTGCCATAGTCATCAAACCGCAAAGTGTAATGTTAGAACACTGCCCGGCAAGCTCAACAACCCGCTCCATTTGTTCTGCATCAAAACCATGTTTTGATACCTCCTGCGAGATATTTACCTGGAGTAGAATTGATGTTTTTATCGCTTTTGCCAGAGAACGCTTCTGAATTTCGAGTATTAATTCTTCAGATGAAACAGAATGAATAAGCTTTGTATGCCCGACAATCATTCTGACCTTATTGGTCTGCAGTGTTCCTATCATATGCCAGTCTGGATCAACACCCATATTGTTTAGTTCCTCTTCTTTTGAAAGAAGTTCCTGAACACGGTTTTCCCCAAGGTCGCAAAGTCCCAATTCATAGGCAGCCCGCGCGTTCTTTGCAGGAAAATGCTTGGAAACTCCAATAAGAGTCAAAGAGTCCTCACTTCTTCCGGACATAACAAGCGCCTCATGGATTTCTGCTTTTACCTTTTCCAGCCGAATCCGCATGTTCTCTTTGAGAACCTCATAATCCTCGCTCATAATATTTTCCATCTATTGTTCCACCTTGTCACCTTCAGATATCGTGTTGGGGTTTGTGATTATAATTGTACTCAGGTTAGGTGAATCAAATCCCTGCACCGGTGCGATGATAGCATATTCACGGTCATGATCAACTACCGTAACAGTAAGCTTACGCGCATAACCTGAGGAATTGTAAAGAATCTGGGCGTAGCCGGTTGTGTAATCAGCGTCAAGCAGCGCAGATGCAGGAACACGGAGCCCTTTCGTCGATGACTGGATAATCTCAATCTCAGCCGATCTGCGGTCAAGCAGCCTCTCAACTTGACTGGTCGTCTGAAATACTACAAATACGCCGCCTGTGCTCTGTACCGAACGAATTACTTTACAGTCATCAATGACAACTCCCTCGGAGGAGACACGGATATCACATGTGGAATCAACCGGAAAGTCAGTAACAGAACGTCCTGATACCAGTGTTACAAGGAACTGTTCGGCGTTTTGACAGATACGGAGCGCTGGATCATCTTTCGCTATCTGCAGATCACTCGAAAGAACGCCCTTGGATTTTTGAACATAATCAGCATATTCTTCCGGCGTAATAACCGCCGCAAAAGCTGAAGTTAATGCATTCTCAAAACCATCAAGTTTATAAGATACGATCCCGGGAATCTCTGCTGTCAAGGTACCCGCCTGTGCTGAAAGTGTAATTTCAAGATCGGTCTTTGCTGCAATCAATGCAGTAAGCTGTTCGTCCTGAAAATCGATACTCTGAAGATCAGAATCGCGTTTATCCATAAGAACCTGAACCGACGATGAGAAAGATATCAAATTGGACAGGCTGTTAGAAACGCTGTCAGTCCGGATCATATTAATGATTGGAAGAATTTCATTATCGGCTTCCAGACAAATGGTGTCAGCCCCGCTTCCTTTGCCCAGGTCCATGAGTTCACGCTGACGGCTTACTATCTGCTGCTGTGTATTGCGAAGTAAAGCAGAGTTACTCTCGAGGCCGACCGGAATTACCATGGCAAGTTTCTGTTCCTTACAGACGCGGCTTCCTTCCAGAGCCAGAGAGACCAGAGATCCTTCAGCTGTTGAAATGTACGTCTTCTCATCCCTTATAATCAGCGCAGTTGCTCCGATTGAATGTTCAATTGTGCCATTGGCTACAAATGAATAATTCGGTTTAGCTGCGACATAGTCCGCAACATATAGGATGGCAGCCGCGGTTACGACCATAATCAGAATCACAACTACCGACAGGAAAAGAGCGCTTGTTATAGTTCTTTTCCTCTGCGTCGCACGAATGTGTTCTGCATGTTCAAGTGAGGATGCTTTATGCCTTCGTGATTCATTCGGAGCCGCCAGTGTCTGGATATTGGAAGCAGCCCGGACAGCACTTCTGCGATTTTCCGTAGAAGCAGTATTATTTCCGGATCTGTTATTTGTTTTTCCAGGTATCGGCTTTCCTCCAGGGGGCCGCGGGGGCTTTTGGGCAGATAAATGATTTGAAGGTGCTCTATTTGCAGCGGGCCTGCCAGCAGAGGACCTGTCAGAAGGCGGCATTTTCATGGGAGCCTGCCTGTTTTTGCCCGGCGGTTCCTGTCTTTTTTGACTCATTTTGATATAACTCCCATTTTTTCAACAGCTCTCATAGCCGCAAGTTTCGTCTGCTCAAATACAAGACCTCCCTGCATATATGCAATAAAGGGAGCCTTAATCGGTCCGTCTGCAGAAAGCTCAACGGATGCGCCCTGAATAAATGTTCCTGCAGCCATGACTACGGGGGCGTCATACCCGGGCATTTCCCATGGTTCCGGACTTACAAATGAATCGACCGGTGAAGAAGCCTGAATAATATTACAGAAATCAACAACCTGCTCGCCATTATTAAATCGTATGCTCTGGACAATATCCCCTCTCAAAGAATGAGCGGGCGGCTGTGAAGAAAAGCCGGCCTTTTCAAAGAGTCCTGCCGCAAATACCGCTCCCTTTACGCATTCCGCTGTTATGTGGGGCGCCATAAAAAGTCCCTGCGCAATCGTTCTGTTAAATCCCAGGGAAGGTCCTATATGGCTGCCAAGCCCCGGCGCTGTCGCACGGCATGCAATCTTTTCAATCAGGTCTTTACGCCCGACAACATATCCGCCGGCCGGGCAAAGACCGGCTCCGGGGTTCTTAATAAGGGAACCTGCACAAAGATCTGCTCCGAGCGAACAGGGCTCCTGTTCTTCGACAAATTCTCCGTAGCAATTATCAACAAAAACAATGACACCGGGTTTCGTCCGGCGAACCGTTTCAATGATGCTTTTGAGGTCATCCTTCAAAAGACATCTGCGGCTCGTGTACCCTCTGGATTTTTGAATGAATACTAATTTGGTCTTTTTGTTGATAGACGCGGCTATGGATGTTAAGTCCGGGGATCCGTCATCATGTAAAGACACTTCTTTATAGGTAATGCCAAAATCTAACAGGGACCCCATATCGTCCTTGGAAGAATCAGAAATGCCTATGGTTGATGCAAGTGTGTCATACGGTGTTCCTGTGACGGAAAGCATCTCATCTCCTGGCCGGAGAACACCGAATAAGGCCATTGCAATTGCCTGGGTGCCTGCACTGATTTGGATGCGGACATACGCTGCCTCGCCGCCAAATAGTTCGGCATACATCTGTTCTATCTTATCGCGGCCAACATCATCATATCCATAACCGGTCGGAATACCAAAATGAATATCGGATATTCTTGCATTCCAAAATGCCTGAAATACGCGAAGCTGGTTAATTTCACGGATTCTGACAAGCCTTTCGACTATCGGGGCAATATCCTTCATGACCTCTTCGGCCATGGTATACACGGCATCCGAAACCCCGTAATTCCTGTATGGATTTTCCATCAGATACCGTAGACCTCCTCAGATGATAATACGCGTATCCCTGCTTCAGCAAGCTTCTGTAAAGCGAGCTGCGGGTCCTGAACCCTAATGACTACGACGGCATCTTCTGAAGTTCTACCTACATATGCATACAAATATTCCAGGGAAAGCGAGCCTTCCGACAGAATGGAAAGTGCATGATCCAAGGTACCGGGTTTATCTGCTACCGCTATGGCAATAACCGGCGTGCTGCTGACTGTGAATCCTGCCGTAGTAAGAACATCCACCGCTTTTTCAGGCTTATCAAGAATCATACGCAAAATACCGTATTCTGTAGTGTCCGCAATGTATAATGCCCGAATATCGATGTCATTCTCTCCAAGTGTGCGAGTAACTTCTGCAAGCCTACCAGACTGGTTTTCAAGGAATACATTAATTTGTCTGACTAACATATGCGCAGTCCTCCTATATGATAAACAAATAGACCCCATGTAAAAAAGAGATTAAGCGAGAATCCTTATCTAAGATTATACCGTATTTATCGCATCAAGTCGCGTCCGAAGTGAAACGCCTGAAGATTCAAAGGGATGAGTTTGGCCTTCTTTTCAAAGACTTCCATGACGGCTTCTTCCCACAAATCAATCGATACTTCTGTAAAATAAGAAAGTGCGCCGAGCATAACCATGTTAACCGCGCGTGAACTTCCCGCATCGAGGGCCGTGGCCAGAGCATTAATCTCAACAATACGTGTTGACGGCGGAGCCGCTGTCTCAAGCGCAGATTTGATGTTCTGCGGGTACTCCGCCTTACCCATCAGGACAGGAAGCGGGCGAATCTTCTGGCTATTAATTATCATAGTACCGCCTGTTTTCAGGAGTCCCGACCAGCGAAGAGCCTCAAGCTCTTCAAATGCAAGACAGAAATCCGCCGTACCCTTTTCGATGATCGGAGAGAATACTTTGCTTCCTATACGGACATATGTGATTACAGAACCGCCTCGCTGGCTCATTCCATGCACTTCGGATACTTTAACGTCCAGACCAAGCTTCAACGCCACTGTTCCAAGGAGCTTTCCTGCTACAAGTGTTCCCTGCCCGCCTACACCGGCAAGTACAATATTCAGTTTGAGATCAGACAGATCAGATGCGGCATTTCCGGTTGAAGAAATATTTATATTCGTGTTGGATGTCATTCTTTTCTCCCTCCTTTTGTCAGAGCACCGTATCTGCAGAGATTCCTGCATAATCCACATGAGTTGCATGCTTCCCTGTCGATGATCGGTTTCATGTCAGGGCCTTCGGTAAGGGCTGGACACATCATTTTATAGCACAGGCCGCAAGCTTTGCAATTATCTTTATTGACTACTGTGCGATCCTCTTTTTTCCCTTTTCCACTGGGAATAAGAGCACATGGACGGCGTGCAATAATAACGGAAACACCTTTTTTAAGAAGTTCTTCCTTTATTACCTGCTGACACAAATGTGTGTCAACGGGATCTACAGCCTGGACAGAGGAAACCCCCAGACTTAAGACGAGGGCCTCAAGGTTAATGGCAGGTGCAGCACGAAGTCTTATATCAAGTCCTGTAGAAGGATTCTGCTGATGTCCGGTCATACCGGTAATGGAATTATCAAGAATTAGAATTGTTATGTTGCTCTGGTTATATACGGCATTTATCACATTTGTAATTCCGGAATGCAAAAATGTCGAGTCGCCAATGACAGCTACCGTACGAAGGGAATCCTGTCCATCGGTTGCTTTATCAAAACCATGAGCCATGCCGATGGATGCACCCATGCAAACACAGGCGTCCATTGCAGATGTCGGAGGAAGCGCTCCAAGTGTATAGCAGCCAATATCTCCGGCAACCTGAACTCGGAGTCTCGAAAGTGCCAGAAACAAGCCCTTGTGAGGACATCCCGAGCACAGAACCGGAGGACGTCCGGGGGACACAGGAAGATTATCCTGAGGGATGGCGCTTAGCGGATTTGGAATATCTGAAAGCTTTGCACGAATCATCTGTGCTGAATATTCGCCCTGAAGCGTGAAGAGCGCCTTGCCTTCACAGGCAATTCCAGCAGCACGGATTTCCGTCTCAAGAAACGGATCAAGTTCTTCAATGATCACAAGTCGATCTACCCTGGATGCAAAATCCCTGATAAGGGAGACCGGAAGCGGCCAGATCATACCAAGCTTTAAAACACTTGCATCAGGCAGTGCCTCGGAAACATACTGGAAAGCTGCTCCTGCAGTAATAATTCCCAGTTTGTCAGAAGCCATCTTAATACTGTGCAGACCGATGGTATCCGGATTACGGGAGGAGTCCTCTGCAAGACGCACCATTCTATTTTCTACGATTACATGCCGTTTGACAGCCATTCCGGGCATCATGACATATTTGTCTATATCTTTAACATAGGGACGAAGTACTATGTCCCGCGGCTCTCCAAGCTCAACGACCGATCTCGAATGCGAAACACGAGTATGTAGCCGGAGCACAACGGGGGTATCATATTTTTCAGATATCTCATACGCTGTCTTTAGGAAATCTTTGCATTCCTGACTGTCAGAAGGCTCAATCATAGGAACTTTTGCAGCACGGGCATAGTTTCTGCTGTCCTGTTCATTCTGGGAACTGTGCATTCCGGGATCATCTGCAGCGACGAAAACAAGCCCGCCGTTAACACCGACATAGCTGGATGTAAAAAAAGGATCGGCCGCAACATTGAGTCCAACATGCTTCATACACGTCATGGCGCGGGCCCCGCGAATGGAAGCACCCACGGCAACTTCCGCCGCCACCTTCTCATTGGTTGCCCATTCGCAGTATATTCTTTCATACTGTGCAATTGATTCTGTGATCTCAGTACTTGGCGTGCCCGGATATGATGATACAACCTTAACCCCTGCTTCAAAAGCACCACGGGCAACGGCTTCATTTCCTAATAATATCTCTTTCAAATGAATCCCACCTTTACTTGGTTTTTGCTGTCAAAAAATAGTATATCACAGCATTCCCTTATCATACGAGTCACTCACAGAATTAAAATACCGATGATCACCTGTTAATTACAATATCTGATTTACCATTTGAACGCTCAATCATTTTAATGAATGAACATTGAAGTGTAAAGAAAAGAACACGATCTCACACTCGCTCACACCTGACACAGAAACAATTGAGTAAATACCCTCAATATCCTTTCAAGTCCCGGTTCCGGCATAGTCACAGATCATGTCCTCTTTCCTGATAGAACGAGTTTACTTATTTTCGTGTCAGATGACCTCATCCGCAGGAAGAATCTTCTTCTGGCTGGCGGCAACAGCTATATCATAGCCTTCAAATGCGTGATCAACGACTTTCCTGTTCAGCTTAGGAGTAATGACGGATACAAGCGGCACAATAACCAGTCCGAAGATCATAGCAAAAGCACCTGCATTGATCGGAGAGGCCAGATTGATCGGCAGACCCGTCGGGAATTGGAAATCATGTCCGAATATCTCACCATTTGAAAGAATCAGGTGAGTAACAGTAATGCCGACGCCGCCAATAAAGCTGGCCCACACGGCGGACTTTGTAACTTTCTTCCAGAACAGTCCATAGAGGAACGGCGCAAGGAAAGATCCGGCCAGAGCACCCCATGAAATAGACATTAATTTAGTGATGTAGAGGTTCTGTGTACGATATGAGTATATGGCAAGAGACATGGATACCAGAATAAAGAAAGCAATCAAAATACGGATCCAAAGTACCTTCTTCTTTTCTGTCATGTCCTTAACGATATTTCCGCCGATGAAGTCCAGAGTCAATGTTGAGCTTGATGTAAGAACAAGTGATGAAAGTGTTGACATGGAAGCAGATAGGACAAGAATGACAACAACAGCAATCAGAATAGCAGGAACTGCTTTGTCCAGAAGCGCGGGTATAATCCGGTCAAACATAAGCTTGCCTGATGTGGCGCTTGTGATTTCTTCCGCAGTCACAAAGAGACGGCCAAAACTTCCGAGAAAATATGATCCGACGGAAATGACAATCGCAAAGAGGGTAGAAATAATGGTTCCCGTCTCAATGGCCTTCTCGTCTTTGATCGTGTAAAACTTATGCACCATCTGAGGAAGGCCCCAGGTGCCCAGAGAAGTTAAAACCACAACACCGAGAAGGTTAAGCGGTTCAGGTCCGAAGAACGATACATAGACGCCCTGCATAGTAGTATTAGGAGCGGCAAACATTGAAAGATCCGTCATGGCCTGCATCAGTCCGCCGCTGCTGTTAATCGTTGCTCCGATTACCAGAATAATTCCAACGAGCATAATGATGCCCTGGAAAAAATCGTTGATAGCTGTGGACATATAGCCGCCGAGAATTACATAGGCAGCAGTAAGGATACTCATTCCAATGATACACATCTCAAATCCATACTGCACGTTCTGAAGTCCGAGAGCCCCGGTGAAAAGGTAGGAAAGACCATTAAATACTGAGGCGGAATAGGGAATCATAAAAACAAACACGATCGCGCTTGCAGCGACAGTCAGTGCCTTGCTGTCATAGCGCTTTCCGAAAAATTCAGGCATCGTAGTTGCTTCCAGATGTTTGGTCATAATACGAGTTCTTCTGCCCATCACCTTCCAAACAAGAAAGCTGCCGATAAGGGCATTTCCAAGACCGATCCAGACAGCAGACATACCGTATGCCCATCCGAACTGACCGGCATATCCGATAAAGACAACTGCCGAAAAATAGGTTGTGCCGTAAGCAAAAGCGGTAAGCCAGGGGCCAACCGTACGACCGCCCAACACAAAATCCCCCACGTTTTTTGTGTGACGTCTGGCATATATGCCAATATAAATAGTTACCACGAAAAAGAAAAAAATGAACAGCAAATTAAGCCATACCATACTCCCTACCATCCTTCTGCCCGCAACAGGGGCGCTACATGAGTTAAACATTAAGATTTTAAATATTGCTACCGCTTTATAATAGCAGAGGCTAAAAAAGTTTCAACTATTTTTTTGCCAATACAAAAAAAAGAAGCAGGCACTTTATGTACCTGCTTCTTATATTGGTGCGGCCGATGGGACTTGAACCCATACGGTCTCCCACACGCCCCTCAAACGTGCGCGTCTGCCAATTCCGCCACGGCCGCATCTGGATTTTCTTACAAGAGGGAGTGCTTAACAGCAAGAGTTATTATACCTACGTGCACCCTCCCTGTCAACCAGTTTTTCAAAATAACTTTGAAGCTTATTACAAAGCATTTCATATAGAACGCCTCTTCCCGGGCAAACAGAAAGAGGCGTCAGGTAATATTACTCTGTGATCCAGATATCAATTGTTTTTTTCTCGATTACTTAGAGTGAATCAGGGTAAATCAATTTGAAAAATACATAAACAAAGCAAGCAGACCAAGTGCCAAAAGAATAGCAGCGGCAACACGCAGTGCCGAAATCGGAGCCCTGCCCCCCACCTTACCTGTCTGACCGTTGACAACAAACTGATATGTCTTGTTCTTATAGATAAAAGAAGAAATCCAAACAGGAATCAGCAGGTATTTATACGTAATTTTATCAAACTGAGTAGAAAACTGCACGGATCCGGCTCGATCAGCATGCCAGTTCTGCGTAATATGATGTTCAATATTGGTCTGAAGGCGACGTCGAATCATGGCCTGGGCGTTAGTCCATCCATCCTGAAGTCCAATCGAGTAGCGCTCAGCTATGAAACCGGCAACAAGTTCAGGTCTATAGGGAACCATTTTAGAAAAATCAAAAGGCTCTGCTTTTTTGACGCCGGAGTCTGCATTTCTTTTACTTGCCACAACAAGCTGATCATCAACAAATTCCTGATACACGCCCGAAACAGATCTCCATGTTGTTTCAGTTACATAAGAGTCTCCACGCTTAACTCTGCGGTCATACCCTGCCTTACCCTTGAAAGCGGATGTCGTCATGGAGTCAAATGTCCAGTATGGAAGGTAAACGCCCTTGAAAGCATCAGGTTTCGCCTGCTTCTTGGCGGCACTCGGTGTAAATAGTCTTCCTTTAATCCATTTAGTAAATAGACCGCCGGCTTTATCCATAGGAATTTCAAAGGGGCAGACGCCTCCCGGCGCCAGTGAATCTGACACGGCCGTCGGCATGACACTTGTCGATCCGCAGAATGGGCAGATCGCTGCCGTTTCAAGGACATCATAGATGCTTTCTCCGCCGCAGTTGCTGCATACAACAGATTTTTTCTGGGTACCCCAGTCAAAGCTGTGTTTGTTCGCTGCTGAAAGAAAGTCGAGTTCAACAATAGATTCTTCGCTGTCCGGTGACGGAAGCGCCTTTTTGTATCCGCAGTATTCACAGAGCAAGCCGCGCGTGGCCGGATCATAAATAACGGTGGCACCGCAGTTCGGACACTTTTTATCCGTGGCTTCTTCTGTAGAATCCCTGAAAATTTCTTCGTCTATGTCTTCGTTTGCAGTTTGCTTCTGAGAGGGTTCATTTTGCATGCATTTTTCCTCCAACCCGTATTAGGGAGTATTTAGACTAGATATATATAAGAATCTGATAAGACAGAGGTTTTACGGTAACATGTGCAGCAGAGTTGTCTGTAAGTACTCTCTCAGGATCGGAATCATTTTTGTCGGTTTTAGGATGACCGTCAAATATAAAATCGAAGACAGTATCTTTTAGTGTAAATGAAAAAGAAATCTTCTCGCTTCTGTTTACCGCAAACACAATACGTCGGGCTCCCGGACAGGGTTTCCCAAAATAGTCATTGCCGCATTCATCGAGATATCTTTCGAAAAGAAAAACATCGCCGGATGCAAGAAGTGTTCGGTAGGCGCCGGTGCGCAAAACCGGATATTTCCGGCGAAGTCCAGTAATATTCTGATAAAATGCAAGCTGTTCTTTCTGAGAGTCGGATAGCCGGTCCCATGGATATGTCCTTCTGTTGAAGGGATCGCGATATCCCTGCATGCCGATTTCGTCTC
>Ga0123338_10002966_pt1 | contig 15575 bp, 12 predicted proteins | sample grotaG_FD_89793 | JGI IMG/M metagenome (GOLD analysis project Ga0123338, IMG submission 89793) | Glacier valley bacterial and archeal communities from Borup Fiord, Nunavut, Canada, to study Microbial Dark Matter (Phase II) -... | ecosystem: Environmental > Aquatic > Freshwater > Ice > Glacier ...
AAAAAGGTAAAAAGTGTCTTGTAATAGATAAACGCTCCCACATTGGTGGCAATATCTATACTGCAGATGTAGAGAATATCAATGTCCATCAGTATGGTGCACATATCTTCCACACAAGCTATAAAGAAGTTTGGGATTATATACAGCAGTTTGCAGAATTCAACCGCTATACCAATAGCCCAGTGGCTAGATATAAGGATGAGCTTTACAACTTGCCTTTTAATATGAATACTTTTAATAAGATGTGGGGAGTTATTACTCCGACAGAAGCAAAATGTAAAATTCAGCAACAGATGGAAGAGGAAAATATTACCGAACCGCAGAACCTAGAAGAGCAGGCCATCTCCCTTGTTGGTCGAGATATTTACGAGAAGCTAGTTAAGGGCTATACAGAAAAGCAATGGGGACGCAGAGCTACAGAACTTCCCACTTTCATAATAAATAGACTTCCAGTTCGTTTCGCATATGATAATAATTATTTCAATGATAAATATCAGGGAATTCCAATAGGTGGATACACACAAATTATAGAGAAGATGCTAGAAGGTATTGAAGTTAGACTCGACACTGATTTCTTTTTTCACAAAGCAGAGTTAGAAGCGATGGCTGACAAGATTGTATTTACCGGAATGATTGATCAATACTTTGATTATTGCTATGGAGAACTGGAATACAGAAGTTTGAGATTTGAAACAGAAGTTTTGGATGAGGAGAATTTCCAAGGGAATGCTGTAGTCAATTACACACAGTATGAAGTTCCGTATACAAGAATTATTGAACATAAACATTTTGAATTTGGTTGTCAGGATAGTAACGTGAATCCAAAAACAGTTATCACCAGAGAGTATCCAGTTACATGGACGCAAGGGGATGAACCATATTATCCTATGAATGATGATAAGAATAATTTACTGTATGCTAAATATAAGGCATTGACAGATAAAGAAAGTAAAGTAATATTTGGTGGAAGATTGGGAACGTATAAATATTATGATATGCATCATGTTGTAGCAGAAGCTTTGAAGTGCATAGATGCTGAACTTGTAAATAAATAAAAGGCATAAAATAATTCCTAAGAACAAGCACAGGACACAATTTAGAATTAAGCTACGAGAAATCATAAAAAATAGAAATTTAAGCATTTAAAGTGATTTCAATTGTTACAGCATTTTACAAATAACTAATAGAGATTAATTAGGTGGGTTAAGCTAATGCATATTAGTATTGATGTTAGTATTATTCTTCCAGTTTATAATATACAAGAAGAATATTTAAGAAAGTGCATAAATAGTATACGCAATCAGACAAAAAGAGAAATCGAAATTATCCTTGTGGATGATGGATCTAAAAATAATTGCCTAGATGTTTGTTTAGAATGTCAAAAAATCGATGATCGTATAGTTGTTATTAGCCAAGAAAATCAAGGCGTTTCAATCGCTAGAAATACTGGGATAAACGTAGCTAAAGGAAGTTGGATCTCATTTGTGGATCCGGATGATTGGCTCGAAAATGATTTAATTCAGACTTTATTTGAGAAGACAGAAGACGGTATAGATATAGTAATTTGTGATTGCTATGTGAATTATTCAAACAAAGAAATACCAAATAGCTTTTTGAATACAGGCGCAAATGTCTTATCTGGGGATAATAAAAATAAGCTTAGTTATCAATTGATATGTAAAAAAATGGATGGATACTACCCGAATGAAGTAGCAGTTGGAGTCCCTTGGGCAAAACTTTTTAGAAAAAGCTTCATTGATTCAAATAATCTTACGTACATTCCTGGTATGGTTAGAATGCAAGACAACATATTCTGTCTATATGCTTTTGAATTGGCTCGGAATATAGTTTATGTTCCACATAAACTGTATCACTACCGCAAAGAAGATACATCGGTATGCTTTAGATATAATCCTAATATTGTAAATCATTTTGAAAAATATTTTTTTGAAGTCGGTAGATATTTTGAAAAATATGGTAAAAATGCAAAGTATATTGACGGCTTAAGAACTAAAATTTTAACAAGTTTTAATTCGTATATATTATATAAATACTTTCATAAAGACAATCAATTATCTTATATAAAAGTACGAAAAGAGATCAATAAACTTCTAAATAAGGATGTTTATAAAGATGCACTTATAAATGTTAAATTTAAATATCTAAATTTTCAAGAAATTATATTTATACTTTGTTTAAAATTTAGATTAATTGAAATAATTTATTTACTTGTTAAAGTACGGAATAGATACAAAAAAGGTAGTTATTCATAGTAGTGAGGAGTAAAAAAATAGATGATTAAAATTGCGATAATTATGACTGTTTTTAATAGACATGAAAAAACAAGAAAATGTATTCAATCTATTCTAGATAATAAAAAAAAAGATTATCTAATCGATTTTTACATAACAAATGATGGGAGTACAGATCAAACATCAGCTGTATTAGAGTCTTTAGAAAAAGAAAACCCTATGAGTAAGTTTTTGGTTTATAATGCAGACAAAAGCTTATTTTGGTGTAAAGGTATGCATGTTTCATATGGAAATGCATTGAGGTGCGAATATAATTTCTATATTTGGGTAAACAATGATGTTGAGTTTTTAGATAATTTTATTGATCATTTGTTATTGGATTATGAAAATGCAAAATTAATTAATTATTTATCAATTATAACTGGAACCATGAAATGGAATAAATCAGAAGAGGTTAGTTATGGTGGTGGTGTATATAAAAGTAAATTACATTTAACCAATGTGCTAATCCAGCCGAATGGCTATATCCAGGAATGCCAGAATATTAACGGTAATTGTTTACTAATACCACATGAAGTTGCTTTGAAACTAGGTAATATTGAAGAACAATATGAACATGGATTTGGTGATTTTGATTATGGATATCGCCTTTTGGCTCAAGGTGGAAAATTGTATGTCTCCAGTAAATTTTTAGGCGTATGCAATAGGAATAAAAAGCAAGGTACTTGGGAAGATGCATCTCTATCGAGAAAAGAAAGAGCAAAGCTCCTTAAATCAGCTAAAGGCTTACCTACTAAAACATATAAATTATTTTTAAAAAGATGGTTTCCTAAAGTTTGGATTATACATTACATTAAGCCCTACATAAAAATTATATTTAATCGGTGAGTAATAATACAAAAAGATAAATCTATAAAAAATAAATAAAAACTATAGTTGCGATAGGAATGGATATCATGCTTACAAAGAGCCCCTTTAAAATAAATTTTTTTTATTGTTACATAGTAGTAATCATATTGCTTTTCATATTAGCATCGAAAACTGTATTTTTTGGATATTTAAAACCAAATAAATACTTTACATTAGGACTTTTATTTTTAATGTGTATTGGACTTCTTATGATTAAAAGAATCAAGATATTACGTGCCAATATCAGCAAAATGCTTGTTTTAGTTTCGCTAATGGGTACTAGCATTATGTGGAATTCATCTTCACTTGATAGTATGTATATAAATGGAGCTTTAGCATTATTAATGGCTTTAATTGAAGGAATGATACTTGTTGTGCAGTGTCCAAAATCAAAATTCATTATGTATTATATAAACATTATCACTGGTATTTCAATTATAAGCTTAATATGTTTTCTTATTTTAATTTTTGCACCTGGATTAATACAGTTATTGGGGGCTACAGAGTATCGCGTCGACGGGTCATTTTCTATCATATATTCTCCATTATATACATGGGGATGGTGGAACACATGGAGTAGGAACGCTTCTATGTGGACAGAACCTGGCTTTTTTCAGATGTTTATTACGTTTGCAATACTGATGATTATTTCTTATTCCAAGCAAATTAGACATGCAAATATAAAATTATTTGTTTTAATAATAACAATATTAACTACGCAATCAACAGTAGCATACCTTATTTTAATAATAATTATTATTATGCACAAAGATTATTGTAAAGAGATTATCTCAAAATTTAGAAACAGAGCAAACTCGACAATTTTAATGTTAGTAATTGGAATGACTATTGTTATGATTATTGCATATTTGATATCATCAGGTGTAATTCAAGAGAAGATTTTAACAGAAAATAGTTCAAAAACATTTAGAACAACAGACTTTTTGCAAAGCATATATATAATATTTAATAATAATCCTTTGTTTGGAATTGGATTTGGAGAAAAAATGGTAACGATTGTAGAAAGTTACGGGATAATAAATAATTCTAATGGATTATTAACTATGGCATATGTTTGGGGAATTCCATTTACATTATTTTATATTTATCAATATATAAAAGGGACAATAGTATTTTTTGAAATAGAATCGCGTCTTAAAAAAATGGGCATGGTATTAATCATTTTTATTATTTTTACAACTCAAGTTTTTTGGTTATATCCATTTTTCTTAATTTTCTTTTTTGAATGGAAAGAAATTAAAAATGATGTGTACTATTTGCAAAAAGTAATTAAAAATTTTTAAAGTTTTAAAGTGCATTTTAAATTATAATAAGTTGTATTCTATTTATTAGCGAAATACTAGTTTTTGTTTGATATGAAGTATATGTATAATTTTGTATAATAGATTGAATTAGTTATATGAAGCTAAATAGGTTTAATACAGTCGGGAGAAATACTTATGAATACCTCTAAGAAAACAATATTTTTTGATATTACTGGCGATAAAAATTGGATTGGTGGACTCTATTATTTAAGAAACATAATATACTCTATTCTTGAAAATGAACAAATTAGAAAAAAATATAAATTATTATTATTAGTTGATAATGATAATAAGGAATTATTTGAGGTTTTTGCTCATGATGTGAAAATTATTTGCGTAGAAAGTGGTAATAAACTTCAGCGACAATGGAATACATTGCGTATCTTTTGCACATGTCAAGTCGCGTATATATATAAGTATCACCATTACAAATTCGATTTAATTAATATTCTTGAGTCAAAAGGTATATATTGGGTAGCTGATTTCCAAGAAAAGCATTTCCCTTTGTTCTTTTCAGAGAAAGAATTGAAATTTAGAGACAATAGAATTAGTCAAATTTTGAGATCTCCTTGCCCCCTCGTTTTAAGCAGTCAAGACGCATTAAATGACGTAAAAAAGTTTTATCCTACTGGTAAGAATAATATATTTGTTATTCCTTTTGTTTCTTATATTGAGCCCGAAATATTATCACTCGATGAAAAGTATGAACGTGAAGTCATGAATAAATATAATATTGAAAAAAAACAATATATTTTTATTGCCAATCAGTTTTGGCAACACAAAAATCATATAGTTGTATTTAAAACTATTAAACTTTTAATACAGCAAAACTTGATAGGCAATTACAAGTTTGTCTTTACAGGTGAACCTAAAGATAGACGAAATGAAAGCTATTATACCGAAGTAATGAGTTATGTTGAAGATACTGAAATTTTTAATGTAATCAAAATTCTTGGCTTTATTAATCGGAAAGAACAACTTGTGCTAATGAAAAATTCGAAACTAATAATTCAACCATCTTTGTTTGAAGGATGGGGAACGGTTTTAGAGGATGCAAAGGTATTAGATAAAATAGTATTGCTATCTGATATACCTGTCCATAGAGAGCAAATGAACAATAATTGCTTATTGTTTGATTCATACAGTCCCAGTAACCTATTATCAATTATGTTAAAGGCGTTAAGAATTGAGCATGTTGATAATGTAGATAAAGGTATTATCGATATGCATACTAGAGCAAAAGAATATTCTCATGTTTTGGAAAAAATTTTTAGGTAAATATAGCATTATCTATATATTAGATAATTTAAGGCGTAGCTCAAGGTATTGGGATTACAATCTTAGAAATAAGAGAGGAGAAAAATTTTGAAGATTCTTATAATAGGAGCAAATGGATTTATAGGATCATATGTTGCAGAAATGTTTAATAACGTAGGTCACCAAGTAATTGGATGGGGAAGATTTAAAGGTAAAGTGAAATCTTTAGATGTAAAACGGGTAAATTTACTTAATTTAGAAGAAGTTAGAAATGGTTTGATTTATGATCGACCTGATATAATAATTGATTGCGTCGGTAGTGCAGATGTACACAAATCAGTAGAAAATCCACTAATTGATTTTGATGGAAACGTAAAAACAACTCATAATCTGTTATTCGCTTTATATAAATCAGGTTTTTTAAATACCAAAGTAGTTTTTTTATCAAGTGCGGCTGTTTATGGAAATCCAAAGAGTTTACCAATTAATGAAAATGCTGAATTACATCCGTTATCACCATACGCTTTGCATAAAGTAATGGCTGAAGATATCTGTCGCTACTTTGTTGATGTTTATGATATGGACATAAAGATATTACGTATATTTTCAGCTTATGGCATTGGATTAAAGAAGCAAATATTTTGGGATATGTACAATAAAGCTGGTAAAAATGATAAATTGAATATGTTTGGAACAGGTTTGGAGAGCAGAGACTTTATTAATATTACTGATGTAGTTGAAGCAATTTTTTTAATCACTATGCGTGCTAAAAAAGAAGATGTAATATTTAATGTCGCGAACGGCGAAGAGGTATTAATAAAAACAGCAGTAGAAATTTTTGCTGAAAATTTTGGAGTCGCAAAAGAAAAAATATACTTTAACGGTGATGAAAGAGAAGGTGACCCTAAAAATTGGAAGGCAGATATCTCAAAGCTGAAAATGTTGGGTTATACTCAACAAATTTCAATAGAACATGGAATAAAGGCATATGTAGAATGGGCAAAAGAGTTTTAGAAAAGTTTAAGGAGCAGTTTAAATGAATCTTTATAAATTATACAAAAATTACAAAAAAAATAAAAATTTACGAACATATCAATCTAACTTGGATTTAGCTAAAGAGAGTATTTATGAAAATACGTTTAGCGTTAAGATATATGAGCCTGATGTTGCAAAGATTAATTTGAAAGTAGGTAGGCATTGTATAATCGGAGCAAAGTTTGTTTGTGAAGGTGGAACTGGGGAAATAATAGTTGGAGATAGAACACAAATTAGTGGAGGAACGACCATTATTTCAAAAAACAAAGTAACTATTGAAGATGATGTAACGATAGCAGGTGGATGTTTGTTCTATGATCATAATTCTCACTCTGTTCTATGGAGTGAGAGAAAAGATGATATTATTACTGAATATAATGACTACATTGAATGTGGAGATCCTTTAAAAAACAAAAACTGGGATGTTGTAAAATCTAAACCTATAATTGTTAGTCAGAAAGCATGGATTGGATTTGGGGTAACGATCCTAAAAGGTGTAACAGTTGGAGAAGGCGCTGTTATTGCTGCCAAGAGTGTTGTTGTAAAAGATGTCGAACCATATACAATAGTGGGTGGCAATCCTGCAACATTTATAAAGAGAATAGGAGAATAAGTGATCAAAATGATAAATATAGTTCATAAAATACTAAATAAGGTGCTGCATTACGGGAAACCATTAAAATTCGAAGAAGAAAAACATGTGAGTAATTCTGCCTATAAAGTGTTTTATATTATCAGAAGAAACCCACCAGGAGCAGGTTTCTTTTCTAATTATTTTTATGTATTATCACATATTATATATAGTTTACAAAATAATTGGATTCCTGTTATAGATATGATGAATTATGGAACATTGTACAGTGAAAAAGATCCAATAAATACAACCTGTAATGCATGGGAATATTACTTTAATCAGCCAACGCAATTCTCTATTGATGATGCGTACAGTAGTAATAATTATATTTTATCGAGTGGAAATTATTTCAACGAGATGGGTGTCCCAGTTTTTAGTATCAATAAAGGGCACATTACTTCACAAATGGTTACTAATCTAACTCCAGTAATAGAGAAATATATTACCATTAAAATGGAAATTTTGCAAGAAGTACAAAAGTTTGTTAGTGATTTATTTATTACAGATAGAATAGTAGGGGTTCATATACGTGGAACAGATATGAATAAAAAAAAAGCAGAACATACATTACCGCCCCAGTGGAATAGAGTAATGGAAGCTGTTGATAATTATTTAAGAAAAAATAGTCATGCGAAAATCTTCTTGTGCACTGATGAGGAGATAGCAATTGAAGAATTTAGACAAATCTATGGTGAAAAGCTTATATATAAACAGGCCTTTAGATCTAAAAATAGTGAAGACTCAAATCAGGGTATTCATTTTCAAAAGAATGAGAGGAAGTATCATTCTTTTAATATGGGAAGAGAAGTTCTTGCGGATGCATTAATATTATCTCAATGTAGTTCACTGATATGTGGAATTTCAAATGTATCAAGTGCAGCAATATTATTTAACAAAGGAATCTATGAAGAAATAATGATTTTATAATAACGGTAATTATGCTGATAAAAATACATTTATAAAGGAAATCATATATGCAAAGTAGAAGTAAGCAAGCAATAAAAAATGTCATGGCTAATATCATGTACCAACTTGTTGCTGCCGTTTGTGGATTAATTATCCCCAAACTTATTTTGGAAACGTTTGGCTCAGCAATAAATGGCCTATCTTCATCAATTACTCAATTTATTACATATTTAACTTTAGTTGAAATGGGAATATCGCAGGCATCAACTATTGCATTATATAAGCCAATAGCGGAAAATAATAGAAACGATATAAATGCAACCATGTCTTCTGTAAAAAGATACTATATTAATACTGGATTGTATTTTTTAGCACTATTAATCGTAATGGTTTTCGTTTACCCGTCATTTGTTAAAGATGATATTAGTGTGATAACAATTCGGTTATTGGTTATCATACTTGCATTAACTTATTGTATGGATTATTTTTTGATTGGTAAATATAAAGTTTTATTAATGGCTGACCAGAGGGCTTATGTTTCAACTGCATTTCAAATATTTGGGACGATATTAAGTACGATTTTATGTATTTGCTTCCTTTATAAAGGCGAATCAATAGTCATAGTTAAATTTTCATTAATTATAGGTTATATTGTTCGATATATACTAATTAAAATATATGTAAAAAAACGATATAGTTATTTAAATTTTAAGGTTCCAGCTCGCAAAGGTGCAATTAAACAAAGAAAGGATATTTTAATACATCAAATCAGTAGCCTAGTGGTAAACAATACAGATGTTGGAATATTGACCATTGTAAGTAGCACTTTAAGCGAAGTTAGTGTTTACAATATCTTCAATATGGTAGGTTTAATTTTATCAAATTTGTTATCTTCACTTTCATCAAGCTTATCAGCAGGGATAGGTCAAATTATAGCGTTAAAAGACTACGTGGCACTAAAAAATGTATACAGTAATTTTGAATACATTTATCAAGTAATTACATTTTGGCTTTATTCATGCATGGGAATACTTATTATGCCTTTTATTGCTTGGTATACAAAAAGTATAGTAGATGTTAACTATTATCGTGAACTGGTTGGATTATTGTTTGCGATAAAGGGCATTACAACGAGTGTTCGGATACCGATAGCGACTATTGTCAATTCTCGTGGCGATTTTAAACAAACACGAAATCAAGCCATATTAGAATCAGTAATTAATATATCTGTTTCACTAGTATTAGTATTTAGTTTGGGTATCATTGGGGTTTTGATAGGTACTATAGTATCTAATGTTTATAGAACAATACATGTTTATTATTATTGCTATAAAAAAATCATTGCATTTGATATTAGAAAAACAATAAATCGTTTGATTAGAAATACAACATGTGCTCTAGTTACATATCTATTGTTATATAAGGTAATTACAGGAATTACTATGTCTAATTTTATAATATTTTTTGGTTATGCAGCTTTTGTCACAATAGTTACATTTTTTCTATTTTTTGTTGTGAATTTATTAACTGAATTTGTAGAAATGAAAAATTTTATTTCTAGAGTTTTTCACGCGATTAGACATTAATTATGCAGTTCTGAGTATTCAAATATTAGTAATTGCTTATGGGAAGACGTTAATAACATAGTAAGAGTTAAATATGAAAGAGAATACTATGTATATTTTAAAATTATATTATGAGGAGATAATATGGGTAAAATTATAGAGGCTAACAAGAGAGACCCTTTTTTAGATATAATTAAAGGAATTACAATTTTTTTAGTTGTATTTGGACATTGTATTCAATACGGCAGTGGAATAGAATATTTTTCAAATAGAAGCTTTTTTTATGATATCACTTTTAAAATTATATATAGTTTTCATATGCCACTATTTATGTTAGTTAGTGGTTATCTTTTTTACTATAATATAAAAAAACATTCAATCAAAGAACTTATATTTAATAGAATTACCAGATTAGTGGTACCAATATTTGCTTGGAACGGATTGTATTATATTACGCATTTACTATTTAATACAAATAATGTTAATATTTTTACAGAAATTATTTATTATTTAAAAACAAGTTTTACTGCTATTTGGTTTTTATGGGCCTTATTTTATTGTTCTATGGTCGTAATTATAGTAAATAAGTTTTTCAAAGATAATATATTAATTTATATATTGATCTTTTGCACAACTTTTATAACTCCAGATGGGCTAGGATTAGAAGGATATAAATATATGTATCCATATTTTGTAATAGCATATTTGTATAACAAGAATCGAGATGTCATTAATAATAAATTACTATTAGTAAAAGATGAGAGTAAATTAATTGCAATTGGCTTTATTTATATTGCTTTAATGTTTTTCTATGATTATAATTCATATATTTATACAAGTCTTTATACTATCATTGGAAAATCAGCAATCACACAGATAGGAATTGATTTATATAGAATGGTTATTGGCTTTGTTGGAAGTATTTTGGTATTGTATATTGTTAGATACTTGATGAAGAAAAAATTCATAACCAATGGTGTTGTGTTATCAAAATTAGGAGTATCATCTTTAGGGATATATATCATATCGAGCTATATAAATACCTTAATATTAAGAATCACCACACAATTTCAAATGAATTATGCCATAACTTTTTTGGAAGCGAGTATAATTACATTAATTGCATACATGCTTACAAAAATTATAAAACGCTTTAAAGTTACAAATATACTTCTTCTTGGTGGGAGATAAAATAAAGTTTATTATGAATAAACAATGGGGCGCTGATAAGCGCATAAACACGATTATTCAGTGCCACAAAATTATCTTCCATGATTATAGAGTTAATAAATTTCAACTCTAAAAGCCAATTTATAAATGTTTATACTAAGATATAAATACCCATGTTTGAATGTGCATATCATATTTTGTGCAATTAGAAAATTATTTATTGAGTTAATATTGATGCATTAGCATGGAAAGTAATTAAAATATTCGTTTGGAGGTTATCAAAATGAAGATTACAATAGCAGGTACCGGCTATGTGGGACTATCTAATGCAGTGCTACTAGCACAGAACAATGAAGTAATAGCACTTGATATTATTAAGGATAAAGTAGAAATGATTAATAACAAAAAGTCGCCGATTATTGATAAGGAACTTGAAGAATATATATCAACAAAAGAATTAAACCTGACAGCAACAACTGATGCATTTAAGGCTTATAAAGACGCTGAATATGTCATTATTTCAACTCCGACTAATTACGATCCGAAGATGAACTACTTTGATACCAGCTCGGTAGAAGCTGTAATTAAACTGGTTATGCAAATCAATCCATCAGCTATTATGGTCATTAAGTCTACGGTTCCTGTTGGGTATACATTATCAGTGAGAGAAAAGTTCCAATCTGATAATATTATCTTTAGCCCTGAGTTTTTAAGAGAGGGCAGAGCTCTTTATGATAACCTCTATCCTTCCCGTATTATCGTTGGAGTACCTTTGAATGATGAACGTCTCGTTAGAGCTGCCCACACTTTTGCTTCCTTGTTGCAGGACAGTGCCATTAAAGAGAGCATTGATGTTCTTTTTACAAATCCAACTGAGGCTGAAGCAGTGAAACTATTTGCAAATACCTATCTGGCACTTCGCGTTAGCTTTTTCAACGAACTTGATACTTACGCAGAAGTACATGACTTAAATACTAAGCAGATTATTGAGGGTATAGGCCTCGATCCTCGTATTGGTAAACATTACAATAATCCATCTTTCGGTTATGGAGGTTACTGTCTGCCGAAAGATACCAAGCAACTCCTTACCAATTATGCCAATGTACCTGAAAATATTATGCAGGCCATAGTGGATGCAAATAGAACTAGAAAAGATTTTATCGCAGATCGTATTTTGGAAAAGGCTGGTTACTATCATGGTAATGCAGGCAGGGATGGAACACCAGGTAAGAAGGTGTTGATTGGTATATATCGTCTCACAATGAAGTCTAACTCTGATAATTTCCGTCAGAGCTCCATTCAAGGTGTAATGAAACGTATTAAAGCTAAAGGAGCCGAGGTAGTAGTTTATGAACCAACTTTGGAAGATAGTGAGTTCTTCGGCAGCAGAGTGATTAGAGATATGGATGAGTTTAAGAAAATCTCTAATGTCATTGTCACTAACAGATACAACAGTGACTTGGAAGATGTATTGGATAAGGTTTATACTCGTGACCTTTATTTTCGCGACTAAACACAGTAAATATGGCAATCAATGAACTGATTCAAGTGTTGAAGGAGTCACCTCAAAAAATGAATAAGGGAATAGTATAATCAACTGAACACATAGATAAAAGAGATTAGAAATCCGTATAATATTCAAAAAGACTATAAAACAGTTAAAGTTTCGTGCATTCTATGAGCAACTACACCGCCCCATGAGTAGACGAGATATTGAAAGGGAAGTTCTCAGTATTTGTTTATTTGGCTATGTGTTTAAGGCCTTTCTTAGTTGGTCATCACAGGATAAAGAAATCACCATTTCTTCCTATACTCCGAAGGACTGCACTCTTCTACTCTTCGGAATACTTTCGCATAATAATTTGTATCAGGAATACCACAGAGGATAGAAATATCCTCTATAGTTTTTTTGGTAAAGCGTAGTAGCTCCTTCGAATAAGTAACACGTCTACTAATAATGTAATCACCAATCGTCATGCCGTAGAAATTTTTGAATTCTCTTGCAAGATAATATTTACTAATGAAGAACTCTTGGGCAATTACAGCTAGAGAAAGTTTGTTTTGAAAGTGATCATCGATGTAATCTTTAATTAAATTCATTTTTTCGATACCGTTTCGTCCAGTATCATCTTTTTTCCTAGTTATACAGAGTGTCATTAAATCCGTAATCATTTTAGATAGAATAAATTCGGAGGTAATATCATTCTTTTTTTCCAAGTCGATACAGTTTTTAATTATCGTTGTAAAATCTGTAATTATTTCTGTGTGAAAAACCACTTCGGGTATGATACTCTCAAAATACGTCATATAGGATAATATATTCTTCCCATTAAAATGTACCCACATTAATTCCCAAGGATCTACTTCACTGCTCTGATGGGAATAGTGATGATTGCAGTTAATTAAAATGCAGCTCCCTACATGAAGTTGATGTGATTTACCTCTATATGTAAACTGCCCACTTCCGGATAGTACAATCAGAAATAGGAACGAGCTTAGTTGTTCTCTTTGACTAATGTGACTTTTTAAACTCTTTAGATATCCAGCTTCCTGTATATAGAATAGATGGTCTTTTGCAAATTCACTTGGTGTATTTATAATTCGATTCGATTGTGTGATGTCAGATGGAGAATAGGCATCAAAAAAAGTATTTATTTGATTGGAATTAGTTTCGTTATTCATAATAGAGACCCTTCACATTAGTTTATCAGTAAAATATTGCTTATATAATAAGATGTATTCTATATTGCAATATTCTACTTAATAAAGTCAATATTTCATGTATACTTTTATATAATACTACAATATACTCTCATTATAAAGATAAATATGCAGCAATATTATACAACAATCGACTATTTACAAAAAACTGATTCTATTATCAGTAAAATATTAACCAAATAAAAAGCGAGGTATATTATGAGTGAAACACGAAAAGTAGCATTAATTACAGGTATTACTGGACAAGATGGTTCTTACTTAGCAGAATTACTATTAGAAAAAGGGTATGAAGTTCATGGCATTATCCGCCGTCACAGCAGTATTAGTACTGACAGAATTGATCATTTGTATAATAATAGAGAAATCCGTGATATTACATTTTTTCTTCACCATGGAGATTTAACAGATTCGAGTAACTTAAATCGCTTGATTGAGAAGATTCAACCTACTGAGATTTATAACTTGGCAGCTCAATCGCATGTTGGAGTATCTTTTGAAATACCTGAGTATACTGCAGAGGTTACAGGTATTGGTACACTTAGACTGTTAGATGCTATCAAATCAAGCGGCATGAAGTGCAGATTCTACCAAGCTTCTACCTCAGAATTATTTGGAGGACTTCCTGAAACGGCTCCTCAGAGTGAAAAAACACCATTTTATCCAAAGAGCCCCTACGGTGTTGCAAAGCTCTATTCTTACTGGATTACAGTAAATTACCGTGAAGCTTATAACCTATTTGCTTGCAATGGTATTCTATTCAACCATGAGTCTCCAAGACGTGGGGAAACTTTCGTTACGCGTAAGATTACAAGAGCCGTAGCATCAATCATGGCGGGTAAACAAGATATATTATCGTTAGGGAATATGAATTCAATCAGAGACTGGGGTTTTGCAGGAGATTATGTAGAAGGAATGTGGAGAATTCTTCAACAAGACAAACCAGATGATTATGTTCTTGCAACAAATGAAACCCATACGGTTCGCGAGTTTGTAGAGCTTTCATTTGGACAAGTAGGTGTTAAACTGGAATGGAAGGGCGAAGGAGTAGAGGAAAAAGGTTACGACAAGAAAACCGGCAGATTATTGGTTGATGTAAACCCAATATATTTTAGACCTGCTGAAGTAGAATATCTATGGGGTGACTCAACAAAGGCAGAGCTAGAACTGAATTGGACCAGAAAAGTTAGCTTTAAACAGCTTGTCTCTATGATGGTGGACGGAGACATGCAAATAATTGCAGGTAAAACTACAGAAGAATTTATAAAGGCAGGTGGATTGAGATAATGCAGAGAAACGCTAGAATATATGTTGCAGGACATAGTGGCATGGTTGGATCTGCTATTATTCGTAGACTACAATCCGATGACTATAACAATATTATCACTCGGACATCAAAAGAATTAGATTTAAGATCCCAAATAGATGTGGAAAAGTTCTTCGCAATAGAAAAACCAGATTATGTATTCTTAGCAGCAGCAAAAGTTGGTGGTATTTTAGCTAATAGCACATACTCAGCTGATTTCATGTATGACAACATGATGATGGAAATGAATGTTATCAAGAATTCATATGACAATGGTGTTAAGAAATTAATGTTCCTTGGCAGTTCTTGTATTTACCCTGCTAGAGCACCACAACCTATGAAGGAAAGTTATCTACTTACAGATTCTTTAGAACAGACAAATGAAGCATACGCACTTGCCAAAATATCTGGATTAAAATATTGTGAGTATTTAAATAAGCAATATGATACCGATTATATCAGTGTTATGCCCACTAACCTATATGGACCAAATGATAA
>Ga0123338_10002967_pt1 | contig 15575 bp, 19 predicted proteins | sample grotaG_FD_89793 | JGI IMG/M metagenome (GOLD analysis project Ga0123338, IMG submission 89793) | Glacier valley bacterial and archeal communities from Borup Fiord, Nunavut, Canada, to study Microbial Dark Matter (Phase II) -... | ecosystem: Environmental > Aquatic > Freshwater > Ice > Glacier ...
ACGTACCCGCGCAACGCCGTCGAGGTCGCCGTTCGCATCACCTCACCGAGTCGCAGCCTCGACGAAGAGCTGCGGCTCATCCGCAAGCTTCAACCTCGCGACAACGTGATCGGACAGACCGATCGCATCGTCGACGAAGAAGTTCCGTTCTGAACCACGAAAGGTGCACCGCCATGTCGAACCTGATCGATCTCGCTCTTAACCCGCCGCGCAGCTCGAAGAAGCGCGGGATCCGCCTCGACATCACCCGTCGCGATCCGACGAAGCCGTTCGTGTGGCCGCTCCTCGCGCTGGGGAGTCGCGAACCAACCGTCGTTCACGAGCACCACGCTGATCGCAAGGGAGTCGACCTGGGCTACGAGCCCGAGCACTACGACCGCGAACTGTTCGTTCCCGTGTACGCCGCGAACGACGGCGAGATCGCCGTGGCGATCGAGAGTCCGATGGGGAACGCGATCAGCATCGATCACGGAACCTGGTCCACCCACTATACCGGGCTCTCGAAGCTCTTCGTCGTCCCATGTCTCCCTCGGTGGCGCGGGCGTGAGCGCGTGCGGCGCGGACACGTCATCGGGTACGCCGCGAAATCGCCGATCCGGATCGGCTTCGAGCTGTGGCGGTGGACGGGTGCGAAAGGCTTTGTCGCCGTCGACGCGCTCGAGAGCCTGAAGTCGTGGAAGCACGCGCCCGCGTCCCTCGGGTCCTCCGTCAACGAGGCAGCCTGACCGTGGAGGAGGCGATCACCGCCATCCGTAGCGCACTCGCACCCGAGGCAACCGCCGAATCCCGCGCGGCGGGCATCGCCGCATGTCGCGCTGTTCTCGGAGCGCTAGATCCCACGACGATGCCTGCTGTCGTCGCCGTCGCACCACCGAATGCTGCCACAGTCGCACAGATCGTCGGAGCGCTGCGCGGCGTGCCGCCGGACCAACTGCTCGATCTCGCGATCACTCGACTTCGGGCAGCACTTCCGGCGGGCACTGTCGTAACGCCAGTCGCGCCGTTCAAGTTCAACCTCGTGCCCATGCCTCAAGGAACACGCCCATGAACGCTCAAGCCCTCGACACGCTCGCACCCGATGACCTGCTCGACGAAGCGAAGCTCGCCACCAAGCTCACCGTGTCGCGTTCGACGCTGCAGAGCTGGCGCTACTCGGGAAAGGGCCCGCGCTACATCAAGGTCGGCAGGTTCATCCGCTACCGCAACGCCGACGTCGACGCGTTCCTGCGCGCGCAAACGCGCGGCGCGCTCACTGTGGTGCGGTGAGGAATTCAGAAATCTGGAGCCTTTGCACATCGGCGTGGTACGGATGCGTGACGGACAGCAGCTCGACTTGAGCAATGTCACAGGCTTGGCTCGAGTATCAGAGCGGTGGCATACGCTTCGTCCTACACCGAGCACCCCGTCGAGACTTACGAGGTATGATCGAAAGGACGGAGACGATGGCTTCCATACCTAGCGCTAGTCCTCGCCGCATCTACCCCAGGCCACCAATCGTCGAGGCCATCGTCGAGTTTCACTACCAAAGCGACGTGTCCGATGAACGGGTCTTGACCTCACTCAAGAATTCTCTGGGCGATTCGTACAAGGGTGAGCCGAAAAAGCAGAACCGGCTACAGTTCGCGGCCCTCGTGAACGGCGACACTGTGCAGAGTTCAACGACGACGCTTCCTCATTTTACCTTTCTAAAGACGCCCGATGGGCTTCGCCAGGTAGGCACCGGACCGGGCGTGCTGTCGGTGCATGTTCTGGCTCCTTATCCCGGATGGGAGCGCTTCTTGGAACAGGCTCAGGCGGCAGTGAGTGCGTTGCCCGAAGAAGTTCGTAGCGGCTCGATCACTGCGCTCGCTGTGCGGTACATCGATCGCATCGTTCTCCCCGACGGCGACGTCCAGCGATTCCTGACCGTGATGCCGTCGCGCCCAAGCACAATGCCGACGGAGCTTGCTGCATTTCACGTTGCCATCGAGACGAAAGAGCCAGCGGATGGAACTTCCGCCGTTCTAACCATCGCGAGTGCCACGCCGGAACCTGACGGAAGGCCAGCGCTCATCTACGACTTGAATCTGCACCGCGTCGGCGAGCGACTCTGCGGATTTTCAGCTGATTCCTGGGGCCCGATCGCCGAGGATCTTCATCGGCGACAGCGAGAGATCTTCGAAGGGTCGATCACGGATCAAATGAGGGAGCTCTTCCAGTGAGTGATGCGTTTCAACTTCGATGTTTTGGTGGAACTCAGTCAGCACCATCAATCCCTCGACGCGACATCGCTGTGAGTTCGGTCAGTCTGGTGCAAGGAAGCACCAGGCTTGCTGGCGGCGCGGGGCGCGACGCGTTGTACGTCGACCTTCTCAGCGATGCGATCGCGCACAGCGCGCGCGCGCGGGAACCTGACAGTCAAGACGTGCTCGAGACGGTCGAGTCAACAATTCGCGTTGCTGACGAAGGAGCAAGAAAGCTCGCTTGGATCGACAACGTCTATTCGTTGGTTGCCAAGGAACAAACCGACGCTGCGACGGACATGTTGCTTGGCCGATTTAATACGATGCTTGAACACGCCGAGTTCGAGCAGTGTGATAGCGCGTTGCGCGCATTCGATTTCAAGAGACTCAACACCACGCTGATGGTGTCGATTCTTTCGATCACTCGCCCCGCTACAAGCAAGCTCAAGGCGCGCTCCGAAGTCTTGGTTGAGATCGAACGAGTTCTGACGGAACGTGTTCCGGATCGAGCATCTCGATTGCTTAAGAACCTTCGGTAAACAGCATGGGGGTTGCTGAGTTCGAAACGGAAGTCCCGTTCGATCCGGGCAAGGTGCCGATCGCAGCAGTCTTAGCTCGGACTCCTCATGGCAATCTTCATGCGGGGCTTCTGTATCGTGGAGCGGAGGGCGGTCGCCATGCGCTCCATTTGGGCTGGCAGGATAATCTCCAGGAAACCTGGCCTCTGGCGGTTCTGTGGGTAACGCCGGATGACGAACCAGAGTTGCTGAATCTCGCAGCCTCTTACTGCCGGCTGGTATGGGCGACGTTTGTAGAGACGCGGAAGTTTCCGTACGCGCTGATGGATGAGGGTGTCTCGCTCGACGAGAAGGGCGGAATCGTGCTCGCGGACGGAGCACACGGCCTCACTTGCGCGACGATAATCATTGCGATTTTCGCGCGCGCTGGAATAGAGCTGGTTGTGCGGGACACCTGGCCAATTCGCAAGGATCTCGATCACAAGTTCCTTGAACTTGCGGCGAGATTCACGGCGTCGTGGCATCTCGAATTGCTGAAGTCAGAAGTGGAGGCAGGCGTAAAACGGGTTCACCCAGATGAGGTCGTTGCCGCTTGCACGTGCGTTCTACCCGCTGAATTTACCCAAGCCCGTTCGGCCGCCGACGCACTTGTTGCAAAGCTAGACGCGGCAACGATCTGAGCGATAGTGCCGGTCAGAGAGCCGAGCTGTCAGGGAATGGCCTTGAGGTGACTCGGCTGCTTTGACCTGCTCGGTGTCGGCGTGTTGCTGATGCGATCCATCAGGAACTGCGTCACGCGTTCCTGGCATGCGGCGAGATGCTCGCTCGACAGATCCACGTAGCCAGCGGTCACGCTCCCGCGCGGTGGCCGATGGTTCGTGAGGACGTCGATCGCGAACGGAGAGATGCCGCCGACCTCGACGAGCGCGGTAGTGTAGGTGTCGCGGAGGCGATGAGGCGTCGGGATGATGTTCTCCGGCTTTCCCGTCTCCTTGTTGAGCACGTGCTGTTCCTTGCCCTCGACGAGATGAACGACGCCGCCCGGCGTGTGCTTCTCCCCGATCCCGAGCTCGCTGCAGAGGTAACAAGCCTTGCCCTTGATCGCGCGCGTCGGAAACACCCAGCCGCCGTCCCCGTCGGGAAAGACCTCGCGGTTCTGCCGCCGGCGACGCTCGAACAGCTTCACGCACTCGCTCGAGATCGGGATCGTGAAGGCGCGTTCGGCGCCACCCTTCGGGTTTGGGCGGAGCAACGTGCCCTTGTCGAGATCGACGTGTTCCCAGCGCACCGTGGCGGCGTCCATCTTGCGTAGGCCCGTGAGGAGCGTGAGGAGGTGGTAGTCGCCTCGAACACCAGGACGCGTTCCGATGCGGGTCCCATCCTTGATGATCGGCTCGAGCTTCGAGATCTTCGTGAACCAGCCCGGCAGCTCGGCCCACGGCATCGGCTCATGACGCCGGTGCTCCTTGTTCCAGTGGACAGCGATGGTCGGGCAGACAGGTAACTCCTGCTCCTTCGCGAGCGTGTTCCACATCGCTCGCAGGTGCCGCATGACGCGGTTCGCGAGGTACTCGCCGCTCTGCTCGGTAAGCTCTTCGTGACGCTCGCGAACGTCGGTCCGCGAGATCGACGCAAGCGTGCGATCCAACCATTCGCCGAGGTGCTTCTTGGTCTCGTGCTTGACCACCTCGATCGATCGCGGCCGGCTCTCGTCCTTGCCCATCTTCGCGAGGTGCAGCGCAAGCGCGTCGTTCAGCGTCGGCCCTTCCGAGCGGGCGCGGCGTTCGGCTGTCGGATCGACGCCTCGGGTCATGTCGCCAAGGAGCTGCCTCGCCTCGAGGCGTGCCAGCTTCGTCGTCCAGGGCGCGCCATCGTCGCGAGGGACGCCGAGGACCCCGATGGCCTTCCGCCGCTGCACGCCGTCGACGCGGCCCTCGACAATGAACGTGCGCTTGGTCTTGCCGACCACGACGGCGAACCCGACCAGCTCGGTATCGCGGACCAGGAGCTGAGGTACCCCGTCCGGCAGCTCGATTCGGTTCAAGGAATTGTCGTTGAGCTTGATCTTCATCTCGCCTCGCTGCCTGCTGACTAGTCAGCAATTAGTCAGCAAGGTGTATGCGACGAACTGCGAGACCGCAACCAGAAAGCTGGCGGTTTGCGTCGACGAACTGCGATTAGTCAGCCAAAATGTGCTGAGCTAAGTGCAGCCGGCGGGTAGAGACTGGGATTCCCAAGCTGAGAGTCACGGGTCCGAATCCCGTATCCCGCTCGAAAATTCGAGAAGAATGCCAGCCGGTTGGCGCGTCGCTCAGCTCGCCAACTTCTCGACGACCTCCGAAACCCCACCTTGAACCCCACCTTCCGTGGTGGAAGCAGGTTTGGTGGTGGAAGGCATCGGTGGGACGAGCCGAAGCACGCCCCTAATCGCCGCACGTTTTTCGTCGATGCCGACCGTCGAGTAGTGGCGCTGCATCTCCTCCGTCACGTGACCCGTCAGCGCCCTCCGCACGACCGCGTAGACGTTCGCGAGCCTGACAAGGTCCGTGAACGTGTACCGCAAGCCGTGGACGGTGAAGCGCCTCAGGATCTTCGCCTTGGTCAAGCATTTGCCCCACGCGCGATCGAGGCTGTTCGGCGTACGGAGCGTCCCGACCGACGAAGGGAACATGTAGCCCTTCTTCGTCAGGTCGGGATTCTCTTTCGCCGCAGCCTCGAGCCGCTCGCGGTGCATCTTCAAGATCTCGGCGAGCTCCGGCAGCACCGGATACTCCTTGGGCGCGCGCTTCTTCCGCGTGACCGAGCCGAGCTTGCCGCGCACGTTCTTGCGGCTGATCCGCAAGACGCACTTGGTCTCGTCCCAGTCCTCCCAATGCAACGCGCTCGCGTGACAGAACCGAAGTCCCGTGTACGCGAGCATGACCACCAGCGGGTAGTGCTGCGGGTAGTCGACCTTCATTGCATCGAGAAACGCGCTCAGCTCTTCCGCGGAAAGCGCGTTCGACACTTCGTCGTCCGTGCTCGCCTCCGGAAATGCGATGCGCAGCGTCGGATCACGTTCGAGCCGCAGCGTGGCCATCGCGTCGCGAGTCATGGTGCGGAACACGCGAAACCAACCTGAGACCGTGTCGCGGGTGTAAGCCCGCCGCGTGGCCTTGGAGTCTCGCTTGCTGCCCCGTTTCTCGGACGTCCAGCCGCGCGTCAGCGCGCCGTCGATCCATCGCTGCACGTCCTGTGACGTGAGCGCGTCGTAGTAGAAGTCACCCAGCGCCGGAAGGACGTGGTTCTCGAGAGCGTCCGCGTACGTCCTTACCGTCGATGAGTCGAGCTTTAACGCCTTCGACTTCATCCACGATTGCGCGAATTCCCCAACGCGAGCCTTTTGCGTCAGCTCCACCGGGAACTTGACCTCGTTGATCAGCAGGTCGCGTTTCTGCGCGGCCTCGTGGGCGGTCACCCCTTCTAGGATCCGATCGATCTCCTTGTCTTTTCCCGTGCGAGGGTCGACCACCTTCGCGCGGATCCAATACTTCGCCTGGTCGATGCGAAACACGCCCGGATAGCGTGTCGTTTCCTTGTTCTTCATGAGGAAGAGCCTTTCTGCTGTCTCCGGTCCCAAGGCAGGGCCGAGCGTAGCGCGTGGCGCGCGCGGCTGCGAACCGATCAAGCTCTGCGCGCGTGAATAAATGCGATCCCTTTGGCCCGGCACCCATCGGCACCAGCTCGCCGCGCGCGATCGCCGTCCGGATTCCAGATGCGGTGCGGAAGCGGAGGTACACGGCGGCCTCGGCGGTCGTGTACAGCGATGCGTTGTCGTTGGCGGTGAGCATGGTGGCTACGCGGCTGCGGTGCGCGCCATCGGTGGCGCCGGCGTGAACGCGTCGTGATGCTGGCGCAGCGTCCAGCCGGCAAGGTGCGGGCGCGGATCGACGGGCGCGAACACGCGATCGCGGTCACGCTCCCACAGCTCGAAGTGCAGGCACTTGAACGCATCGGGCTCGGGCGCGCCGACGTAGCCGATCGTGTCGCCCGCACGCACGTATTGCTCGCGCGACCGGTACAGGTCGGTGCGGATCGCGACAACCGTCTGGAGGTTGGCGTAGTGCGACGCCCAGCCATTGCCGTGGTTGATGATGATGCCGAAGCCGTGGCCGAGCCGGCCGGCGAACGTGATCACGCCACCGTCGATCGCGAGCGCGGGAGTCATCGCCGGCATCAGGTGCGAGACCGTGCCGTAGCAAGTGCCGATCGGGCAGCTCGCGATCGCGTCGGTCGCGTCGGTGCGCGGATACGCCAGGCCGACGCCGCGCAGGGCGGCGCGGCGGTGCTCGAGCACGACCGGCGCACGGCCGTTGATCGCCGCGAGCGGCCACACGCATGACGAGCTGTCGGAGATCCGGATCGGTGGGCGCCGGATCTTCACGGACCGCGGCGGGTTGAGCGCGAGTGAGATGTCGTCCATGGCTACGTCTCCTCGTGCTTGCGACCACTGCGGAACAGCACCACCGCACCGAGCACACCCGCGCCGATCAAGAGCGGTGTGCCCACGCCCGAGAACAAGCCCTTGCCCGCCTCGTTGACGACCTTGCCCGCGGCGTGTGCCGTGTCGGCGATCACCTCCGCGCTCTTGCTCGCGACCGTACGAATCGTGTCGGGCAAGTGCACGATGCTGTCCTTGACGGACTCCTTGACGAGATCCCATTTGCTCGGGGCCTCGTCGGCGACGGCCACGTGGATCGCGGTCTGGGACATCGCGCGCCAGAACGCGTTGTTCTTCGCGTAGACCGCGTTCGGATCGGGGCGGCGCGCGGCCTGATCGACATCGGCGGTCGCCGCGCGCCAGCTCGCGGTGACCGCGTCGGTGCCCATGATGTCCTTGACGTCGGCGAGCTGCTTCGTCCAGTAGTCCGCGAGCGCGACGACGTCGGCGTTGGTCGTGCGCGGAATCGTCCGCTCGACGCCGGCCATGCCAGCGTCGGGCTTCATCTTATCGGACCCGCGGAGGTCGCGCAGATACTTGAACTGCGCGTTGTACAGGTCGTCGAACGTGTGGATGCCGTCGAAGTGCTTGAACGGCCCGTCGCCGCTCGGCCCGACGTTGCGCGGACCGGCGGTGTCGTCGCCCGTGTCGATGACCGCGAACAGCGCCAGCCACGCACGCATCGTGGGCGGACGAATCGCCAGGTTGTCGAGATAGACCACGACGGCTTCGAGCGTTGCCCAGAACGTGCGATTGCCGATGTACGTGTCGTGCAGGTCGGCGAATGCGTAGCGTTGGATGTCCGCGAGCATCGCGCGCCACCGCGTCACCACGCGAGGCGCGGCGTTGGCGCGGATCGCAGGCGTGAACGCAGCGGCGATCGCGGCCACCTGCTCGCCCGTCGTACGAGGCCAGCGCATCCCGTCTGGGAGCTCGATCGCACCACGGTCGGCGAACGCGCGATGGCGAAGCTCGAGGTAGCCGTCGAGCCAGGTCTGGATGGGAGTCATCACGGCTTCCTCGCAACGGTGGAACGCTTGGGTTGAGCTGCCGGTCTCGTCGACGGACGGGGCAGCGCGGCCGGCGTCACGGGCACGCGCAAGCCCCACGGATCCGCGGCGATGGGCACCGGATGCACGTCGCGTTCGGCGGCGATGGTCGTGAGCCGGGCGATCATCAGATCGATGATCTGGTCGACCGAAACCCGCGATGTCGCCGCGGGCATCGGCATTCCCGGCAACACGATCGGCTTGCCGGGCTCGGTATCGAGCGCCGCGACGATCGTGCGGCACGCCTGCACACCGGTCGCCTTCTGCTCGGGGCTCGCGTCGGTGGCAACAGCCACGCGGATCGCTTCGATGAGTTCCTGCATGGGATCCTTTCAAAACGGGACGGATTCGTCGGTCGCCGCGTCGGGCTGGCCGATCTGGTTGTCGCGAGGCCGGAGCCGCGCGATCGCGCGCATCTCTTCGTCGAGTGCGTCGTCGGATGAGGTGAGGCGCACCGCGACTTCGACCGCGGCGCGCGGATACGTCAGGCCAGGGTCGGCGCCTTCGCCGTACTGTCCTTTCCAGAAGCCCTTCCACCTGCGCCATTTCTGGAAGTGCCGGGTGAGGGTGTCGTACAAGCGGCCCGCCGACGAACCGACGTAGAGATAGTCGTGCGTGTCGGCGTCGCGGATGACGTAGACGCCGGCCTTGCCTTTCAGCGCGCGTACCCACTCGGGATACGGCTCGCCGCGGTCGCCGACGCGGCGGTACGCCGACATCGTGCGGTTGCGCAGCGCGGATGCGTTGGACGCCACGAGGGTCGGAGACCACGGTGAGGTGACGCGCGTCCACGTGTCGAGGTACGGCACCGGATCCACGACGCCCGAACGCTTCCCGCCCTTCCACAGCTCGAAGTGCAGATGCTCGAGGTGCTCACCGTCGGTCGGGCTCGCGCCGATCGTACCGATCGGCTGGCCGCTGCGCACGGCATCGCCGCGCTTCACCGCGAGCGAGGCAAGGTGCGTGTAGTACGTCGCCCAGCCGATAGGGTGCTGGATGATCACGCTGTTGCCCATCCCGGTCATGTCCGCGAACGCCACCGTGCCCGCCGCCGCGGCGATCGCGGAGATGCCATCGGGCATGAAGAACAGCGGCGTGCCGTTCGCGGTCTTCGGCGGAAACACCGCAATCAGATCGCGCGCGTCGCGGCGCCGGAACATGAGGTCGACACCGAGGTGCGCGTGCGGATCGTTCGCCTGCCTACTCGCGTGGAACTCGTTCGAGACCACCGCAGGCCGATCAGCCAGCGTCGGGACTGGCACGACCCATCCGACGAACGGCGGCGACGGTGCATCAACCTCGTGGATAGGTGTCGCGTTCGCTCGCGAGCGTCGCCACAGCAGCGCGCCCGCTGTGGCGACGCCACCGCCAAGCACGAGGATCCGGAGGGAATGCTCCCGCATCACCGTGCTCCCTTCCGGTTGAGCAGCCGAACGATCCGCGCGCCGAGCTTGTCGGTCTCGTTCGGCGACAGCGCATAGCGGGCATCGCCCAGGTCGACGCGCTCGATGCGAACAAGCGGCTGCTCGTCACGCGTGATGACGCGACCGCCATCGAGCACGTACCGGCCGCCGCCGGCCGCGTCGCGCGCGACCGTCCGACCGGGCAGCGGTTCGGCCTGGGTCTCTCGGAACGCGTTGGGCGAGCTGACGAGGATCCAGTAGTTGGGGTCGGTCGGCTTGTTGGCGTTTTCGTCGAGGAGGCCTGCGGCGGCGAGTCGATCACGCGCGGCGTCCCACAGCGTCGGACGCGAGGCCAGGAACCAGCGTGTCTTCTTCGGACCGCCGACGCCTTCGGGGTAGACGACAAGTGTGAACGTCGTCGAGATGTACGAGTTGCGCGTGATCGTGCCGGGCAGCGGCTCGGCGCGCATCGGCATGAACACGCGCGGGTCGGTGACGAGCTTCCAGTAGCCCGCTTGCTTCGGTGCGATGGCGGTAGGGTCGATGATGTTCGCGGCGGCGAGCTGATCGCGCGCGGCCTGCCACGTCATCGGCGCATCGGTGCGGAACCAAGTCGTGACCTTGCCCGAGCCACAGAGACCTTCCGGGTACGTGAGAAGCGTGAACGCCGAGAACGTTTCCGCGTTCGCGTTGCGCGTTGCCGCCACCCGCGTGCGTGTGTGGGCCTGGATCCCTGCGACACGGAGCCCCTTCATCAGCGCGGCGTAGATCGATGCCGGCGCATCCGGATCCACGGTGATCAGCGCGAGGCCAGCAACCTGCGCGCGCCGGACGGCCTCGGCTACCTCGACGCGCTCGCCCTCGATGGCCAGCCCGCTCGGACCGAGCTCGATGACGCATGCCCCGCTACCGGCGTTGCGCAAGGGGGTTGGCGTCGTGGGCTGCGTTCTCGGCGTGAAGTGCCAGAGCGCCAGGCCACCCGCGAGACCCAACATCAGTGGGGTTGCGTTCGACATGCGAGACCTTTCAGGAGGGGGCGAAGGTCGACTTGGCGCCGACGAGCGCGCGCTCGCGCTGGTAGAGCGAGACGACGCTCTTGCACCACGCGACCTTCCGCGGGTTGGAGAGATACTTGCTGGCGCCCGCGAGCTTCGCGTTCGCGCTGACTTGATCGATCGTGATGTCGGTCGAGCCGAGCTGTTCGAGATAGCGCGCGACGCGCCCGAGGCCACCCGCTTCAGAGAAGCCAGCGTTCCAGCCGAACGTGAGCAGCTCGACGAAGCGCGGGTTACTCCAGTCGGCTTGAAGGTTGGGGATGCGTGGATGGTTCTTGCGGTAGCTTCCGATGATCAGCCGCAGCAGCTCGCAACCGATCGCGACGTTGGTCGCGGGGTCGACGAGCTGCGCACCCTGGTACGCGGTGCCGTGGCGCTTGTTGTAGTCGGTGAGCACGACCGGCACGATCTGCATCAGCCCGATCGCGCTGGAGGTTCGCGCTTCGGGACGCCCGTCCGACTCGCGCTCGACGAGCGCGCGAAGGTACTCGAGCGGTACGTTCCCGCGGTACCGTTCGAACACCGGGTCGAAGCGGCGCACACCCGCAGAAGTCGCGAACCTTCCACTCGAGCTTGGCGGCGGTAGCGGGGCCGGCGCGGGAGCTGGCGCATCGACGTGCGTTTGCGGCGGCCGGCTGGTGAGCTGTGCGGGTGAGGTGATCGGGCCTGCGTACTCGGCGACGGCGAGCGATGGGTCGACCTGCAACGGGGAGGTGATCGGCCCGTCGATCGGCGCGAAGGTCCGCCCTGGAGTTGGCGTAGAGACCGACGGTGTGATGACGGGCGGGGCCACGACAACCGACTGCGCCGGGAGGTCGGTGTACGGATCGATCGGTCTCATCTCGCCGGAAGGTCCGCTGTACGGATCGATCGGTCCCAGCGGAGCACCGCCGGCCGCGAGCGCCCGCGGTGCACGGGTCGTCGGCGGAATCGTGGGCGCAGCGGGGCGCGCTGTATCCACGCGCCCCGCAAGTAACGGATCGACGAGCCACCGGCCGGCCGCGTAGCCAGCCGTGCCACCGGCGACGAGCAAGAGCAACGCGCCGAGGGTGTGGTCGTCGTTCGACATGATGTTCCTGAAGTGAAAAGGAGGAGGAGAACGGATCGGGGCCTCGGTTCGCGCGAGCGACCAGCGGGCCACCTTGGTTGGGGTTCGTGACTAGGTTCGAGTTCGATCGGACGTGCTCAGCGCACGCCCTCGTGGCGCCGTCGCGGCGCTACAGCAAGATGACCGTGTCGGTCGGAGACGAGTCGCACTCGTCGTCCGCGTCGCCGGCATCATCGTCGTCGGAGTCCAGGTTCGCCGACTGCGACGCCGTCTTGTAGGACGGCCCGCCGCCGATGAAGATCCGGAGAAATCCCGACGAGGACGGCGCCTGCGCGGCCTGACCATCGAGCGTCTTGTAGGCCGGCGACGTTCCGCCGATCAGTGAGCCAAACAAGCTCGCAAGCCCGCTCGACGGCGCAGACGCAGACGTGTTCGGCGCGTTCGCCACCTTGTACGCGGGAGAGCTGGAGTTGAAGAACGCCATGGTCATGCCTCCGCTACTTCAGGATGCGAACGAGCAGGCCACCGAGCGTGCGGAGCTGCTCGTCGCGCTTCGCGTGCTGCCAGAGCGCACCCTGGTAGGTCGTGAGATTCTCGACATCGGTCCCGGCGTCGCCCTGCGCGACCGGCGCTGCGGGCAGCGGCGAGATCGCGGCGAAGAGCTGGATCCCGGTGTCGATCAGCTCACCCGTCGACATCCCGAAGCGGGACGCGAACGAGTCCTGCGGCCCGTAGTACGCGGGGGCGTACTGCGGCGCGTATTGCGGCCGATACGCCGAGCTACCACCGCCGGTGATCACCGTCGGACGCGCGCCCGGCGGAACGACCACCGTGCGCGTGCCGGCGGGGCGGCGAGAGCCACCGGACACGGGACGGCCCGTGCGGTGATCGACGGTGACAGCGTTGCGCTCGTCACCCGCATAAATGACATCGTAGTCCATAGGATTCCTTTCAGTTGCGGCGGCCATGGCCGCTCGCGCGAACCCAGGCTCCGATCCGTTCTCCTCGTTACGCGGCTTCGTCCAGGTCGATGACGATGGGTTCGTCGCTCTGGTACGGCGTGGCGTCGCGCACGCCATACCGCCACTCGTCCTCGACGAGATCGAGGTCGTTCGCGGCATCGCGAAACATGTCGACGACCATGCCGCCGTTGCTCGCGCTCTGCCGCGGCACCGCGGGCGGCGCGGGCAGCTGGGCATGTGGCGGGTTCGCGGGCGTCGGGTTCGCCTGTCCATGCGCCTTCAGCGCGCGCTTGTTCATGAGCGCGAGCGCTAACTGCCCTGCGCCCGCGGCGGCGATGCTCGTCCCAACGATCCGCGGCGTGCCGTCGGAGAAGTACGCCGTGGCGCCGCCGCCGAGCATGAGCCCGATGCCGACGGCCTCGGGTGACAGGATCTGCTGGTTGACGACCAGGCCACCGAGCGCGGCGCTACCCGCGCCGCCGGCAACCGCGGCGGCGATGGTCTTCCAGTCGGGCGGTGCCGAGCGCGTGATCCGCGCGCGGGGGCGAGGCGACGCAGGCGCGAATCCCGCGGTGGCGTTGCGGGGGCGCGCGTGCTTGTTGCGTTTGGGATGATGACGATGCGGTTTCTTCTTCATGGGATCCTCCTGCGGTTGGAATCGATCGCTTCAGGCGGCGTTGCGGTACCCGACGTGCTGCCCGAGCTCGTGGACGTGGCCGCACTCGTCGCAGAGCCGCAACGGCGGTGGCACGAACGAGCGCGGCGAGAGCGGCTGCCCGCGCGTGGGCGCCCGGACCGGCACGACGTCGGTCGGCAGCTCGAGCGCGCCGAAGATCTCGAACGCGTCGGCGACGTCGAGGTCGAAATCGTCATCGAAAATCCGCGCGAGCAGGCTCGCGGTGAAGATGACGTCCTCGACCGGGATGCGACGGTCCTTGCCGGCGATCCGCGCGAGCACGAACCGGCGCGTGTTGCGGATGCGCTTGCGCGCCTCCGGCCAGTCACCGACGTCGCGTTCGGCGACGTCGAGCGCCCACGTGGCGAGATCGCGAGCGGCGGCGGCAGCCGGACCGTAGTCGATATCGCCGTCGATCCACGGTGCCTTGGCGGCAGCGAGCGCGGAACTGGCCTTCTTCTTCGAACGAACGGAACGAGAGACAGAACGAGACGCAGACATGAGGACTCCTTCGGCTCGCGAGGCGAGCCACGTGGGGGCCGCGCCGCAACGTGCGGGCGGCGAGAAAACTGACGTCGACGCGATGTGCGGCGACGGAGGGATGGTCAGAGCTTCTGTGCGATCCAGCGGCCGGCGAGCGCTTGTGGCGTCATCGCGTCGAGTGAACCCGGCATCGGCGACGGCTTGCTGATCGCGCCGAGCGTCAGGCCTTCGCGATTCAGCTCCTTCTCGAACGCGGATAGAATGGGCTGGCTCACGCCGACGCTGGCGAGTTGAGACTTGAGCACCTCGACGCCTGCCCCCCCAAGAACCCGCCCACCGACGCGAGTGACCGCGCCGAGCCAGGACTGAACATCCTTGTTGTTCAGCATGCCGAGCGCGAGAGAAGCGAGTGGAGCGAAGTTGCGAGTCTGTTCGGTCGTATGCTCGGCCGCGAGACGGTCGATCGCGTCGAGCGCTCGCGCGGTGGAGTGAACAACCTTGAGCGCGGGCATGCCGTAGCTGCGAGCCTCCCGCTCGGCAAGCGCCAAGACGAGCGCGACGGCCTGCGCGTCAGCCATGCAGATCGGGATCATGAGCAGCACCGAGCGCATCGCGCGGTGGCCGCGGTTCACGTGACGAGCCATCCCGGGTAGTGGCTCGACCCGCGCACGCGCCAGGTCTGCGATCCAGTCGATCGCCTGGGCGGGCGTGAGCACCATCGGGCCGGCGAAGGCGGCGTTGCGCGCGCCACTCGGGGGGGTGTCGTCGTCATCGTCGGCGTCCAGCTCGGCGAGCGTGGCCTGGTAGCGCGCGAGCGCCTGCTCGTAGGTCGCGATCGCGTCGTCGATCGGATCGCCGTTGACCCACGTCGTGTGGCCGAGCTCCTTCGCCCGAACCGCACGCGCGAGGTCACCTCGCACGCCCTTGGTCTCGTCGAGGCCCATGAGACGCAGGATGCGCAGGCGCCGGGTTGCATTGTCGGCCGCAAACGGCGCGACGCGCGGCGTATTGCGCACGCCCTTCGGGTCGAGGATGACCGGGTCTCCATCGCACGTCGGGAATGTGTGCAGGCCGTTCGGCGTGGAGATCGTGGCGAGGCGATAGACGTGGTCCGAGTCGATCAGCTCCGCCGCGCCGATGAACCGGGCGGAACGTTCGAAGCAGTTCGGGTCTCGCGCATCGAGGCGCAGTCGCTGCGCGGGTCGGCAGGCGTCAACCTTCGGACCGTCACTCGGGATGCCGTCGTCATCGCGCTGCGGCAGCGTGCGGAACCAGGCCGCGAGGTCGTCGATATTCGTGAAGCGGTCCGCCAACTCGGCGAACGCGGTGTTGCCAGCATCGACTTCGGCGCGGATCTGCTCGGTCGTCGGGCCGAGGCAGCCGTGGTCATTCATTGGGGACGCGATCACGTTCGTGCTCCTGAAATCAGGTTGAAGACGGGTGGGGTTGGCGCCGCGAGCGCTCAGCGCGACTTCGCGATGCGCTCGGGTCGGGCCCGCGCGATCAGCGAGCGGACAAACGTCGTCGCGTCGTCGGTGGACATCGACGACAGCGTACCGAGGTACTGCATCAGCACCGCGGGTGGCATCCGCTTGATCACGTGCTCTACGAGCGCCTGCTCTTTCGATGTCAGCCGCTCGCGAACCGCGACCAGGTGCGCGAACTGTTCCGTCGCGATC
>Ga0123338_10002968_pt1 | contig 15571 bp, 13 predicted proteins | sample grotaG_FD_89793 | JGI IMG/M metagenome (GOLD analysis project Ga0123338, IMG submission 89793) | Glacier valley bacterial and archeal communities from Borup Fiord, Nunavut, Canada, to study Microbial Dark Matter (Phase II) -... | ecosystem: Environmental > Aquatic > Freshwater > Ice > Glacier ...
GCCCCCCGCTTTGCGGAAGCTGGCGGGAACGGCGGTTCGGTTCCTGAAAGCGAAGGGGATTTTGGAGGCCGCGCTGGTGCTGCCGGAGGCGTTCGCTTCGGCGGATTACGCGTCAGCGGCGGTGGAAGGCGCGCTGATGGGCAACTATGAGGGCGACCGGCTGAAGAGCGATAAAACCGGATCGAAGTTCATGGACAAGTTTGTAGTGCTTGGCTCGGGCGACGGAGTGGAAGCGGGAGTGGAGCGCGGCCGCATTTTGGGCGAGGCGCAGAACTGGGCGCGGGAACTTGCCAATGAACCACCGAACTTGATGACGCCCTCCGTGCTGGCGGAGTGCGCTCGCGAAATGGCGGAGAAGTACGGTTTGGGCTGCGAAATCCTCGATGAACCGAAGATGCGGGAGCTTGGCATGGGCGCGCTGCTAGGAGTTTCGATGGGCAGCGCGGAGCCTCCGCGGTTAATCATTTTGCGCTACACGCCGAAGGGCCCGAACGTGGCCAAAACCGGCGTTCACTTGGGGCTAGTGGGCAAAGGAGTCACCTTCGATACGGGCGGAATTTCGATTAAGCCTGCCGAAAACATGGACAAGATGAAGTACGACATGTGCGGTTCGACGGCCGTGCTGGGCGCCATGCAGGCTATTGCGCAACTAAAACCGGGAATACCGGTCACCGCTATCGTCCCCAGTGTGGAAAATATGCCGGGAAGCCGCTCGCAAAGGCCCGGCGACATCGTGAAGACCCTTTCTGGCAAGACGGTGGAGGTTTTAAACACGGATGCTGAAGGCCGCTTGATTTTGGCCGATGCGCTGACATACGCGCAGCGCCTGGGCTGCACTCATCTGGTGGATGCCGCAACCTTAACCGGAGCCTGCGTGGTGGCGCTTGGCTCAATCAACACTGGCGCTTTCAGCAATAATGACGCATTCTGCGGGCAGTGGTTGGGCGCCGCGGCGCGTGAAGGCGAAAAGATGTGGCGCATGCCGCTCGATGAAGAATATAAAGAGCTATTAAAGAGCCCTTTTGCGGATTTGCACAATATTGGGGGGCGATCTGGCGGGGCAATTACGGCCGCATTATTCTTAAAAGAATTTGCCGATCCGCTGCCGTGGATACATCTCGATATCGCCGGAACCGCCTATGTCGAAGAAAATAAGCTATTTCTTGCGAAAGGACCAACAGCGCTCCCTTTGCGCAGCTTTGTACGATTAACGACATTGATGGGCGGATAATCATGAGATAATCCTGATTCTCGAGGAACATCTTTATTGACGATGCCGCCGACAAGCTTGTTGACAGATCTGGAACGTGGCCACATTATTGCCCCTAGTCAAACCCATTTTGACGATTGGGCGACGCACGTGGAAGATTTCTTTTATGTCCGCGAGCCGCGGGATGGCCGGGTTTTATATTGCAGCCCCGCATACGAAAGAATTTGGGGCCGTTCCGTCGAGAGTTTGTACAAAGACCCGAAATCGTTACGGGATGCCATTCATCCCGAAGACCGGGAGCGGGTGGTGCGGGCTGCACAGGCGGTATCCGGCTTTCAGGACGATTACCGGATTCTGAGACCGGGCGGCGAAGTACGCTGGGTGCGCTCGAGGACTTACCCGGTGCTTGGGGTTAAAGGCGAAGTACTCCGCATGGTGGGTTTTGCCGAAGATATCACCGAATGGAAGCGGCTGGAACAGCAGCTTGTGCAATCGCAGAAGATGGACGCCGTGGGAAGGCTTGCCGGAGGTATTGCGCACGATTTTAATAACCTGCTGACCGTGATCAACGGCTATTCCGCAATGATCCAGGACCGTGCCGACCTGCCGGTCGGGCTTCGTGAGGACATCGAAAATATTCATAAAGCCGGACAGCGGGCAGCACAGCTTACCGGCCAGTTATTAGCTTTCAGCCGCCAACAGCCGCTGAAGATGAAGACCATTGAACTGGGAGCGGCGGTTCGGGAAGTGGAGCCGATTCTGCGGCGGCTGATTCGCGAAAACGTGGAGCTTTCGATCATTGCCACCCCCGGCGACCTTTTCGTCTGTGCCGATCCCACTCAATTTGAACAGGTACTTCTGAACCTGGTAATCAACGCTCGCGATGCCATTGCGGATAGCGGGACCATCACGATTGAAGTTCGCGAAGAGCAATTTGACAGCGCCCGCGCCCTAATGCATCCGGGCAGTACGCCTGGCAGTTACGCCATGATTGCCGTGACCGACAACGGCTGTGGAATGGACGCGCAAACTCAGGAACGCATCTTCGAACCGTTTTTCACGACGAAGCCGATGGGGCAAGGGACCGGCCTGGGGCTGGCCACCGTTTACGGCGTGGTGAAACAGAGCAATGGCACTGTTTGGGTCTACAGCGAAGTTGGCGTGGGTACCACTTTCCGTGTTTACCTGCCCACCACTTCGCATCATCAGGTGGAAGTGAAAGCGCCGGTGATCAGTGGCACGGATGAAAACGGCTCGGGAACGGTTCTGATTGTCGAAGACGAAGAGCAGGTGCGCAGTATCGCGGCCGCGGTTTTGAAATCGCGCGGCTATCACGTTTTCTCGGCGGCGAATGGCCAAGAGGCACTCTCTTTGGCTTTCCTAATTGACACTCCCCTCGATCTGTTGGTGACGGATGTGATCATGCCGAAAATGGGCGGGCCGGAACTGGTGGAACAGCTTGTGCCAATGCACCCGAACATGCGCGTGCTCTATATTTCCGGCTATACGGAAAATGCCCTCGTTTCCACCGCAGCGGTGCCGGGCGGAGTACAACATTTGCCGAAGCCTTTCGCGCCAAGTTTGCTGGCGCGAAAAGTAGGCGAGCTGCTGCGTAAGAAATAGCCGGCTTTATTTCAGTTCAATAACGAGGGTGCGGTAAGCCGTCCTGCCAAGATTCTTCAGAACCGGTGCATCTTCGCCTTTATCGTGCCAGATCACTTCTCCGGATTTGCGCTCTCGAACCGTCGTTTCGTGGGTTGCCGAATCCGTTCGCTCGTAACGGCAATCATCCAGAAACACTATTAGTTGATTGCTCGGCCGGATGTAGCGTTCACGGGGGATGCCGGGCTCATAAATCACTTCCTTCACGCTTACTTTACTGTTTTCAAATTTCATTTGCGTTACCGCCATCAGGGTCAATCCCGAGGAAATTAGTGCCGTCAGGGCCAGTCTCCATTTCATGCGCGGAACTATATCAGACAATCCGTCTCATTCGTTTCGTTGCGGTTTCGCAGTTTGATGGTGCACAATCAGAAAGCAAATTTATGAGACTGCGCGTTTTGGGAATCGTGCTGGCCGGTGGGAAGGGTACCCGGTTGTACCCGTTGACGAAGGAACGCGCCAAACCCGCGGTGCCTTTCGGCGGGAAATACCGGATTATCGATTTCGTTTTAAGTAATTTCATAAACTCCGGGATTAATTCGATCTATGTATTGACCCAATTCCGGAGCCAGTCGCTCTTGCAGCATTTGAGTGAAGGCTGGCAGTTCGGCGGCCTGCTGAAGAACCAGTTCATTATCCCGGTGCCCGCCCAGATGCGGTCTGCCGGCGAGACCTGGTATCAGGGCACGGCAGATGCAATTTACCAGAACATCAATTTAATTGAGCAGGCCGATCCGCACGTGGTGGCCATTTTCGGCGCCGATCATATTTACCGGATGAACATCACCGGCATGATCGAATTCCATGAAAACCGGAGCGCCGCCGCAACTGTCGCCGCGATCCCGGTGGAGCGCAAAATGGCTTCCGAGTTCGGCGTAATCGAGACCGAAGCCAATGGCCGCATTCTGGATTTTCACGAGAAGCGCGTGGATGCGCCGCACATTCCGGGCGACCCCGACCGCGTCTATGCCTCCATGGGCAACTATGTATTCTCGACACGCGCCTTGTTGCGGGAACTTCATGACGACGCCGCCAATGAGCGAAGCTCGCACGATTTCGGGCGTGACATTCTGCCGGCCATGGTGAAGCGGTCTGAGGTGTACGCGTATGATTTCTCTGAAAATAAAATTCCCGGTGAGCCGCCGGAGAATGCCGCGTACTGGCGCGATGTGGGAAGCATCGATGCCTACTATGAAGCCAATATGGATCTGCGGGCGGTTGCGCCTTCGTTGAACCTGTACAATCGCCAGTGGCCGCTGCGCACCAGCGGCTTCCCAGATCCGCCCGCAAAATTCGCCTTCGATACCGAGGGGCGGCGCGGCGTGGCGACAGATTCCATTGTGGCCGGAGGCTGCATCCTCAGCGGCGGCACGGTCAAGAATTCAGTGCTCGCGCGCGGCGTGAAGGTGCACACTGGAGCGGTGGTCGAGGACTCCATTATTCTCGACAATTGCGATATTGGGCGGCACGCGAAAATCCGCCGCGCGATTCTCGATAAGAACGTTCACATTCCGGAAGGAACCACAGTCGGCTATGACCTGGAGCAGGACCGCAGGATGCATCATGTCACCGAAACGGGAATTGTGGTGGTGGAAGGCGTTCGGTCAAGCGTTGAGATTTCAACGCTGTTTGTTTAGCCGACCGTCAGCACGATCTTCCCGCGCACGCGGCCTTTGGCGCTTAAATCGAATGCCTTCGTGGCGTCTTTCAGCGGAAACCTGTTTTCCACCAGCGTCCTGAGCAGGTTATCGTCGAACATCTTTGCGACCTCCGCCAGGCGAGCGCCGTCCGGTTGGACACCCATCATGGCAGCCCGCACTCCGGCAGCTTTGGCCTTCTCCGCGGAAGGTGGTGCAACCGTTGAAACCAGGAAACCGCCGGGCTTCAACACGCCGAAGGACCGCTCCTGTGTTTCGCCGCCCATGGTATCGAATACCACGTCAATATCCGACACTACTTCTTCGAAACGCTGCGTCTTGTAGTCGATAAATTCGTCCGCACCCAGCGCACCGACGTACTCGCGATTACCTTCGGAAGCGGTAGCGATGACGTGCGCGCCCTTCCACTTCGCCAGCTGCACGGCCATGCTGCCAACGCCACCCGATGCCGCGTGGATTAACACAGTCTGCCCGAACTCCAACTTCGCCGTATCGAACAGGCCCTGCCATGCGGTAAGCACGGCGACGGGCACCGCAGCCGCGTGAATGACATCGAGAGTCTTCGGCGCAAGCGCAACTTCTTCCTTTTTGGCGATGGCAAATTCTGCAAAGGCTCCCAGGCGCGCAAGATTCAGGTAAGCGTATACGGTCGCGCCGGGCTCAAAACCTTCGCCGGATTCAACGGTGCCGGAGACGTCGCAGCCCAACGTCAGCGGCAGCGTGTGATGCAGCCATTGCTCATGTTTTCCTTCACGAATCTGGATATCTACCGGATTGACAGCCGCGGCCGCAACTTTGATGAGCAACTCACCAGGACCGGGCGTAGGCTTCTGAATGTCTTCGATGCGGACGACGCTGTTGTCGCCATACGAATGGATGCGAACGGACTTCATGCCGTTATGATGGGCACGAAGAGTGCCACGGCTCAAGCAGCACCACCGCCAGATCCGCATCCCTGGGCGAAATGCTGTCGCCGGACGGGAGATTGTTTTTAAGGGTTACATCTCTCGGATACAATTTCACTCATGCGAATGGCTGAAACCTTAGTACCGGAGTTCGATCAGGAGATGGCTGGCGTGCGCAAGCACCTGGAGCGCTTGCCCGACGGAAAAATGGATTGGGCGCCCCATGCGAAGTCCATGAAACTTGGCGTTCTGGCGAATCATATCGCCGATATCCCGAACTGGACTACCATGACTTTCGACAGAGACATGCTCGATCTTGCCGATTGGAAAAATCGTTCCCACGGCACTCGCGACGAAATCCTTGCGATGTTCGATGCCAACGTGATAGCGGCCCGGACCGTTCTCTCCGAGGTTTCCGATGAAACCGCCAGCGGAACGTGGAGCCTGGCCAACGCGGGGCAAATCTATTTCACGATTCCCAAGATGGGGGTGATTCGCACCTGGGTGCTGAACCATATTGTGCATCACCGCGCGCAACTGGGAGTGTATCTGCGGCTGCTCGACATCGCGGTCCCTGGCGTTTACGGGCCCTCCGCGGACGAAATGTAATTTTCCTGTAGCTTTTTGCTGTATCGTAGGCATTGCCCAAAAAGGACCATCCCCGTTGACACTGGCCCCGATCGACTACGCAATCCTCGCTCTTTATTTTCTGTTTGTCCTCGGCATTGGGTGGCGCCTCCGCGCGCGCGCCGCCTCTTCGAGCGATTTTCTGACCGGCGGACACAAGCTGCCGGTCTGGATCACTTCGCTGGCCTTTCTGGCCGCTAACCTGGGCGCTCAGGAAGTGATCGGTATGGCGGCATCGGGTGCCAAGTACGGCATCATGACGTCTCACTTCTATTGGGTAGGCGCGGTGCCGGCCATGCTGTTCATCGGTGTCTTTATGATGCCGTTTTATTACGGCAGCCATGCTCGGTCCGTGCCCGAATACCTGAAGCTTCGCTTCGATGAGAAAACGCGCGGGCTGAACGCGCTTTCTTTTGCCGTGATGACTATCTTCTCCTCGGGCATCTCAATGTATGCGCTGGGCATACTCTTTGAAGCCGTGCTGGGTTGGAGCTTCACCGCCTCTGTTCTGCTCAGCGCCACCATCGTTCTCATCTATACGTACCTGGGCGGCCTGACCAGCGCCATTTATAACGAAGTACTTCAGTTCTTTCTGATCGTGCTCGGCTTTGCACCCTTGGCTGCCATGGCTGTTTACAAAGCGGGTGGTTGGGGCGGGCTGCAACAGCGGCTTCCGCCCGTGATGACGCACTCCTGGAAGTATCTGGGCGATGCGCACCAGAACCCGATGGGCGTTGAAATTTTCGGTCTGGTGGCGGGCTTAGGCTTCGTGCTTTCGTTCGGCTACTGGTGTACGGATTTTCTTGTCGTGCAGCGCGCCATGGCCGCCAACTCCATGGCTGCCGCGCGGCGCACGCCGCTGATGGCTGCTTTCCCGAAGATGATTATGCCTTTCATCGTGATCGTCCCGGGCTTAGCAGCGGTTGCGCTGGCGAATATGTCCACGGGTTATTCCATTCCCACCAAAGGCGATGGCCTCGATTACGACAAAGTGCTCACCAGCCTGATGGCGCAGTTCTATCCGTCCGGCATGCTGGGCGTGGGTTTGACCGCGCTGATGGCTTCGTTCATGTCCGGCATGGCGGGCAATGTTACCGCGTTCAATACGGTATTTACTTACGACATCTACCAAAGCTATATCCGCAAGAACGCGCCCGATTCCCATTACTTAAAAGTGGGCCGCATCACGACACTCGCCGGCACTGCGCTCTCAGTCGGCGCGGCGTACCTGGCGCAGTCTTACAACAACATCATGGATCTGCTGCAACTGGTCTTCAGCTTCGTGAACGCGCCCTTGTTTGCGACCTTCCTGCTGGGAATGTTCTGGAAGCGCACCACGGGGCACGGCGCTTTTGTCGGGTTGCTCGCAGGCACCACCACTGCCGCTCTGACGCATGGCCTGACCATCGCCGAAGGCAAAGGCGGCTGGATTGCGCCAATGTTCCCCTTCCCTTCCACCATGGCCCAGAATTTTCGCATCGCCATCTGCGCCTGGTCGGCGTGTTTCCTGGTTACCGTGGTGGTGAGTCTCGCCACCAAGGCTCACGCGGAAGAGACGCTACACGGCCTTGTTTACAGCTTGACAAAGAAGATCAGTGAAGAGGGCGTACCGTTCTGGAAGCGGCCCGTGCCCCTGGCCGGGATAGTGATTGTGATACTGGTTATGTTGAATGTGGTGTTTCGCTAATGCTCGATCTACGGATTCCTTCAGGGTATTTTTTCGCCATCGTCGGTATCGTGCTGATGGGGCTTGGCATTCTCTTTCCCGATGAGCGTGCGCTGCTTACCCCGCTCAACATCAATCTCTACGCGGGCGGCGTAATGCTCCTCTTCGGCGCGATCCTGTTGCTTCTGGCCAGACGCAAAGCATGAGCCTGACGTACCGCGCGCCGGGCCGTGTCAATCTGATCGGCGAACATACCGATTACAACTTGGGCTTCGTACTGCCGATTGCGCTCGACCTGGTGACTGAGGTCGATTGGTCGTACTACACGAAATCCCACTCTTTAACACTTCATTCCGAAGCCTACGAACAGACCGCAAGCTGGTCCATCACCGACATCGGTTCACTTCAGCCGCATCACCAGTGGACGGATTATGTATTAGGCGTCGCTCAGCAACTATTAAAATCAGGGTTTGAACTAGGCCCGGTCATGCTCAATTTCAAAAGCACCGTCCCCGAAGGCGCGGGCCTCAGCTCTTCCGCCGCTCTCGAAGTCTCCGCCGCATTAGCCCTCCTCAAGGGACGCCCCATCGCTCCTCTCGAATTGGCCAAGCTGTGCCAGCGGGCCGAACGCGAATTCGTCGGCGTACCTTCCGGCATCATGGACCAGTACGTTTCCGTGTTCGGTCGCCGCGATCAGGCGGTGCTGATCGATTGCCGGTCACTGACTCACGATTACGTTTCGCTGCCGCATACCGACAAGCTTCAAATCTGGGCAGTGAATTCCATGGTGAAGCACGCCCTCGGCAATTCCGCCTACAAGCAGCGCGTGGCCGAATGCGCCGCCGCCGCTGAGGCCCTGCACGTAGCTTCGTTACGCGACGCCACTCTTGAAAAATTGCAAGCCACGCCGATGCCAGATGTCATTTTCCGCCGCGCCCGCCACGTTGTCACGGAGAATCTCCGCGTGCACTCCTTCGTCACCGCGGCGCGCAACACTGACCTGAAGCGCATGGGCGAACTGTTCTACCAGTCTCACGAATCCATGCGGCACGATTACGAAATCACGTGCGACGAAATTGATTTTCTGGTCGAAACCGCTAAGCTTCAGGAAGGTTGCTATGGTGCCCGTATGACTGGCGGCGGCTTCGGCGGCTGCACCGTAAACCTGCTCACTCCGGGCGCTGTAAGCCAATTCCAGGAGCGAATCGCGGCCGCTTATCAGCAGCGCTTCGGCATCACGCCACATTTCATCCGCTGCACGCCGAGCGACGGCGCTGTGCCGAACGCTGAGTAGCTTCTGCTAGCATTTCAAACAGGGTGGGTAAGTTCGTTGCAGTCTTTATTTGGTCACTATCGGCATTCAATGCGCTAGCGCAGGAATGCCGCCCCGCGGAGTTGCGCGTATCGGTTAAAGATTCACTGCAAAGCCCGATTTACGAGGCGCAGGTGCGTGTATCCTCCTCAAGCTCGGAGGCCGGTATGGAAACTACGCGCTCGGAAGGAATGGCAGTATTCAAGACTGTTCCTTGCGGGGAGTGGACGGTTCGCGCCTCGAAAGAAGGCTTCGAAGACCGAAGCACGACAGTAACGGTAGGCCCGCAACCCGTGATGCAAATCAGCTTGGCGCTTATGCCGCGCATGAACCAGACGCGCCTCGAAGTGACCGACACCGCGCCGCCCGTGGAACAGAGTTCTTCTCAAAATTACGAGCTGCGCCCCACGGAAGTGAGGAGTCTGCCTTCAAACCCACCTACTGTAGCCGATACCCTCCCGCTTGTGCCCGGCATCGTACGCGCCCAGAACGGCGAGCTGAAAATCGACGGTGCCGGCGAGGAGCGCAGTTCACTGGTTGTCAACCAGACGGACGTCACAGACCCCGCTACTGGCAAATTCGCGCAAACCGTTCCGGTCGATAGCATCGAAACCGTCAACGTATTAACCACTCCTTTTCTTGCACAATACGGCCGCTTCACTCAGAGCGTGGTAGCTGTCGAGACACGCCGGGGCGGCGATAAGTGGCATGCCGACCTGAACGATCCGTTCCCTGATTTCCGCATCCGCAGCTACCACCTGCGGGGAATACTCAATGAGACTCCGCGCGGCGTTGTCGGCGGGCCGATCATCGCGAACCGCCTCTACATGAACACGGCGCTGCAATACCTTTTGGATAAGCGCCCGAACAAAACTCTGCCTTTCCCGCATAACGAATCCAAGCAGGAACGCGTCAATTCCTTCACGCAGTTCGATTTCATTGCCTCGCAACGGCAGATCATTAATTTTACGTATCACTACAGTCCGGAACATATCGATTTTGTGAATCCGGATTTTTTCACGCCGCAACCGGTTGCGCCCAGCTATGCGCAGCGCGCTTATGTGGCAACGCTGGCAGATCACCTGGGTCTGTTCGGCGGCACACTGGACAGTTCGCTTTCCATGCAGCGCTTCCACACCTTCATCGGTGCCCAAGGGCCGGGGGAGATGCAGCTATCGCCACAGGGCAGCACCGGCAATTATTTCGGTACGCAAAGCCGCGACGCCTGGCGCAGAGAGTGGCTGGAGGGCTGGTCTCCGGCTCCTATGCGGTTCATCGGTACCCATCAGTTCAAGGTAGGCACTTCGCTCACAGTAGTAAATAACCGCGGCTTCTTTGCCTTCCGTCCCGTGGATATTCTGAATGCGGCAGCACAACGAATTCAGCGGATTGAGTTTCAAAATCAGGGGCAATATAAGCGCACGGACCTGGAATTCACTACCTATCTTCAAGACCACTGGTCGCTACATCCCAAACTCGCCTTCGATTATGGAATCCGCGTAGAGCATCAGCGTTTGGCCTCCAGCCTTCGCGTGGCCCCACGCGCCGGGCTAGCCTGGACCCCGTTCACCAATGGTCGCACCGTACTTCGTCTCGGTTACGGGGAATTCTACGATCACATCCCGACCGATGTATATGCCTTCAGCCGCTACCCGAACCGCCTGGTTACATCGTATGCGCCGGACGGCAGCATCATCGGCACGCCTGTTCTGTTCACCAACGTGATTGGCAATGTGGCAGGGCCGAAGACGTTTCTGGTTCGAGGAAAACGCGTGGCGGGTGACTTTTCACCGCGAGGGACAACCTGGAACGCGCAAGTGGAACATAGCTTCTCACGCCTGCTGCGGTTCCGTACCGTCTATACCGATAACCGCTCGGTGGGCTTAATCGTGCTTGGGCCGGATTTTCTGGGAACTTCAAACCTGGTAGTTCTCAATGGCGATGGAGCTTCGCGGTACCGCCAACTAGAGATCACCGGGAGGCTCAGTTGGGAGCAAGGCCAACAGTTGGTCTTCTCCTACACGCATAGCCGTGCGGAAGGTAGTCAAAACACTTTTGACAGTTTTCTGGGCAATTATGCGAACCCGATTCTCCGGCCCAACGTATATTCCAGCCTCCCCGGCGATATTCCAAATCGGTTCCTGGTCTGGGGCAGTGTCCAGGTACCCTTCTGGCAGTTGAAAATTCTGCCCACGGTGGAATACCGGAACGGATTCGCTTACGCTGAGCTGGATCAACTGCAAAGTTATTCCGGAGCTCCGTATCGGGATAGCACCCGCCTTCGAAACTTTTTCTCCGCTGACGCGCGAGTGATGCGGGATTTTAAGGTGAATCCCAAATATGCAGTCCGCCTATCACTAAGCGGCTTCAATCTGACGAACCACTTTAACCCTCTCGCCATCCATAGCAACATTGCGGACCCGAATTACGGCGTTGCGTTCGGCAATTATCACCGGCGGTACCGGTTCGATTTCGAAGTAATCCTGTAAAAAGCCGCTATAAGCTACTGCGGCTTCGGCTTTTCGTCTTTCGGCTTCTCAGCTTCAGGCTTAGTTGCACGACCGAATCCCCGGTTTTCCGCGGGACGATCGACAGGCCGTTCCGCACGAGGTGCAGCTTGGGGCTCGGCAGGAGCGGGCTGGGCCGCACGCCCGAATCCGCGGTTTGGCGCGGGAGCTTCGTTCCGGGGTGCCGGCGGCGGTGCAGCTTGCGGCTCCGCAACCTGAGGCCGTTGTGAATTGCGGCCGAATCCACGGTTTTCCTGCGGCGTATCGTTCCGTGGTGCCACTTGCGCCGGTTGGCGGTTCTCTGCGGGAACATTCGGCTGTGGAGCCGAAAATTCAGGCCGTGCACCTCGCCCGAAGCCACGGTTTGGCTGCGCATCGGCAGGCGGATTATCCGGGCGGACTGGCTGCGGTGGTAATGCTTGGGGAACGGCTTGGGGAACAGCCTGCTGTTGCTGATCGGTCCGCCCGAACCTGCGATTCTGTTGCGTCGCATCGTTCATAGGAGTATCTTGTGGCTGCGGGCGTCTCACCCGCACGTCAGGCTGAGGCACGGTGGGCGGCACTGCTTGCGGCGCGGCTTGGGGAACAACCTGCTGAGGCTGCGCATTGCGGCCGAAGCCTCGGTTTTCCTGGGGTACGGCCGGCTGTGGCTGCGTGTTGAATTGCTCCTGCTGCCTGCCACCGCGAGTTCGGGGCGAAGCGTCCGGCTGGGGCACGGGCTGGTTTACCTGTGGAGCATTCTGAGGCAAACGCGTATTTGGAGTGCGTGCTGAGTTGCCGGGATTACCAACGTTAACCGATCCCGCATTGCGGCCGAATCCCTGATTTGGCGATATGGCAGAGCGAACCGCGGGCTGCTGCATATTGTTCTGGCTGCCGCGCAGAGAATCGATCTGTTGCGGGGCCAGCGGCCGGCCCTGGTTCTCGCGAAGCGCTTGTTGACGCGATTCGAACGATACAGGCGGAGCCGGCGGCGGCGTCCGCGCAATCACTTCACGGTTAAACACAGCGTCACGGGGACGAACCACCGTTCCCCCCTGAGCGCGGCCTAGCAGAAGACTCTCCCTCTGTGGAGCAACCCCCGGAGAGAACCCTGTCACCTGCGCATTTCGGAATTGATCCGGCGACCCCTGTAACGCGACCCGCTGAACGGACCGCGAGCCCACGAAATCCTGGCGCGATACTGCGGTAAACGCGCCCGGAGCATTCCGGTTGATGTAGACATTCGTGACATTGATATTGGGCACGTTGCGGTTCACCGTGTAGTTGTTGTAATCGCGGCCATTCAATTCGCGTTCGTAGCGTTGCGAAACATGGTACGCGGGCCTGTAAACTTCCCGTGGGCCCAGCGGGAACCAGCCGACGCGGCCCCCACCGCCAATGCCGATCGAAAGACTAAAATTACCGCCACCGACAAAGGCAACCAGCGCCGGGGCATACACAGGGCGCGCCACTACCGGTCCCGGATACCAGCCCCATCCACCCCGCGCATAAGCCCATCGCCCATAGTGAAACGGCGCGAAGCCCCACGGCGCGTCATCTATCCAGGTCCAACCCCACGGGTCGCGCCAAGCCCAACGGCCGTCGTGATAAGGCGCCCAATCGGCGCGCACGCGCGGACGCCATACGGGGCCATATTCGTCAGCGGTCTCCCAGCTGCCGTAGCGGTCCAAATCTTCGTAGCCCACCATCTGTTGCGAGACATACCGGGGTGCGGGCGTCAAATCATCCCGGCGATCGCGGTCGTACGAGAAACGGTCGAAATCGTCAGGCGGATTCGCTTCCTGAATGCTTTCCTGCCGGCCATCTCCGCTGAAGTAAGCGGTTTGGCCCACGCGCACGGGGAAACTCTGCCCGTTGGCGGTCACTTCTGCTTCCCCGCCCCTCACCGTAACCATGGTGGCATTGCGATTCGGATCGGTATCGATCCGGTATTCCCCGGTGCGCAGCAGGGAAACTGCACCATTTGGCGTATCTACTTCCCACACGTCCTGATCGCCCAGGCTACGCACTCGTATGATCAGCGAACCTTCAGTCAGACGGATCTGAATCGTCTGATCGTCAAGGTTCAGAAAACCGAAATTCGTTTGCCCCGCCAGCCGGATTGCATTCGGACCCACGCGCAGCTCCGAACGCGCTCCTTGATCGGTATACAAGTGGTCACCCGTGGTGAGCGGGTAATTCAGGGTCGCGCCCGTCCAGTCATTCACGCTTTCGGGTTGAAAGGAGACTGGCCCTTGCAGCAGGCTCAGGCGCGCCACCCGTGAAGGTGGGTCCTGGGCTACAGCGGTTGCTGCCAGTAGAAGTAAGGCCGCCATCGTGTTCTGAAGTTTCATGTTGCGCTTCCTCCGGTCGCATTGATAGATGGCTGCTGCCATGGCAGAGTTACCGGTCCACCCATTAAAGTGCGCTCATCTGAGCAAGAAGCAATTGAAAGGCCGGGAAGTGCGATTTATCCCTAAAGCTCTTACGGTAAGTTGCCGAAAGAAGGCCATGCGGTGCCCCTGTTGCCGAAGTTGGTTGGTTCGAAGAATATGCTGCCGGACTTTTCGCTCTGCCCTATGGCGGGCGGTCGGAGTATTTCCATATTGCTGTGAAATGTGCCGCCATCAGTTCCGGTTTCGCTCGCGCGAAGTTCCCTTACAAATCCTTAAGCCCGGCGAAGCTTCCATGGGTACAATTCAGATTGCCGCCTCATGGGGTTTGCTGTGACCCATTTCGAGGCATAACTTGTAAACCACAACCGGTTTCGCTATACTCGAAAATCGCTGGGTTGGTCTGGGCGAAGTTGTGCCCGGAAGAATCTCAAGGTAAAAATTTCATGCAAGCAATTATTGAAGCCGGCGGTAAGCAATATCGTGTTCAGCCGGGTGACACTCTGCGCATCGCCTCCATGGCGGGCGATGTGGGAACCGAAGTGGAATTGGGTCGCGTTCTGGCCGTCTTTAAAGGGGAGGGAGATATCCTCTCCGGCACCGGTGCGGCAGGCGCGAAAGTGAAGGCCACAATTTCCGCCAATGGCCGGGGCAAGAAAGTGATCGTGTTCAAGTTCAAGCGCAAGAAGCAGTACAAGCGCACACAAGGGCACCGTCAGGATTACACCGAAGTCAAGATCGGCGACATCGTCATCTAATTTCAATCAGGATTAGCACCAGCAAACAAACATGGCACACAAAAAAGGATTAGGCAGTTCCAAGAATGGCCGCGATTCCAACGCGCAGCGGTTGGGCGTGAAGGTATTCGGCGGTCAACTGGTTCCCAGCGGTTCCATCATCGTACGGCAGCGCGGCACCCGCCTGAAGCCCGGCCTGAATGTAGGCATCGGGAAGGACGATACCCTTTTTGCGAAAATCACCGGAATCGTGGAATTTCGCGATCGTGGCCGCATGGGTCGCTTCGTCCAGATGTCAGCGCCTGTCGTTTAATTCTGGATCAGTGTAATTGCGGTGGGTGAATTAAGGGGATTGTCTCGCGCCGACCTCTTTTATATACTCGGAAGTCTTTCAAATCGGTTGTAAGTACCGGAATTTTTGGATTCATTTCGCTCAGCACAATCAGGCATAAATCTGCAAGGTCAGGATTTCTGTCTGAATAACGCGTCGCGAGCTCTTTAAGTCGCAAAATGTGGTCCGTCATCTGGAATACCGGGTTCACCAGCCCCTCTTCGATAAAACTCATTACCAGCTTTGCATTGCCTAAGTGGAACGATGTTTCTGAGAGGACAGCTTCACAGGTAAGAAGCGGTTCGGTGAGCCTGTTTGCAATTTCCACTGCCCAACTGTGGTGAGAATCTCGCCTATTCCCAAATGCGACAAGAAACCCAGTATCGGCGATTCCTCTCACTTAAGCGAATAGCCTTTCCGCATCGAAAGATCGGCGGGCCCATCGACGGTCCCGGCCAAACGAAGGAAGGGCTTACTGGAAGATCTTCGAATTTTTTCCAATTCGTTCCTGATAATCGCGCCCCGCGACATCCCTGAAGCCTTGGCGGTTTGTTCCAGCCATTCGGAGAGGTCTTCGGGGA
>Ga0123338_10002969_pt1 | contig 15566 bp, 14 predicted proteins | sample grotaG_FD_89793 | JGI IMG/M metagenome (GOLD analysis project Ga0123338, IMG submission 89793) | Glacier valley bacterial and archeal communities from Borup Fiord, Nunavut, Canada, to study Microbial Dark Matter (Phase II) -... | ecosystem: Environmental > Aquatic > Freshwater > Ice > Glacier ...
CGATGGAGCAGCCACGCATCGACGGCCTCGGCGCGCTCGTGTGCTTCATCGTTATCGACCCGGTGATAGAGCGCGGAGAGCCGATAGATGTAGCGCGGAAGCCACGGATCGAGTTCGTAGCGCGCTTGCCAATCGTGCAATCCGTCTTCGACCGCACGGGCGGCATTCACAACGCTGGAATCGTCGCGCGCGCCGTTGCGTGAGTCCCGCATCAAGTCGTGCAGCATGTTGCGCATCCCGAGGATGCTCAGTCGCTGGTGGCCGAAATATTCATCGGCGGGAGCGACCGTATGGTACGCCGCGACGGCGGGCACCGGAACGAGGGAAACAAGCGGGAGCATCAAGCTCACGATGACGGCAAGGGAAGCAGCCTTCATGCTAAGGACCTCCAAGAAACGCAGTCGCCCCAAGCGGCGTGCTATCGAAGACTCGTCGACCGGGGTATCTAGCAAACGAGAGGCTTGCCGTCGTTCGTTAGCAGTCGCGTATTAAAATTCAGCTAGCTCGACTGAGCGGGCGAGCGAGTTCCGAGGACGCTCCGGTCGGCCGCGAGAATTAGAGAGCATGAGCGGCGTTCAATGGTTGGCCGAGGTCGATAAGCGGGTGCGCGCGCGCATGCCCGATGTCGAGGTCTCGCTGCCCGACGAAGATCTTACGACTTTCATGCTCGGACGGCGCGGGGTCGTTCTGCACGCGGTCGGTCAGCAAGCGATGCTGGCGCCATCCCAATCGACCGGGACGACGATCGCCGATCGACTCGAGCATCGTGTGCAACATTTCGATGCGATGGCGTTCGCTATTTCCGAGGAGACGATCGCCAAAGGGGCGGACGCCGTCTGCGCTCATCTGCAGCAGAACGAAAGCACCGCTACGAAGCTGGACTAGCACGTACTTGCCTCTCGCGCGTTAGAAAACGCGGTGTCTTCGATCCGAACGCGCCAAACGGTAACGACGATCGTGAGAAAACCGAAGATCAACGCGTGCCACGGAAGCCCGAGCGCAAGCGAGAGACACGGCAGTTCCACGGCAACCAGCACGGCGTTCGGATGGCGCAAAAACCGGTACGGACCCGAGCATACCGGTTCCACGCAGGGAACGAGTATGATCCGCGTCGTCCATCGCTCGCCGAGCGTTCGTTGGATCCAAAGTCGCCCCACTTGGAGCACGACGGCAGCGATGGCAAACCCGACGTTCACCGACCGGCCCCAGCCGAATATCCACAAACTGACAAGCCAAAGACCGTGGAAGGCGATGAGGATCGGATACGAAGAAGCGCCGACTTCGTATGCGCCTCGTGCGAGCAACGCCTTCGTGTTTCGCTTAGAAATGACGAGTTCCGAAAGACGCTGGGCGGTCAGCGCGATGAGGAGAGCGGTGCTAGCGACCGGCAACGTTGAGCGTCGCAAACGAGGCCGTGAATCCGGGCCCGAGCGCTGCGAGAACGGCGCGTCCGGTGAATCCTTGCGCCAGCATGCGCTCGAGAACGAAGAGCACCGTCGGCGATGACATGTTACCGAAGTCGCGCATCACCGTACGTTCGACGGCAAGGGTTCCCAGTGGAAACTCGAGTGCCGACTCGATCGCTTCGAGAACTTTCGTTCCACCCGGATGACAGACGATTCGATCGATGTCTGCCGGCGCAAGATCTAGCCGTTGCATGGCAAGATCGAATTCGGCGCGATAATTTCGCGCGATGAAATCCGGTAGCGAGCGAGAGAGAATGACGCCGAGTCCGGCCTGATCGGTCGACCAACCCATGATGTCGAGCGTATTCGCCCACAGATGCTCCGTCGAGCCGCCGACCCAGCCGATCGCCGAACCGTCGCCGCAGCGAAAAATAGCGGCAGCCGCCCCATCGCCGAAGAGTGCGGTCGAAACGATATCCGCTTTGGTCGCACGATCCGGGCGGAACGAGAGCGTGCAGAGTTCGATCGTCACGAGCAACACCGTCGTGCCGGGTTCGCTTGCCGCGATGCGCGACGCGTTCGCAAAACCCGAAACGCCGCCGGCGCAGCCGAGCCCAAAGATCGGAATGCGTCGAACGTCCGGCCGAAAGCCGAGTCGCGGCAACACGCGGGCCTCGAGGCTCGGCGTTGCAATTCCGGTCGATGAAACCGTGATGACCGCGTCGATCTGGCTTGCATCGAGCGCAGCGGCTGCGAGCGCCTTGACCACGACTTGTTCGAAAAGTTTGGAAGCCCCATCGATGTACGACGCCGTCCGCTCGGGCCAATCGTGCGTTTCCGTAAACCAGTCGAGCGGTTCGACGGAATAGCGTCGCTCGATTCCCGTCGATGCAAAGACCCGCGAGAGCGCCTGATAACCGGCCATGCGATGCCCGAATTTCGCCCGCGCCAATTCTGCTGCGACCGGCTGCTCGATGCAATAGTCGGGTAACGCCGTTGCAAGAGAAAGCAGCTGCGGGGCCGCCTCGGGAAATGGGGAGATCAAGGTACGACGCTGCTTCCGTGAGTTTCGCCGACGAGGTGCCCGCGAATCTCTGCTTCTTACCCGTTTCACCGCATAACAACGGTACGCCGAGGCAGGCGGCAAGCACTCGACTTCTTACCTCGTAACGATCGCCTTTTTCGCTATTCGGGGTCGGCGAAGAGCATTTCGAGATCTTCGCGCGTCAGCGATTTTGCGACCGCGCTATCGGCCTTGATGACGGTCTTCGAGAGTTCGCTCTTGCGCTCGGCGAGCGCGCGGATTTTCTCTTCGACCGACCCGCGCGTGACCATACGATATGCGGTCACGGGGCGATGCTGGCCGATGCGATGCGTGCGATCGATCGCCTGGCGTTCGACGGCGGGATTCCACCAGGGGTCGTACAGGATCACGTAATCAGCGGCAGTGAGCGTCAACCCGACGCCGCCGGCTTTGAGCGAGCAGAGGAAAACCGGCGCGCCGTCCGGCTTCATGAAATTTTCGACTTCGGTTTGACGATCGCGATCTTTGGTCGAGCCGTCGAGATAGTTGAACGAGATGTTCCGCCTCTCGAGCGCCGAGCGCATGATCTTGAGCATCGATGCGAAGGCCGAGAACACGAGCACGCGGTGGCCGCCCGAGAGCACTTCTTCGATCGTCTCGATGAACGCATCGAATTTGGCACTCGCTTCGGGTTCGTCGATGTACGCGGGCACGAGCAAACCCGGATGCGCGCACACTTGGCGTAGTCGCGTCAAGGCCGCGAGAACGTGGACCGTCGCGCCTTCCATGCCGCTTTCGCCATCGAGCTGCGCGAGCACGTCGCGACGCGCGGCCTCGGCGATGCCGCGATAGAGACGACGCTGGAGCGGCGAGAGGTCGCACTCGATGATCGCCTCGGTGCGCGCCGGAAGCTCTTTTGCGACGTCTTCTTTGGTACGGCGCAACACGAAGGGTTCGAGTCGCGAGCGCAGAGCGCGTGCGGCCTTCTCATCGCCATCGGCGATCGGATTCTCGAAGCGGCGTCGGAACGAGGACTCGCTGCCGAGCAGACCCGGCTCGACGAAGGCAAAGATCGCCCAGAGGTCGCGTAGCGAATTCTCGACCGGCGTTCCGGTCAGCGCGAGCCGATGATCGGCGCGCAGATTGCGCACGACGCGCGCGATCTGCGAACTGGGATTCTTCGCATTCTGCGCTTCATCGAGAATGAGCGTGCGGAAGTTGAACTTCTCGAGAATCGCGGCATCGAGGCGCGCGAGCGCGTAGGACGTGATCACGACGTCGGCATCGTTGATTTGTTCGAAACGCTGCGCGCGATCGCTGCCCGATTGAAGACGCAGCGTCTTGAGATCGGGGGCGAAGCGAGCGATTTCCGTTTCCCACGTATGCGTGACCGAAGTCGGCGCGATGACGAGCGAGGGCGCGCGACCTTCGGTTTGCTTCCGTCGCAGCAAATACGAAATCACTTGAATCGTCTTGCCGGTGCCCATGTCATCGGCCAGCACGCCACCGAATTCAAACGACGAGAGATAGGCGAGAAAGTCCAGGCCTTTTCGTTGGTAACCGCGCAGGATGTCGGCTAATTCCGGCGGCGGCTCCACTTCTTCGATCCCTTGGAAATCGCGCAAGCGCTCGCGCAGACGCTCCACTTCCTCGGGTAGGGTGACCGAGGCAAACGATTCGTGCAGTTCATCGCGCAGTGCGACGAGCGCCGCAAGCCCGTTCTGTTTGCGTTCGGAGATTTCGTTGATGAGCTGACCGCGCGACCGCAGTTGACTCACATCGACGAGCTTGCCGCGCACTTCGGCAAATCGACCGGTGGTACTGAGCAACGCGGCGAGTTCTTTTGGCGTCAGCGCCTCGCCGTCGCCGATGAATACATCGACGTTGAGTTCGAACCAATCTTGGCGCGAACCGCCCTCAGCATCGGGTTCGGCGGGCCGCGTCGAGATCGCGATGTCGATCTTGCCGCCTTCGCCCCCGCCGAGTGCGGAAAGACTCTCATCGAGCCGCACTTCGCAGTCTTCCCACGTCGGCAGCAATTCCTTGATCACGGTTGCCGCGCGGTCCGCCGAATGCAGCGCAAATCCATCGTTGCCGCGCGGGACGAATCCGGCATCGATGAACCGTTTCGAGAGACGGTGTGCCACGTGTGCGCCGAAGCGCACGAACTTTCCGTCGACTTGCGCGATCGCGCCGTGAATTGAAAACGTCGTGCGCGCATCGGTCGACCGGTCGACGAATGCCAAACGCGCGAGCAGCGCGCCATCGCGCCAGGCCATGCGTGCGAGCAACGCCGGTTCGAGCGCATCGCTCACGCCGAGCGACTTGCGTTCGTCCGGCGGCAAAAATGGGGCAACGCGAGCGATCGTCGCGGTCGAGGGCGCGGCGCCGTTGGTCGCGGCTTGATCCGCTGCGGCAAGCCGCGCTGCCGCGACGATTTTGCGCGGATCGAAACTCGCATCGAGCAAATAGGCGATGCGATCGACGATCAGCCACGCAGGAGGGCCATCCAAGACGAAGCCGCCGGCGGGTTCGTGACGGCGACCGTCACCATCTTCAAGCGTGGGAACGAATCGCGGCCCGCGCCGCGTGGCGCGCAGCCGCAATCCACGTAAATCGATCGCAAACGGCGTCAGTTCCGAGGGATGGCGATTCTCACCGGGCGCATCATCGAAGCGTAGACGCGGGTGGCGGGCCAGACGAAACAGCGCGCGTGCCAGCGCCTTCGGAGCCGTTCGCGTTCCGAAGGCTTCTTGCGTTGCTTCATCGTGAATGAGTTCGCGATCGGACTCGTCCCAGTCATCAGGCGGCGTACCGTCCATCATCGTGAGGATCGATTCTGCATCGCGAATCACGCCGCGCAGGCGCGGCGTATCGAGATAGAGCGAGCCGGAGAGCGTCTTGCCGTCGGTACTCGAGATAACCGGCCACACGCTGCGGGCGCGCGCGCGCGGCGGCTCGACATCGAGCGTTGGCAACCAGGTGTAATCGTGTTCCTCGCCCGGTTCGATGCCGACGCCGACGGCGACCGGAACGGTCGCACTTTGCGTTCGAACGGCTTCCAGCGTCGCCACGATGTGTTCGCAAATGCCGCTACCACCGCAACTGCAAATGCTTCGCAACGCCTGCGGGCCGGTACCCGTGGCCCATTCGATGAGGACGCTTGCGGCCGTCTTGTCCTTGACGGTCGATTCGATTTTTGCTTCTTCGACCACACGAAGCACGACGCGCCCGCTCTCAGCGAGAGCGAGCGCGACGCGCGTTAGGTCGCGGGCAAACCAGTTGCCGATCGACGCCGGTAAGCGCGATCGCCATGTAGCGAATGGGGTCAAGCCGGACGTACTTCTACGTCGGTTGCACGACTTCCGGCGGCGGGACCGCAGGCAGTTCGAACGACGGGATTTTGTTGAACTTGAGCTTTTCCGGATTGTCCGGATCCACTTCGGCAAGGATGTGATCGCCCGATCCGAACCGACCGCGGAGCATCTCCTCGGCGAGTTCGTCCTCGACTTCTCGCTGAATTGCACGACGTAACGGACGCGCTCCGAATTGGGGATCCCAGCCCTTCTTGGCAAGCAACGCTTTTGCGTCTTCCGTGACTTCGAGGTGCATTTCTTGCGCTTTGACTTCGCGGATGACTTTCTCCAGTTCGAGTCCGACGATCTGTTCGATCTCCGAACGCGAGAGCTGATGGAAGACCACGATTTCATCGACGCGGTTGATGAATTCCGGACGGAACGTGTGCTTGACCTCGTCGAGCACTTTGTTCTTCATTTTTTCGTACTGCTGTTCGTCCGTATTGCCGCCGTCTTTTTGCGGACGGAACCCGATATCGGTCGACGAGGTAATTCCGGTGGCCCCGACGTTCGAGGTCATGATGATGACGGAATTCTTGAAATCGACAACGCGGCCCTGAGAATCGGTCAGGCGACCGTCTTCGAGGACTTGCAGCAAGAGGTTGAACACATCGGGATGCGCCTTCTCGATTTCATCGAGCAGCACGACGCAGTACGGACGACGCCGCACGGCTTCCGTTAGCTGTCCGCCCTCTTCGTATCCGACGTACCCCGGAGGTGCGCCGACGAGTCGCGAGACCGCGTACTTCTCCATGTATTCCGACATGTCGATGCGGATCATCGATTCGGAATCATCGAACAAGAACTCGGCAACGCTACGCGCGACTTCGGTCTTCCCGACGCCCGTAGGCCCGAGGAAGATAAACGAGCCGATCGGGCGTTTCGGATTTTTGAGGCCGGCGCGCGAGCGACGGATCGCACGCGTGATGACTTCGACGGCCTGGTCTTGGCCGATGACGCGCTTGTGCAGTTGCTCTTTCATGCCGAGCAGCTTGAGCGTTTCGGCTTGCGCGAGCTTCGCAACCGGAATCTTCGTCCAGGCGGAGACGATGTAGGCGATGTCTTCCTCGGTCACTTTGACGACCGTATCCGTCTTCGACTTCTTATCGTTCCACTCGCTCTCGAGGCGCGTCTTCTCGAGGCGCAGCTTCTCTTCGCGATCGCGAATAGAGGCGGCTTTTTCGAACTCTTGCGACTTGACGACGGCTTCTTTCTCGGCCTTGATCCTGCGGATCTCGGTCTCGATGTCGCGGATTTCTTTTGGCGGCAACGAGGCTTGCAGACGCACGCGCGATGCAGCCTCGTCGACGAGATCGACGGCCTTGTCGGGCAAGAAGCGATCGGCGATATAGCGGTCGCCGAGTTTTGCCGCTGCGACGAGCGCTTCGTCGGTGATCGTTACTTTATGATGCGCTTCGTAACGGTCGCGCAGGCCTTTGAGAATTTCGACGGTTTCATCGACCGACGGTTCGCCGACCATGATCGGCTGGAAGCGGCGTTCGAGGGCCGCGTCTTTCTCGATGTGCTTGCGGAATTCGTTGAGCGTCGTCGCGCCGATGCATTGAAGCTCGCCGCGCGCGAGCGCCGGTTTGATGATGTTCGAGGCATCGATCGCGCCTTCGGCTGCGCCCGCACCAACGAGCGTATGCAGCTCGTCGATGAAGAGGATGATCTCGCCGGCTGCGCCGCGGATTTCATCCATCACGCGCTTCATACGCTCTTCGAATTCGCCGCGATACTTCGTTCCGGCAACGAGACCCGCGAGATCCAGCGTAATGACCCGACGATCGCGCAGGGGCTCCGGAACTTCGCCTTTGATGACGCGCTGCGCCAGGCCCTCGGCGATCGCCGTTTTGCCAACGCCCGGCTCGCCGATGAGCGCGGGGTTGTTCTTCGTACGCCGCGAGAGGATCTGGATCACACGTTCGATTTCGCTCGCACGCCCGATGACCGGGTCGAGCTTATTCTCGCGAGCGAGCGTCGTGAGATCACGGCCATACGCATCGAGCGTGGGCGTCTTCGACTTGCCTTTGGGCGCGGGCGGTTGGCCCTCGGCTCCCAAGAGCGACGTCGTCTGCACGCGTACTTTCGCCGGATCGACGCCAAGGTTGGTGAGGACGCGCGCGGCGACCCCTTCACCTTCGCGAATCAATCCGAGCAGCAAGTGCTCGGTGCCGATGTAATTGTGATTGAGCTGACGGGCCTCTTCGAACGCAAGCTCGATGACGCGCTTCGCTCGCGGCGTGAAGACCATTTCCTGTTGGACGGTCTGTCCGCCACGGCCAACGATGGCCTCGACTTCTTGGCGTACTTTTGCAAGGTTCACGCCGAGAGTCTCGAGGACTTTCGCGGCCAGGCTTTCGCCCTCCGAAATGATCCCAAGCAAAATATGCTCGGTTCCGATATAATTGTTGCCGAGACGCTGCGCTTCTTCTTGCGCTAAAACGATACTGCGCCGTGCGCGCTCGGTGAATGGTTCCCACATTGACATGACGGTTAGACTCCCTGAACGTCCCGCACCGCTCCGAAAGCGGATTTGGTTGTCTCATTAACCATCGGCGAATCGCGACAGTTTCAAAACCGAGGTCCTATGTCCTAGGGAATCTTCTCCGATCTGAGAATTTGGAATCGACTTTCGCCCTGCGCTCCCCAGGTAGACATTCTTGCTTTTAGCTATCAATGCCGGCCAACTGACCGACCAGTTCGTAAACGGCGTCACTCTCGGAATGCTCTACATCCTCGTCGCTCTGGGCTTGAACATCATCCTGGGGCTGATGGGGGTCATTAACTATTCGCACGGCGCGTTTTTCATGCTGGGCGCGTACCTGACGTTCACCCTCAATCCACTGGTCGGCTTCTGGCCCGCGATCCTGCTCGCGGCCCTGCTGGTCGGCGCGATCGGGATGGCGTTCGAATTTCTGCTCGTTCGGCGACTGTACGATCGGCTGCCGGAATACACGCTCTTGCTCACCTTCGGGACGGCGCTCATCTTTAAAGACGTCGTTCGCGCGATCTGGGGCGACGACGCGGTTCGCGTGACGATGCCCGATTATCTCAGCAACCCAATTACGATCGGCGGCCTGCAGCTGCCGTTCTACCGCGACGTGTTTCTCGTCATCGTGACGATCGTCGTGCTGGGGCTCGTTTGGCTGCTCCTCAACAAGACAAACATCGGCATGATCATTCGGGCCGGCACGCGCGATGCCGAAATGGTGAAGATCTTGGGCATCAACATGCCCGCGATGTTCACGCTCGTCTTCGGCATCGGGTCGCTCATGGCTGGCCTTGCCGGCGCGCTTGCCGCGCCAATCTATGCCGTGCAGCCGGCGCTTGCCTCGCAGTGGATCATCCTGACGTTCGTCATCGTAATCGTCGGCGGGATCGGCTCCTTCTGGGGTGCGATCGTCGGCGGACTTGCGATCGGCATTCTCTCGAGCATGATGGAACTCGTGTGGCCGCCGGCCGTCGAGTTGACGGGCTTCGTGATCATGGGCATCGTGCTCTTGATTCGCCCGCGCGGACTCTTTGGCGTCGAGGGCCTCTTCGAGTGAAAAAGCTCTTCACGCATCCGCTGCTGTGGACGGCGGTCGTCTTCGTCGTTCTGCCGTTCGTTGCGGGCGCCAATCCGTTCGTTGGGAAGAGCGGATTTGTCGACATCGCGACGACGATGGTCATCTTCTCGCTCTTTGCGCTCGGCTTCAATCTGCTCTTCGGACATCTCGGCGAACTCTCGTTCGGCCACGCGATGTTCTTCACGATCGGCGCTTACGCGACGGCGCTCTATACCAAGGGCTTCGACTTCACCATCGGCAGCCTGCACGTGCATCACGGCGCTGCGGGCAACGCGCTGCTCGCGCTCCTCATCGCCGTTGGCCTCGCGTTGCTGCTGGCATTTCTGCTCGCGCGCCTGGTCGTACCGCGCTCGAGCGGCATCTACTATTCGATGATCACGCTTGCATTCGCGCAAGTGATCTTCTTCGTCACCTACAAATTCGGCGACTTCACCGGTGGTGAAGATGGAATTCAAGGCGTCAAGCGCCCGACGCTACCCGGCTTCCCGGACGGCTGGCTCGGCGATTCGCTCCACTACTACATCTTTGCCGCGACGATCGTCTTCGTTTTCTCGGCGCTCGTCTACTGGTTGATCAATTCGCCGTTCGGCAGCGTGCTGCACGCGATTCGCGAGAATAAAGAGCGCGCGCGCTTCCTGGGCTATGACGTCAACAAATACCGCGTCAACGCGTTCGTCATCAGCACGCTGTTCCCGGCGATTGCGGGTTGGCTGTGGGCGTACTATCAAACCTCGATCAATCCCGACGCCGGCTCGATCGAATACAGCGGTAACGTCGTGATGATGTCGTTGCTCGGGGGCATTCAAACCTTCTTCGGCCCGATTCTCGGCGCGATCATCTACTGGGAGCTACAGAACAACATCTCGCAGGGCACGAAGTTCTGGGAAGCGTGGATCGGAATCGTATTCGTCGTGTTCGTGCTCGTCGGTCCGCGCGGGATCATGGGAATCCTCGACGACATCCGCCACTATGGATTCGGCACGGCCGTCGTCCGTCTATTCGATAAGAAGGCGCGCATCAAAGGCGACGTTGCCGAAGAACTGCCACCGCTCGACGAGCATGCTGGAACGACGGTCATTCGATGAACTACGCATTCAAAACCGAAGGGCTCACGCGCCGCTTCTCCGGCTTTACCGCCGTCAACAACGTGACGATCGAAATTCCGACCGGCGGCGTGCGCACGATCATCGGACCGAACGGTGCGGGAAAAACGACGTTCTTCAACCTGCTCAGCGGACGAATTCCGCCGAGCGACGGCAAGATCTATTTCAACGATCGAGATATCACGCGGCTACAACCCTACGAGCGCGTGCGCCTTGGGATTTCGCGCTCGTTTCAAATCACGAACATTTTTGCTAAGCTCACGGTCTATGAAAACGTTCGGCTGGCCGTGCAAGCGGTGCACGACGGGAAAGCAAATTTCTTTCTACCCGCCTCGCGCATGGGCAATCTCTCGATCAAGACGGAAGAACTCTTGCATGACGTCGGCCTCTTCGATGCGCGCGAGAGCCGCGCGGAGAATCTCTCACATGGCGACCAGCGCCGACTCGAGATCGCACTCGTGCTCGCGCGCGATCCGCAGGTACTCTTGCTCGATGAACCCTTAGCCGGCATGTCGCCGACCGAAACGCACGAGACGGTCGAATTGATCAAACGGATCGCGCCCGGTCGCACGGTGATGCTCGTCGAGCACGACATCGATGTGATCATGGAAATTTCCGAGACCATCACCGTCCTGCAATCCGGCGCCGTGCTTGCAACCGGCACACCGCAGGAGATCCGCGCAAACGAAGCCGTTCAGCGCGCGTACTTGGGAGAACTCGCGTAATGCTTCTCGAACTCAGCGGCATCAACGCCTATTACGACAAGAGCCACGTGCTGCAAAACGTCTCGATCAACGTAGAGAAAGGCGAAGTCGTCGCTCTGCTCGGACGGAACGGTAGCGGCCGCTCGACCACGCTCAAGACGATCATGGGTTTGGTCGAAGCAAAATCGGGCACGGTCAAATTTCACGACAAGAACATCACCAACAACTCGCCCTTTTCACTCGCGCAAAAAGGCATCGCGTTCGTGCCGGAAGACCGGCGTATATTCCCAAACCTCACGGTCGGAGAAAATCTGCGCCTCGCGGCGCTCGCCGGACGCAAAGGCCCCTGGAACGAAAAGCGGATCTACGACTATTTCGCGGTCCTCGGCGAACGCAAAGACAAGCCCGCGAAACTCTCGGGCGGCGAACAGCAGATGCTGGCGATCGCGCGCGCACTCATCGCGAACCCGGAGATCATTCTGCTCGACGAGCCGATGGAAGGACTCGCTCCGCTGATCGCCCGGAACGTCGAGGACGTCGTGCGCCAAATCAGGTCCGAGGGCAATACGATTCTGCTCGTCGAGCAGAACGCGCAAGTCGCGATGAGCCTCGCGGATCGCGGCTACATACTCGCCAGTGGCCGGGTCATGGGCCAGGGGTCGATCGCCGAACTGAAGGCCGATGAAGAAATGATGCAGCGGTATCTCGCCGTTTAGGGAAGCGCGTACGATCTGCCGACTATCTTGGGCATGAAGACGCGTGAGGAGACCGACACCCATTTCACGCGCCGACTCGAATCGTTCAGCGACATCGTCTTCGGGTTCAGCCTCTCGCTCGTCGGTTTGCAGCTCGTGGTGCCCGAGCGTCCGATCATGGTTCTCACGAACCCCGTGCCGCTCATCGGCTATACGGTGTCCTTCGGTCTGATCGCGATCTATTGGCAATATCACCACCGGTATTTCGTCTATTCGTTCTTTCCGGACACACTCAACGTCGTTCTCAATTTCGTCAAACTCGGGCTCGTCGGACTCTTACCGTTTTCGCTCCAACTCTATCTGCATTTTCCGATCGATCCGCTCGCGCTGTGCATCTACTTTCTTGATTCCGGAGCCATCATCGCCATCAGTGCAATCGGCATGTATCGCGGCCTCGTGCACTTTTGGCCGACGTTCGATGAAACGTTTCGACGCGAACAATGGCTGCGCGTCGTGCGCGTCGCGATCATCGCCGGGGTCTTGTGCGCGGGGGCGTTCGCCGCTCTCGTCGGCTTTATCCCGATGACCGTCGTCTTGTTGTCGATGCCCGTTTTGCTGGGCTTGGTTCGACGGTACGTGCGCTGGTTTCCGGACCTCGGCCGCGTGCACGCGCGAAAGTAATCGAAGCACGGTTTATGGTGAATGACGTCGCATGCGCGAGGTCGTCCCGGAAATCGCTCGCTGGCGAGCGCGTGGCGATATCGTCGCGACGGCAACGATCGTTGGAATCGGCGGCTCCTCGCCGCGGGAACTCGGCGCGTTGCTCGCAGTAAACCAGCGTGGAGAAGAAGCCGGGTCGCTCTCGGGCGGGCTCGATGGTGCGGTGTCGATGCCGTTTGTGTGGTGCTCACGCACGAAGAAAAATTCGACACCCCCTTACTCCTGAACGCCCTGCGCTCTCCCGCCGTCTCTGTCGGAGCGATGGGCAGTCGATCGACGCACGCACAACGTATGGCGCAGCTACGCGCCGCAGGCGTCAGCGAGGCGGAGATCGCGCGACTCGCATCGCCGGTCGGACTCGACCTTGGCGGCCGCACGCCGGAAGAGACGGTGATCTCGGTCGCCGCCGAAATCGTTGCCTTGCGACACAATCGCGGCGGCGCTCGCCTGACCGGCGGCTCGCGCGCTCTCCATTTGCAAGAAGAAACGCCATTGGTCGAGCGGGGCGCTCGCTAGCTCCCGCCAAAGGAACGTATCATGACCGAACTCACCGTCAACAAGAAAAAACGCACCGTCGACGATGAGGGCAACACGCCGCTGCTCTGGGTGATCCGCGATACCATCGGCTACACCGGAACGAAATTCGGCTGCGGCGTCGCCTCATGCGGCGCCTGCAGCGTTCACCTCAACGGTGACGACTTCTACGATTATTCGATGGTGCATTTGGCCGAAGCGCCGCACATGGACGTGCGAATCGTGCAAAACACCGAAAATCCCGGTGGCGTTGGCGAACCCGGCACGCCGCCGCTTGCCCCGGCGGTCGCCAATGCACTCTTCGCGGCAACGGGAACGCGCGTGCGGAGTCTTCCGCTCGTGCGGCACGGCTTCACTGCCTGAGGTCATTCGCGTCGTGCTCGCCGCAGGTGCAGCACGACGCTTCGGTTCGGCAAAATTACTTGCCACCTTCGATGGGCGCACGCTGCTCGCGCGTGCGCTCGACGCGTGCGGCGATTCGCCGAGCATCGTCGTTGCAAGCCACGAAGTCGCCTTACACGTTGCCGCATCGACCAAACGCCGCGTCATCATCAACACCGAACCCGAACGCGGGATGACGCATTCGCTCAAACTCGCGCTCGGATGTCTGCCGGCTGATGCGGCGATCGCCGTTCTGCTGGCCGATCTGCCGTACGTCACCGCTACGCTAGTCGACCGCGTGGTCGCCTCGTATGGTCCGAGCATCGATGTCGTCTCGCCCGAGTTTAACGGTCGGCCAGCCCACCCGGTCGTGTTCGGCCCGCGCGCTTGCGCGCTGCTCGGCGCGGTCGAAGACGGCGATACGCTGCGCGAGCTGCGGAACGATCCGAGCCTCGTGCGGATCGCGCTGCCGATCGACGATATCGGGGGAGTCATGGATGTCGATTCACCGGCCGATCTCGCTCGCGCCGCGGCCTGGAACCAATCACCCACCTAAGACGGTCTTCAGACCGGAGGATCCCCTATGCCCACAACCGAGCAAGTTCGCGAAGCCTTAGCGACCGTCGAAGACCCCGAACTCCACATCGGAATCGTGGACTTGGGTCTGGTCTACGACATCGCCGTCGAAGGCGAAAAACAGGACGACGTCACGGTCACGATGACCCTGACCTCACCGATGTGTCCCGTCGGCCCGATGTTCAAGCAGGCCGTACAATCCAAAGTCGAGTCGATGGACGATGTGAAAACCGTCGAAGTCGTGCTCACGTTCACGCCGCCATGGGATCCCAAAACGATGGCCTCCGACGATGCGAAGGTCACGCTCGGTATCTGGTAATCGGCTCGCCGGTTTCCGTCCCTACTTCGGACGATCGTGCTTCGGTGCGGTCGTTTTCGTTGTGCCGACCGGCCGAAACACGATCGCATGCATCGAGCGACGGATCGAATCGCGCTCGCGCGCGCTGAGTCCGCCATCGAACGGCACGAGAATGAACGTCTTCTTACCCACGCTCCACACGTCGGGTGGCGGAAGGTAGATGAGCTTCGGGCGCCCTCCGCCGAGCCCGTTTTCAATGAAAAACGCTTTTCCGTTTATCGTTGCCGGAAGCATCATGTGACCCGCTTCCTGCAGCATAAATGTCGCGTTTTTTGTTTTTCCCGAAACCGAATATATCAGATTGAAGTGATCTCCACGATCGTCGACTGATTCGACCGATTTCAGTTTGAGATTGTGTGGCAGCGGTTCCGGTGTAATGATCCGAAATTGCGCGCGTGACCGCGCCTCTTCCATCGTGACGACTTTCGCATGGACGATTCGCAATTTAACCGACTCCTCTTGCGAAAGGGGAAAGCCAAGCGTGCGCATCGAGGCGCGAAACAGATCTTTCAGCGAACCATCGCGCGTCGCGTATGCGGCAATAGGCAAAACGAGCAACAGCGCTGCAAGCGCGAGGAAAAGGTATCGACGAAGCGGCGAACGCGTCGCTCGAAAACGCCCTTCTTCCCCACGCTTTCGCATGTGTTCGATTCGAGCGATCGAATACGGCGGCACGTCGATTGCGGTCACGTCGCGTTCGATTGCGGCGCGAAGCGCGTCAGATGCGTTCATAGGGCCACCCCGATCGGGCCCTCGGCGTCGAGTTTCGGCTTCAGTTGGCGCCGCGCGACGGAGAGTCGAAATCGAATCGTGGCGGCCGGTGCTCCGAGTACGCGGCCGATTTCGACACTCGACAGACCCGCATAGTAGTGCAGCACGATCGGGAGACGCAACCACTCGGGAAGCGTCCCGAGCGCAACCGAAATGTCGATCCGCGTGTCTTCATCGAATCCGTCCGCCGCGGGTACGTGCGTCTCCTCACGAGCGCGCCGTCGATCCGCCCCACGCCGCTGCATCTTCGCACTATTCACGACGAGCCGATAAAACCAGGCGGCAAATGCTGCCGGTTCGTTCAACGCCCCGAGAGTCGCCCACACCCGGGCGAGCGCATCTTGGGCGGCATCTTCCGCCGCCGCG
>Ga0123338_10002970_pt1 | contig 15565 bp, 9 predicted proteins | sample grotaG_FD_89793 | JGI IMG/M metagenome (GOLD analysis project Ga0123338, IMG submission 89793) | Glacier valley bacterial and archeal communities from Borup Fiord, Nunavut, Canada, to study Microbial Dark Matter (Phase II) -... | ecosystem: Environmental > Aquatic > Freshwater > Ice > Glacier ...
CGGGGGGGGCGGGGTCGGGTGTACTCGTCGGGGTGCCATCGGGGCCGACCAGGGTGAGGCGGCCGGCCTGGCCGGGCGGCTCGTGGCCGTAGGCGGGGGCCAGGGGCGACAGGCCGTGCAGCAGCTGGGTTTCCTGGGGGTCGGCGCGGTGCTTGACGTAGCTGCCGCGGGTGCCGTGCAGCACGTAGGCCGGGCCGGGCGCGGCCACCAGCAGGCCCGCGCTGAGCCACACGCTCAGGCCGTGGGGGTAGCGCAGGTGCAGGCTGAAGAAGTCATCGACCCGGCTGCCGGGCCGGAAGCAGCCGAGGGTTTTGCGGGCGCCGAGCGGCCGGCCCCACAGGCTCAGGGCCTGGTCGAGCAGGTGCGGGCCCAGGTCGTAGAGCAGGCCCGCCCCTGGGCCGGGCTCTTCCTTGAATGTCTTGGTGTTCAGCACCGCCTTGTAGCGGTCGAAGCGCAGGTGCGCTTCGATGAGCTGGCCCAGCTGCCCACCGGCCACCACGCGGGCCACGGCGCCGAAGTCGCTGTCCCAGCGCCGGTTCTGGTAGGCCAGCAGGTGGCGGCCGGTGGCCAGGGCCAGGGCCCACAGCGCCTCGAACTCGGCCACGGACGTGGCCACGGGCTTTTCGAGCAGCACGTGCTTGCCGGCGCGCAGGGCCTGGGCGGCCAGCTCGGCGTGGGTGTTGCTGGGCGTGTTCACCACCACCAGCTCCACGGCCGGGTCGGCGAGCAGGGCGGCCACGCTGGGGTAGCTGCGTACCCCTGGGTAGTCGGCGGCGATGCGCGGGCCGCTGCGCTCGGCCGCGCCGCGCAGCCGGAAGCCGGGGTGCGCGGCCAGAAACGGCGCGTGAAACAGCCGGCCGGACATGCCGTAGGCCAGCAGCGCGGCGGTGATGGGGGAAGTCGGGGTCATGGAGCGCGAACTTACGGCGGCACCTGCCCGCGGACCGCCGCGCCCGCCCCTGGGCCCTGCGGGAAAGGACGTTAGCTAGAAAAATCTTGACAATGAGCAGGCAGGGGCCGCAAAAGCGGATAAACGCAAACCGCTTTTTTACTTGTGCCTAACTTGTACCGGCTTTTTCCGCCGCCGCGGGCACTATTGGCCCGGCCCGGCGTTTGCCTAACGCGCCGCCCGCCGGGCCCCGCGGCCTGCCTCAAACCGCTTTCTATGAAATCATTTGTTCTCGCTACCGCCTGGCTGGGGTTGCTGCTGCTGAGCGGCCCGGCGGCCCAGGCCCAACCCAAGGCGCCGGCCGCCCCCGCGGCAGCCCCGCCGCGCTACCAGCCAGGCAAGCTCTCGACCGACCCCGCCCGGTACATCGACGATGTGCAGGCCATGATGATTAGCACCAACGTGGCCGCCGCCCGCGCCGTGGCCGTGCGCCTGAAGGAGCTGTGGGCGTCCAACCGCCTCACGGCCTCGCAGCAGGCGCGCATCGTGGCCCTGTCGCAAACCATGCTGGCCAAGAAATTCCGGCCCCGGCCGCACTTTGAGGCCCTGTTCGGGGCCGTGGTGGGCGGGGCGACCACGGCCAAGCTCAGCGACCCGCAGATGGACCAGCTCCTCGACGTGCTGGGCCAGACCCTGAACCAGGAGGCGCCCGTGGAAACCGAGAAGTTCCTGCTCGCCGCCACCCGCTACCTCAACGGCGGCAGCCTCTACCGCTCGGGCTACAACCGGCTGCGGGCCGTGGGCGGCACCGTGTCGTTCGCCTACTCGCCCATCGCAGCGCCGGCGTCGAACCTGGAGTTCGGGGCTCCGGCTCCTGCGCCCAAGGCAGCGGTGCTGCCCGCCGCCCAGCCGGCGGTGGCCAAAGCGCCCGCGAAGCCCGCGCCGAAGCCGGCCGCGAAGCCGGCCGCCAAGAAGAAGTCCAGCAGCGGTTGGGACTCGGCCGATTTGTGGTCGTCGCCCTCGGGCGGCGGCTGGGGCAACGACGACGGCTGGGGGGCGCCCGTGAAAAAGGCCCCGGCCAAAAAGCCGGTGGCCAAAGCCGGCCCGGCCGCGGGCAAGGCGCCCGTTAAAGCCGCCGCGCCCGCGGACGCAACGCCGGTGAAGCTGGCCGACTTCGACGCGCCCGCGGCTTCGTTCACGCCCTCGGCCCTGCCCTACGACGCGTACAGCCCGCCGCCCGCGCGCGGCGCGGTGCTGGTGGTGAAGGACGCCGACCTGTTCATGGCCACGAGCAGCGACTCGGTGTTTCTGCGCAAGGTGAGCGGCACGGTGGTGCCCAGCTCCAACCGCTTCGTGGGCACGGGCGGGCAGCTCACGTGGTCGGTGCGCGCCAACCTGGTGACGGCCGAGCTGGCCGGCTTCGACTTCGACCTGGCCAAGCCCGAGTTCGCGGCCCAGCCCGTGACGCTGACCTACCCGGCCGTGCTGGAAGCCCCCGTGCAGGGCGCCCTGAGCTACAAGAGCGTGCGCCGGAAGCCGGGGGCGCCCGACACCGGCTACCCGCGCTTCATCTCCCTGACCAACGACGCGCGGCTGAAAAACCTGGGCGACAACCTCAAGTACCGCGGCGGCCTCTCGATGGCCGGCGGCCGCATCCTGAGCGCGGCCCTCGACGGCTCGCTCTCAAACCTGCTGGTGAGCCTCGACGGCAAGCCCAAGTTCAAGGCCGCCTCGCGGGCCTACGTGCTCGGCGACTCGGTGATTACGGCCAGCCGGGCGGCGGTCACGATTTACGAGGGCGCCAAGGACTCGGTGACGCACCCCGGCACCGAGCTGAAGTACCTCAAGGGCAAGCAGCAGCTGAAGCTGGCCCGCGAGGAGGGGCTGTACAAGAACACGCCCTACAGCGACTCGTACCACCAGCTGGAGATTCGGACCCAGGCCCTAACCTGGAACCTGCGCCAGCCCACGCTGGACTTCGCCGTGCTCTCGGCCAAAAACCAGCAGACGGCCGACTTCGAGAGCAAGGAGTTCTTCACCAACACCCGCTACCAGCAGCTCAAGAGCATCAACCGGCTGCACCCGCTGCAAATGCTGGTGGGCTACAGCCAGGCCCACGGCGACGCGAAAAAGATAAACGTGAACGACCTGGCCCGCGACCTGGCCACCTCGGAGCTGAACATGCGCAGCGCGATGGCCGGCCTGGCCCGCGACGGCTACGTGGGCTGGAACTCGGTGACGGGCGAGGTGACGCTGCTGCCCAAGGGAGCGCACTACGTGGCCTCGGCCCGCGACAAAAAGGACTACGACCACATTGCCATCAAGTCCTTGTCGGGCACGGGCCGCAACGCCACGCTCAACCTGAACACCAACGAACTACTGGTGCGCGGCGTCGAGCGCTTCAACTTCACCGACGACTCGGCCACGGTGTTCGTGCGGCCCGACAGCGCCATCATCCGCATCCAGCAAAACCGCAACATCAGCTTCAGCGGCACAGTAGTGGCCTCGGCCATGCGGTTTCGGGGGCAAAATTTTAAGTTCGACTACGACGGGTTCTTCATCGACATGGCCAAGATTGACTCCATCGTCATCCGCAGCGAGGCCCGCGACGCCAAGGGCAAGCTCACGGGCAAGAAGGCCGACTTTGCCCTCACCAACAAGGGCAAGTTTTCGACCGGCCGGCTGTTTCTCAACGACCCGAAGAACAAGTCGGGCCGCAAGAAGAAGGGCCAGTACCCGGCCTTCGACTCGCAGAGCGGGGCCAACGTGTATTTCGGCAAGCAGAACGTGCTGGGCGGCGCCTACGACTCGACGATGGTGTTCGACATCCCGCCCTTCAAGCTCGACTCGCTCAACGGCATCAGCAAATCGGCGGCGGGCTTCGACGGCACCTTCCGCAGCGGCGGCATCCTGCCCGACCTCAAAACCAAGCTCACCGTGCAGCCCGACGGCTCGCTGGGCTTCGTGTACGACGTGCCCAAGGATGGCTTTCCGCTCTACAAGGGCAAGGGGCGGGTGTTCAGCAAGGTGCGCCTCAACGGCCAGGGCCTGCAGTCGGCCGGCACCGTGACCTACCAGACGGGCACCTTCACCTCCGACCAGTTCGTGTATTACCGCGACTCGGTGGTGACGGTGGGCCGTGCCGGCATGGTGACGGCCAAGAAGGCCGAGGGCGTGGACATTCCGAAGATGACCCTGCCCCCCGGCTACCTCATGAACTGGAACGTGCGCCAGGACTCGATGTACCTGACCACGCCGCGCACCGGCGAGCCGGTGAAGCTCTACACCGTGGCCGACCCGAAAACCAAGACCGTGACCGGCTACAACTTCAAGGGCACGGCCTTGCTCACGCCGCGCGGGGCGGGCGGCAGCGGGCGCCTCGACGGGCCGCAGTCCTACATCAAGTCGCCGGCGTTCGTGTTCAGGGGCGACCGCTACTCGGGGCGGCAGGCGGCGCTCAGCATCAAGTCGGGCGAGGCGAACAAGCCCGCCCTCACGGCCAACGACGTGGCCTTCGACTACGACCTGAAGAAGGGCTACGCCGACTTCAAGCGCGAGGAGGGCAGCAAGGCCAGCATCGATTTGCCGTACTCGAAGTTCAAGACCACGCTGAGCGGCGGGCACTGGGACTTTAAGAAAAAGCAGGTGAAGCTGCGCGTGGCGGCCAACGGCGACTCCACCCGGTCGTACTTCTACTCGACCAACCCCGACCAGCAGGGCCTCAAGTTCCGGGCCGCCACCGGCGTCTATGACCTGGCCAAGTACCGGATGCAGGTGGGCGGGGTGCCCTACATTGCCGCCGCCGACACTTGGGTGCTGCCCGACTCGGGCAAGGTGAGCATCGGGGCCAACGGCAAGCTCGGGCGCCTGCGCAACGCCACCGTGCTGCTCGACTCGCTGGCTAAGTTCCACCGCCTCACCAAGGGCAACGTGGAGGTGCTCTCGCGGGTGGCCCTCACCGGCAACGCCGAGTACGTGGTGAAAACCGCCCTCGACTCGGTGGCCCTGCGCTTCTCCAACTTCGAGCCCGACCCGGCCTACCTGCTGGCCGCCGCCGACAAGGGCGGCCGGGGCCGCCGCGCCAAAGCCGGCGCCAACGAGGACGGCAGCGCCCCCGCCGGCCCGCCCACCGTGGCCACGGCCGTGGTGAGCGCCACCAGCAAGTACCAACTGGCCCCGCGCATCGGCTACCGCGGCAACGTGCAGCTCAACTCCCAGCGCCGCGGCTTCGTGTTCGACGGGCAGGTGCAGCTGCAGTTTGGCAAGGAGAAGGGCGCCGCCGAGTGGATTGCGGTGAAGGACTCCATCGACCCCAAGAACTTCAGCCTGAACCTGCAGAACATCAAGGCCGAGGACGGCACCCCGCTCGTGACCGGCCTGTTCCTTTCGGACCAGAGCAACAAGCTCTACCCGCTGTACGCGGCCCCCGTGCCCAACGCCACCGACGTGCCCGTGTTCCGGGTGGACGGCCAGCTGCGCTACGACAGCAAGAAGGCCGAGTACAGCATCTCGCGCCAGGACCCGGCCGACGTGAACGCCTACGAGGGCGCCCTGCTCACCTACGCCGAGGCCACCAACGCCCTGCGCTTCCGCGGGCCCATGTCGTTCATCAGCTCGAACAAGAACTACGGCATGGTGGGCAGCGGCGTGGGCACGGCCAACCCCGACAGCGCCCGCTACGCCGTGGACGCTTTGCTGGGCATCGACATCAACATGCCGCCCAAGGCCGTGGAGGTGATGGCCGCCGAGCTGCTGCGCGTCACCAAGGGCTCGGCCGAGGCGCAGGATGGCTCGACCAACGAGCTGTACAAGCTCGGCCCGTTCATCGGCGACAAGGCCGTGGAGGCCTACACCATGCGCAAGGGCGCCGCCGAGTCGCTGGCCCGGCTCTCGCCCAAGCTGGCCAGCCACACCGTGCTGCTGAGCCGGGTGAACCTGCGCTGGAACGCCGCCAAGCGCGCCTGGTACTCGGTGGGAATGCTGGGCCTGGCCGGCGTGGGCAAGCAGCCGCTGAACGCGCTGATTAACGGCTACGTGGAAATCCGCCGCGAAAACGGCACCGACCTCGTGGAGCTGTACCTCGAGCCCGAGCCCCAGACCTGGTACTACCTCAAGTACGCCAACAACCTGCTGCTCACGAAATCGTCGAGCGAGAAGATGGACTTCGAGGTGGGCAGCAAGGCCAAGTACGACTACAACACGGCCACCACCTACGGCGTCTTCCTCGGCGAGTTCAGCGACGTGGACGGCTTCCGGGCCCACTTCCAGCGCGACTACCTGGGCAAAACCGGCAAGCTGGCCGCCCGCCCCGCCGCCCCGGCCCCCGCCGAACCCTTCGACGAGGCGAGCGGCCGGAAAAAGAAGAAGGGCAAGAACGACGACGCCTTCGGCGCCGACCCCGCGGCCAATCCCGGCGCGGCCGACCCGGCCGCCGAGCCCGCCAAAAAGAAGAAGAAGGCCAAGGCCAACGACCCCTTCGGCGACGGCGTGATGGACGACCCCAACGCCCCCGCCCCCGCCCCGGTGCCGGCCAAAAAGAAGGAGAAGGCCCAGGACCCGCCCGCCGTCCCCGCCGCGCCGGCCGCCAAAAAGGAAAAAACCCCCGCCCCGGCCGCCGCCGCCCCTGAACCCGCCCCCGACCCCGCGCAGGACAAAAAAGAAGCCGACCGCCAGGCCAAGGAAGCCGAGCGCCTGAAAAAAGAGGAGGAAAAGGCGAAGAAGGAAGCGGAGAAAAAGAAGCAGGAAGAAGAAAAGCGCAAGAAAAAGAAAGGCGACGACCCCTTCGGCGACAGCTAGCCAAGAACAATGTAGAGACGCGAAGGGTCGCGTCTCTACATTCAGCGCCCGTCCTACTTTTGCGGCCGATGAACTACCCCTACATTCTGCTGGCCCTGCTCGCCGCCTACCTGCTCGGCTCCATCCCGACGGCGCTGTGGGTGGGCCGCCGCTTCTTCGGCCTGGCCGACATCCGGGAGCACGGCTCGGGCAATGCCGGCGCCACCAACACCTTCCGGGTGCTGGGCCCCAAAGCCGGCTCTGCCGTGCTGCTGGTGGATGCGCTGAAGGGCTTCGTGGCCGCCTATTGCCTGCCCAACTTCCTGCTGAGCCAGGGCACCATCGCGCCCGACCAGGTGCTGTATTTCCGCCTCGCCTGCGGGGTACTGGCCGTGGTGGGCCACATCTACCCCGTGTTTGCGCAGTTTCGGGGTGGCAAGGGCGTGGCCACCATCCTGGGCATGATGCTGGGCGTGGCCCCCGCGCCGGTGGCCGTGTGCCTGGGCGTATTCATTGTGATGCTGCTGCTGTTCCGCTACGTGAGCCTGGCCAGCATGACGGCCGGCGTCGCCTTCGCGCTGCTGCAATTGCTGCCCCAGTTCCGGCCGGCGCAGCCCTTCATGGTGGGCGTGGGCTTCGTGCTGGCCGCGCTGCTCATCTACACCCACCGGGCCAACATCGGCCGGCTCAGGAGCGGGACCGAGAGCCGCGTGCCGCTGTTTGGGCGGAAGTAGAACGTCATGCTTCGGCAAGTTTAGCATGGCTGCTATTACCAAATCAAACGACTTCTGGGTGTAGTATCGCCCACCTGCTGGGGCTGTTAAAAATATCGCCGCCTCCGTGCCAGCCCGGAGGGAAATCTACGGGGTAGCCGGTATTGTGAGAGGTTGCGCGAACGGTCACCTTTATGGTTATCCACCACTAATCCACTGAAACCATGTTATACCGCTACGCCCGCTTGCTGCCTGCTTTGCTGCTCACCACCGCCGTCACCGCATCCGCCCAAAGCTGGCAATGGGCCCGTGGGGCCGGCGCCACCATCAGCGTCCTCCCCAACGCCTCGGCCACCGACCCGCAGGGCAATACCTACGTGACGGGTATCTTCGAGGGCGTGGCCCAGTTCGGCCCCATCACCCTCACCACCACCTCGGCCATCAGCGCGAGCTACAACGACCGCGACATGTTCCTGGCCAAGTACGACCCCCAGGGCACGGTGCTGTGGGCGGTGCGGGCCGGCAGCACGGGCCGCAACCAGGGCGACTCCGGCGAGGCGCTGGATGTGGACGCGCAAGGCAACGTCCTGGTAGTTGGCATAGCCACGGCCAATGCCAGCTTTGGCACTATTCAGCCCGCCAGTCCGACGCCAGTGCCCACGGGATTTGCGGCCCGCTACAACGCGGCAGGGGTGGCGCAGTGGGCCGTGCGGCTGGCCGTGGGCGGGGGGGGGACAGTCTTCGCTGCCACCGCTGCCAGCTTTGACCCCGCCGGCCGCTGCCGCGTGGTCAACGGAAACGGCGAACTGCTCACGCTCGACGGGAGCACTGGTCAGGTGTTGAGCACCCTTGCCACTACCAACCTGGTTACGAGCCTGAACACGGTGCGGCGCGGTACCGATGCCAGCGGCAACACGCTGCTGGCTGTCGTGGTGTACAATAGCGCCAATAGCGCCACCCTGGGCACCACATCTCTGACCAACAACGGGGGCGTGCTGGCCAAGGTGAGCAGTACGGGGGCCGTGTTGTGGGCCCGTCAACTTACTACGGGCAGCTTCAAAAATGCCACTAGCGATGCGTCAGGCATCGTGTACGCGGTTATTGAAGTCTTTAGTACCGCTACCAGCCTCGACGGCATCGCCTTGGCCGCCAACAGCATCAGCATTGCCAAGCTGAGCGCCTCCGGCCAGCTGCTGTGGGCCCGCAACGTCAGGCCCTGGGGCTCCATCCGCGACATTCTGGTGGACGGCACCGGCAACTACTACCTCACCGGGGTGTACGACCGCAGCACCGGCCCCGTGCCCGCCGGCGGGCCCGCGCTGCCCAATGCCAACTACGACGGCTTCGTGGCCAAATTCAACGACGCCGGGCAGCCGCAGTGGGCCCTGACCCTGGGCAGCGGCACCTCCAATTCCGGCTTCGACCAAAGCACTTCCCTGAGCCGCGACGCGGCCGGCATCCTCTATGTCACCGGTTTTTTTGCCCGGCCCAGCGCCGCGTTTGGCACCGCCATTACCTTAGCGGCTACCGGCACCAGTACCACTCCCTTCGACACGTTCATTTCCCGCATCAACGGCGCCGGGCTGGCTCCGCTGGTCACGCACGGCCCGCGGGCCGTGCCTGCCGCGCTGCTGTGGCCCAACCCCGCCGTGGCCGGTGGCGAAGTTCAGGTAGCGCTGCCTGCCGGCGAGCAGGCCACCTGGCAGGTCACCCTCACCGACGCGCTGGGCCGGACCGTGAGTTTGACTCAAACCCTGCCAACTGGCCCCGGACCCGTTCGGCTGGCGCTGGGCAACGTAACTCCCGGCCTTTACCTGCTCACCTGTCGCAATGGCCAGCAGCAGCGGCAGGCCCGCGTGGTGGTGCAGTAACCCGGAACCGGGAGCGGCCACTTGCGCTACCCCGAACTGCCCCGCGCCGCCCAGGTGAGCGGCCGCGTGAGCCTGTGCTCCGCGGTGGGCATATCCGGCCGGCTGTATGACGCCGAACTGCCGCTGCGCCCGATAAACCACGCAACTGGCCCAACCTACCGCCCCGCGCCCCCAATGCACCCAAATTAGCTCGGGAAAATGCATAGAGGAGGCAAGGAAAGGCATAGAGGAACCAAAGAAGAGTATTAATTGGGCCAGCAGGTGCATTAGGCAGGGCAAGGCGTGCATCAAGCCCACGAGTGAATGCATTGGTCGTACGGGGAGATGCTTCGAGGGGACGGGGAGAAGCATTGGTGAAAACGGTGCGGCAGAAAAGAAGCGGCGCCCTACCTTAGCGCAGGCAGCTGCCAGCGTGGCGGTTGCGGGTTCATCCTTCATCCCCCTTTCCCATGCTTGACAAAACTCCGTTGCCCGAGTACCCCTTCACCCAGGCCGCCCTTTGGGAGCGCTGCCTCGAAATGAGCCCCACGGCCCACCGCGACGCGGCCGAACTGGCCAAGCGCGGCATCACACAGGCCCAGCTCGCCAAGTTCGACGCCGATACCGCCGCCTTTGGCGAGATGGACCCCGACGCCGTGCTGGTGCAGGAAGGCAAGGTGGTGACCGAGGGAAAAGACGCGTTTCAGGTGGCGCTGGAAACCGCCATTCAGGCCGTGATGGACTGTGTGGCTCTGAAAGACGACCCCCGCACGGCCAGCTACAAGCGCTTTGGCGTGGCCAGCGTGACCAGCCTGGGCCAGGCCAAGCTGCACCTGGCTGCCACCATGGTGGTGAAGCAGGGCCGCAAGTACCTGGCCGAGTACGCCGAAAAGGGCCTCACCGCTGGCCTGCTGGACGAGGTGGCCAAGCTCGACGAATCGTTTGTGGACGACATGGCCGCCCGCCACGAGGCCGTGAGCACCCGCGCCGGAGCCACCCGCGCCCGCATCCTGTTTGCCAACCAGCTCTACCGCCAGCTGGTGGCCATCGCCAACGCCGGCCAAGCCGCCTGGCGCCTCACCGATGCCCAAAAAGCCCACGAATACGTGATTGACCCCGCTGGGGCCGGCGCCGGGCCCACGCCGCCCACCCCGCCCAAGCCGTAGCCTCCGGTGGGTAGGCCCCGCGCCCCGGCAGCGGCCCGCTGCCGGGGCTTTTTCCCTAGGAAATGGTCCGATTGCTGGTGTGCCGGCCCAAGCCATACTTTTAGCCCATGCTTCGCTTCCTCGTTTTTTCCCTGCTGGGGTGGCTGCTGGCCCGTCCGGCCGCGGCCCAGAAACACGACATTGCCTTGGCCGACGCGCCGGCTGGCTTCCATTGGCAGGCGCTGCCGGAGGTGAAAGCGGCCATGCTGCTGCCCGACGGCTGGTACTACAAAGCCGAGCACCCGAAGGGCACGGAGGCGTATTTCCTCAGCCAGGAGGAAATCGGAGAGGGCGGCGAGTTCCAGACCGGCCTGTCGCTGAACGTGGTGACGAAGGTGAAGGCCAAAACCAACCGCCGCGCCGCCGATTATGCGCAGGCATTCAACGCCCGCGCGGGCGGCGGCCCCGGCCAGCAGGTGCTGGCCCGCCACGACACAGCCAGCGGCGTTTTTCGCACTTCGCTGGTGCGCTACCGGGCCACGCCCCCCGATGCCGAGAGCAAAATCATCGGCCAGTGGGCCATTGCCAACACCAAAACCGACACCCTTTACCTGCTGATATTCGAGAGCCCCGAAAAAGAATGGCCCGAGGCCTGGAAACTGGGCGCGGTGATGCTGCGCGAGTTGGTGTTGGATGGGCGGCAGTAGCTTGGCTGGCACTAGGCTTGGCTGGCGCGAAGCTTGGCCCCGTGCCGATTTTTCGCAGGCCTTTGGCCTGCAACCGTCCACGCCGTTCGGGCACCTATCGTTCAACGATTGCCAGCTAGTAGCCGGCACGGGGCCAAGCCCCGTGCCGGTTGTGCCTGCGCCCGCTACTTTTACCCCCGCATTCCCAACCCTCAATTCTGCTTTGCATGGCCACGTACCTCGCCGACAACCAAACCCGCTTTCTCGACGAGCTGATGGATTGGCTCCGCATCCCGTCCGTCTCGGCCGACCCCAAGTTCCACGCCGACATCCTGCGGGCCGCTGACTACCTCAAAATGCGCCTTCAGGAAGCCGGCGTACAGAACCTCGAAATCTGCCCCACGGCCGGCAACCCCATCGTGTACGGCGACTATATCACTGATGCCAGCAAGCCTACCGTGCTCGTGTACGGGCACTACGACGTGCAGCCCGCCGACCCCTACGAGCTGTGGACCTCGCCGCCGTTTGAGCCGGTGATTAAGGACGAGAAAATCTACGCCCGCGGCGCCTGCGACGACAAAGGCCAGGTGTACATGCACGTCAAGGCGTTCGAGATGATGATGCGCGACGGGCAAGGCGGGGTGCCGTGCAACATCCGGTTCATGTTTGAGGGCGAGGAGGAGATTGGCTCGAACAACCTCGAAATCTTCGTGCGGGCCAATAAGGAGAAGCTCAAAGCCGACGTCATTCTAATTTCCGACACCGGGATGCTGGCCAACGACGTGCCCAGCATCGAGGTGGGCCTGCGTGGCCTGAGCTACCACGAAGTGACCGTGACCGGCCCCAACCGCGACCTGCACTCCGGTCTCTATGGCGGCGCCGTGGCCAACCCCATCAACGTGCTGTGCGCGATGATAGCCAGCCTGCACGACGCCGACGGCCACATCACCATCCCCGGCTTCTACGACAACGTGGACGAGTTAACCGCCGAAGAGCGCGCCGAAATGGCCAAGGCCCCGTTCTCGGAGGAGGAGTTCAAGCAGAGCATCGGCCTGCCCGCCAGCGCCGGCGAAAAGGGCTACAGCAGCATGGAGCGCACCAGCATCCGGCCCACGCTCGACGTGAACGGCATTTGGGGCGGCTACACCGGCGAGGGCGCCAAAACCGTCATTGCCTCGCAGGCCCATGCCAAAATATCGATGCGTCTGGTGCCCCACCAAACCTCGGCCGAGATTTCGGAGCTGTTCCAAAAGCATTTCCGCAGCATTGCCCCGGCCGGCGTCACGGTGGACGTGTTGCCCCACCACGGCGGCGAGCCCGTGGTGACGCCCACCAACTCGGTGGCCTACCGCGCCGCGGCCGATGCGATGGAAACGACCTTCGGCAAGCGCCCGGTGCCCACCCGCGGCGGCGGCTCCATCCCCATCGTGGCCATGTTTAAGTCGGAATTGGGCCTGGATACCGTATTGCTCGGTTTTGGGCTGGATTCGGACGCCATTCACTCGCCGAATGAGCATTTCGGGGTGTTCAACTTTTTGAAGGGCATCGAAACCATCCCGCACTTCTACCGCAATTACGCGGCGGCGCAGTAGCGGCAGCGGCGTACGCTACCGCAAAAAAGCCCGGCTTCCTGTGCGGAAGCCGGGCTTTTTTAGAGCGGCCTGATGGTGTGCCTAGCGGCTGCGCGAGCCGCTGCCCCCGCCGGTGCCGCCAAAGGAGTAGCCCAGGTGCAGCCAGAAGGTGTTGTTTTTGAGGTTGCCGGTAAGCTTTTTGTTGATGTCGTCGTTGTTTTTGTACGTGTTGGTGGCGCCGCCTTCGTAGCGGATGCCGATGGACGGGCCGCCGTTGAGCTGGTAGCCCAGGCCCACGAGGTAGTCGAGCACCACGGAACTGGCCCCGCTTTTCACGTCGGCGCCTGCTTCGTCCTTGGCATTCAGGGCGAAGTTGACGGACGGGCCGGCTTCAAAAAACAGCCCGTCGGCGTGGTAGCGGGCCAGTAGCGGCAGGTTGAGGTAATCAATGTCGCGGCTCAGCGGGTCGAGGGCCGTTTTGCCGCTCTCGGTGGCGTCGTAATACTGCTTGGTGTAGAGCAGCTCGGGGTGAAACGAGATGACTTCGCCGAAGAGCACGTCGGCGGTGAGGCCGGCCTGGTAAGCGGCGTGCGTGACCGAGTGGTAGTTGCCGTTGCTGCCCACCAGGCTGGTGAGCCCGTAGCCGGCCGTGATGCCGATGCTGGCCTGGGCCTGGGCCGCGCTAGTTGCGCCGGCCAGCACGGCTAGCGAAAGAATGAGTTGTTTCATGATAACGAATAGCTAAATAGGTAATGGAAAAGCGCACCGTTGCGCCGGGCGGTATACCTGCCGGGTCGGATAATGGTTGCTCAAATTTCAGGAGCTGGTGCGAATGCCTACAGTCCAAAAAGCCCGGCCGCTGGGCAGCGGCCGGGCTTTTTGGACTGTAGGCAGCGGCTTACTTGCCGCCGAACTCGTAGTCGACCACGAAGTTGAACGACTGGTTGCGCTGCTGGTCGTACTCGCCATTGTCTTTGCCCACGCTGGTGATGCCGCCGTTGAAGCGGACGCCCAGGCTCAGGCCGCTGGTGAGCTTGTAGCCAAGGCCGGCCACGTAGCCCAGCGAGAGGCCCTGCAGGTCTTTGGTTTCGATGCAGGTTTTGTTGAGGCCGCCGCGCTTGGCCGAAATCAGGTAGCCCACCTGGGGGCCGGCCTCGAAGTACGGGCCGTCGGCGTTCACCTTCACCAGAATGGGCAGGTCGATGTAGTGCAGGTCGAGCCGGTCGCTACTGTTGTTGATTTGGGTGCCTTTAAGGTTGTAGAGCAGCTCGGGCTGGATGGAAATCAGGTCGGACAACGCGAAATTGGCGGTTACACCGCCCAGGCCGCCCAAGGCGTAGGTATAGTCGCTCCGCTTGTTGCCGAACTTGTCGTTGTCGCCGCTGAGCGTGTTAGCCGAGAGCCGCCGCGGATGCCGAACTTGGGGCCGTCCTGCGCGTGGGCTGCAGTGGCCGCGGTGGCCAGCAGGCCGAGGGGAAAAAGAAGTCTTTTCATGACTGAAAAAAATGATGGGGATATAATGGGGCAAACTGACCCAAGTTGCTCCTTATACTTTTTGAATCCATGCGGGGTTGCGGCCGGAGTTTTAAGTTTGTGCAACGGCCGGGCCGCCGGGCACGGACGCCCGGACCGGCAGCCGATTACGTTGTTGCCGATGCGCAGAAGTTTGGTGGTGGTGGGGTGCGGGCTGCTGGCCGGGCCGGCGGGGGCGCAGGGCGGGTCGTTCGCGGCCGATTCGGGGGCGGCAGCGGTTGCGCCGCGGGCACCGCTGGTGCTGGGTGCCTACGCCCAGGGCAGCATCATCCTGGCCCACACCTACGCTATCAAGCACTTGGTGGCCTCGCACCCCACCGGTTTTGAAGTGAACCTGCAGCAGCAGACTACCGGCGCTGCGCCCTGGCACGGTTGGTACCGGTTTCCGAAGGTGGGCGTGGCGCTTACGTACTACGATTTTCAGAACCCGGTGCTGGGCTACGTTTTTGCAGCCAGCCCCTACCTCAGCAAGCCGCTGTCGCGGGGGGCGAAGCACGATTTGAGCTTCCGCCTGGGCGCCGGGCTGGCCTACCTCACCAACCCCTACAACCAGGAAACCAACCACAAAAACACCATCGCGAGCACCAACCTGAACGCCACCATTCAACTGCGCTTCGAGTACGACTACGCCCTGGCGCCGCACCTGGGCCTGCTCGTGGGCCTGGGGCTGAACCACTACTCCAACGGGGCCACCAGCAAGCCCAACTTCGGCGTGAACCTGCCCTCGATGGTGCTGGGGCTGAACTACCACGCGCAGCGCCCGGTGCCCCACGTGAACGACCACGCACCCGCGCCGCCCGACGTGGGTCAGAACTTCCTCAACGTGAGCACCAGCCTGGGCTACAAGCAGCGCAACGAAAGCGACCGGCAGAAGTACCTCGTGAACTCGGTGACCCTGGCCGTGGGCCGGCGCGTGAACCGCAAATCCAATCTGCTGCTGGGCGTGGAAGGGTTCAACGACCGCAGCCTGCAAGCCCAGCTCGACGACACCACCCGCGCCGGCGGCCGGCAGCCCGATGTGAAGAAAGCGGCCGTGTTCGGCGGGCACGAACTCTTGTTCGGGCGGCTGGCCTTCGTTTCGCACCTCGGCTTCTACCTGTACGCACCCTATAAGTCGAGCCCGTTCTTCTACGAGCGACTGGGCCTGAAATATCATTTCAACGACTGGCTGTTCGGCGCCGTCGATTTGAAGCTGCACGTGGGCAAAGCCGATGTGATTGAGCTGAAGGTTGGAGCAAAACTCCCCGCCCATTTTTTTCCGCACCGAGCCAACGGGCGTTGACCCCAGCCCGGCTTTCGCCAAACAACTTGCGGCTCCCGAAGCGGCCCGGCTCAGGCTGGTACCAAAGCGCGGTTGATGCGGCTGACCAGCGCCGGGCCTTCATAGATGAACCCGGTGTAGA
>Ga0123338_10002971_pt1 | contig 15565 bp, 14 predicted proteins | sample grotaG_FD_89793 | JGI IMG/M metagenome (GOLD analysis project Ga0123338, IMG submission 89793) | Glacier valley bacterial and archeal communities from Borup Fiord, Nunavut, Canada, to study Microbial Dark Matter (Phase II) -... | ecosystem: Environmental > Aquatic > Freshwater > Ice > Glacier ...
CCGGTGGCATCGTCGTGCCGCAGGCCGAGGTCGTCGCCATCGCAGCAGTGGCGCGCGAGCTCGGCCTGGCGACCTTCCTCGACGGCGCCCGCCTCTGGAACGCGAGTGCCGCCAGCGGCCTCGCGGTGGCCGAGCTCGCCGCACCCTTCGAGCTCGTCGCGGTCGCGTTCAGCAAGGGCCTCGGCGCCCCCGGCGGCTCGCTGCTCGCAGGCACGAAGGCGACGATCGCGGTCGCCGACCGGCACCGCCGCCGCATGGGCGGGGCGATGCGCCAGAACGGCATCTTCTCGGCGGCGGCGCTGCACGCGCTCGACCACCACCTGCCGCGCCTGCCCGAGGACCACGCCAACGCGCGGATCTTCGCCGAGCGGCTGGCCGCAGCCGCGGCGGTGCAGCTCGACCTCGCCACCGTGCAGACCAACATCGTCGTCTTCCACCTGCCGGACGGGATGACGATCGACGCGCCGACGCTGAGCGCACGCGCCCGCGACCTCGGCGTGCTCGTCAACGCATTCGGGCCGCGCACGGTTCGCGCCGTGACGCATCTCGACGTGAATCGCGCCCAGTGCGTGCGGGCCGCTGACGTGCTGGCGACGTTGCTGGCTTGAACCCTCGAGCCGCCGCCGTCAGCCCCCTGCGGCGAGCTCGCGCTCGAGCACCTTCGGGTCGTCGCGCCAACGCTCCAGCCACTCCTGCGCGACGTCGCCGGGATAGACGTCTTCGATGCCTTCCTGCAGCGCCTTGACGATCGCGCTCGCCAGCGCGACCGGCGCCACCTTCGGCGGCGGCAGGTTCTGGTTCCACTCGTCGTCGATCGGGCCCGGGAAGACATTGATCACGCGGATGCCGCTCGGCCGCATCTCGGCGCGCAGGCACTGGGCCAGCGAGCAGGCCGCCGCCTTCGAGGCCGAGAAGGTGCCGTGCGGCGGGAAGTTGGTGAGCGCGTAGACCGACAGCAGGTTGACCCAGGCCGCGGCGTGGGTGTCGCCGTCGGCCGAGCGCGCCCGCAGCGCCGGTCCGAACTCCTGCGCCAGCCGCAACAGGCCGAAGTAGTTGATGTCCATCTCGGCGCGGGCGGCGTCGATGCCGCGACGCGACGCGATGCCGAAGGCGCGATGGACCTCGGCGTTGTTGATCACGATGTCGACCTTGCCGCCGATCTCGCCGGCCAGCTCGGTCACGGAGCGGCCGTTGGTGAGGTCGAGCGGCACCAGCGCGACCCGGGGCAGCGCCGTGATGTCGTCGATGCCGCCCAGTTGCTTCCACGGCTCGGCGTGGCCGACCCAAACGAGCTCGGCACCGGCCTTCACCAGCGCCTTGACGATCGCCTGGCCGACCTCGGTCTTGCCGTCGGTGACGAGGATCTTCCTGAACTTGGGGTCGCTGGCCATCTCGCGCAGCATCTTGTCGTCGGCCATGTGTTCGCTCTCCTCCGGGGGAAATCCGATCAGCACCGCGGCGCCGGCGCGGTCGAGGCGGGCGCCGACGCGGACCTTCGCCGGTGCCGAAGCGACGTCGCCGTGCAGGTGCACGATCACCGTCGGCCCGGCGTCGAGGCGCACGAGGCCGAGCCGCCAGGGCAGCCGTTCGCGGTAGAACGGGTCGTTGCTGTGATGGAGCACGGTCTCGGCGATCAGCTTCCCGGTACCGCTCTGCGTCGTCCAAGTCAGGTTCGAAGAGAGGCAGCGATGGCAGGCGTCGCGCGGCGGGTACTGCACGGCCTGGCAGCGCTGGCACACCTGCAACTCGAAGCGACCTTCGGCAGCGGCCGCCGTCATGCCGAGCGCCGTGCGGCCACGCGCCGACGGCGGCAGGCTCATCTGCCGCGTCCGCAAGACGGGGTTTTTCCTGCGGGGTTTCATGAGCGGCATCGTCATGCCGACCGCCTCAGGATCACTGCGCCCGTGCACAGGCAGCGGTCGTACGTGACCATCCCGAAGCCGGCGACGAGTCCGATCTGCGCGCCCGCCACGGTGCGGTCGCCGGCCTCGTCGGTGAGCTGCCGGATCGCTTCCGTCATGCCGAGAAAGCCACCGGCGCAGCCGGCCTGGCCGGCAGAGAGCTGGCCGCCGCTGGTGTTATTCGGAAAGTCGCCGTCGTGCGTGAGCGCCTTCGCGCGCACGAAGGCCGGACCCTCGCCCTTGTCGCAAAAACCGAGGTCCTCGAACTGCAGCATCACCACGACCGGGTAGTCGTCGTAGGTCTGCACGAAGTCGATCGCGTCGACGCTCACACCGGCCTGCGCATACAGCTCGTCGCGGTCGACGCGCCAGCCGCCGCGCACGAGCACGGGATCGTCGGCGTAGGCGTTGTGGCGCTCGATGGCGCCGCGCACCAGCACATGGGCCAGCCCGTGGTCCTTGGCGCGCTCCTCGCTCATCACCAGAAACGCCTCGGCGCCGGCGCACGGCATGACGCAGTCGAACAGATGAATCGGCTCCGAGATCGGCCGCGCCGCCATGTATTGCTCGAGCGTGAGCGGTGTCTTGAAGAGCGCGTTCGGGTTCCTCAACGCGTTGGTGCGCTGCGCGACGGCGATGCGGCCGAAGTCCTCGCGCGTGGCGCCGAACGTGCGCATGTAGTTCGCGGTGATGAACGCGAACACCGAGTTCGGGCCGCCCGAGCCGTACGGATAGCTGGCGTCGCGCGCGAACTGCGAGAAGCCGCCGAGCATCTGCCGGAACGATTCGACGTGGTTGGCGTCGGCGGCGACGCAGGCAACGACGTTCGCGTCGCCCGCCTGCACCGCCCGCGCCGCCCGCCGCAGCGCCATCACGCCGGAGGCACCGCCGGTCGGGATGTGGTCGAGCCAGCGCGGGCTGAGGCCGAGGTGCTGGGTCACGCCGACGGCCGTGTCCGGCGCCAGCGAGAAGCTGCTCACAGTGAGGCCGTCGATGTCGTCTTTCGCGATGCCGGAGCGCGCCACCAGCACTTCCATCGCCTGGCCGATGAACCAATGGGCGCCGTGCGTCGAATAGCGCTGGTACGGCACCGTCACCGGCACCGCGACGGCAACGCCTTCGTACGAGCGGCGCGAGCGCGTCATCGCCGCGGCTTGCGGGCAACGTCGAGCACGTTGACAAGGCGGCGACCGGAGCGGCTTCGGTAGACGTCGAAGTCGGCGTCGATCGAGAGCACCTTGTCGATGCCGAGTCGCGCTGCCGCTTCGGCGACGCAGGCGTCGGCGAGGTCGAACGGCAGGTCGGCGAAGCGCTCGCTGATGGCGAGCACGTCGGCCAGCGACGCGAACTCGGGGCGGTCGACCTCGAGCGCGCCCTTCTCGACCCAGCGCAGGAAGTCGAGCGCGGCGTCGTTGTGCAGGCGGCGGGCGAGCAAGGCACACACCTCGCTGAGCACCGGCCAGGTCGTCAGCAGGCGGGCACCGGGGTTCTCGCGCAGCCACGAAACGACCGGCGCATGCCAGCGGTCGGCACCGTTGAAGAGCGCGATCAGCGGCCCGCTGTCGACGACGACGCGGCCACGCGCGAAGGCGTGCGCCAGGGCCGAGCCCGGCTCAGCCGCGACGAGCCGCGTGCTTCTCGGCCCAGGCATCGGCGACGTGTTTCTTGCGCTCGCTGGCGAGATCGACGGGACCGCGGTGGCGACCAAAAGTACCGGCACCGAGCGCGTAGGCGGAGGTCTCGGCGGGTGCGGTAGCACTCAGGTACTGGGCCAGCGCTTCGCGGATCAGGGCGCTCGCCGGCTGACCGAGCGCGGCGCTGCGGCGCCGCAGCTGCTGCTCCATCTCCGGCGCCAGCTTGATGGTCATGGTCATGACGACCTCGCAATCGACGTGGTATTACAAAAGATAATACCAGACTCGACGGCATCGGCTGCGCTGCCCGTCACTCGCGCTTCTTCCGCCGCCGCTTCAGCTCGCGCGTGTCGATGCAGTTGAAGCTGCCGGGCAGCGTGCGCGCCAGCTCGCGCAGCTCGCCGCGCTGGACCTTCTGCGACACGGTAAGCGGCAGCGACTCGACGAAAGCGACGTAGCCCGGCGCCTTGAAGTACGTGAGCCGTTCGAGCGTGTGGCGAACGATGCTGTGGGCGATGCGCTCGAGGCTCGGCAGGTTGTCGGCCGGGCGCAGCACGACGCAGGCGAACACCTCTTCGCCGCGCACCGGGTCGGGCGCAGCAGTAACGGCGCTGGCCGCGACCGCGGGGTGCAGGTTGAGCACGCTCTCGACCTCGATGGCCGAGATGTTCTCGCCGTTGCGCCGGATCACGTTCTTCTTGCGGTCGACGAAATGGAAGTCGCCCTCGGCCGTGCGGCGGACGACGTCGCCGGTGTGGAACCAGCCGCCTTTCCAGGCCTGTTCGGTCGCGCGCTCATCCTTCAGGTAGTCGAGGAAGAAGTCGGCGCGGGCCTCTTCGCCGGCGGCGCGCACCAGCAGCTCGCCGGGCACACCTTCAGGGGTGTCGTGATCCTGGTCGTCGACGATGCGGGCCTCGATGAACGCATCGGCCCGACCGAAGCAGTGCGTGCCGACGTGGCGCGGCTCGCGGTGGGCCATGATGCAGGCGGCAGCGCCGGTCTCCGTCATGGCCCAGGCCTCGAGCAGCGGGAAGCCGAAGCGCTCCTCGAAAGCGGCGTGGTGGTGCGAGTCGACGCCGGCACCGAAGCCGAAGCGCACCGGGTTCAGGCGATCGAGCTCGTTCGGCGGCGCCGCCAGCAGCATCGCCGGCATCACGCCGAGGTAGTGAACGACGGTGGCGCGGCTCTCGCGAACGCTTTGCCACCAGGTTGCGGGATGGAAGCGGTCGAGCTGCACGATCGCGCCGCCGGACAGGATCGCCGCCATCGACGAGAAGGCCAGCGCGTTCATATGACTGAGCGGCAGCGGCGTGACGAAGCGCTCGACGTCGGGCCGCACCGCTGCGAGCGCGCCGAGGCCGAGGTACCACTCGCCGGCGCGCAGGAAGTAGCCATTGGCGAGGCGGCAGCCCTTCGGCTTGCCCGTCGTGCCCGAGGTGTAGAGCAGCGCGCACTCGGAGGCGCGGCCGACCTTGCGGCCGGCGAAGGGAATCGGCGAGCGCGCCGGCGGAATCCGGCCCGCGACCTCGGGCCGGATCGTCTCAAGATGGGCGCCGGCTTCGCTGGCGGCCGCACGCAACGCGCCTTCGCGCGCCGGCAGCACCACGGCCAGACACATCTCGCTGTGGCCGATGAGGAAGACCCACTCTGCCGGATGCATCTCGGCATGGATCGGCACGACGACGATGCCGAGCGCGTTGAGCGCCAGCCAGTGCGTGAAGAACGCCGGCCGGTTCTCGAGCAGCACGCCGACGCGGTGGCCGTGGCCGTAGCCGGCCTGCGCGTAGGCCGCACGCAAGCGCTCGACCTCGAGGGCCACTTCGCGCCAGCTGCGGGCGCCGGCCTCGATGCCGTAGGTCTCGGCGGTGACGGCCTCGACGACCAGGAAGTCGGCATCGCCGCGCCGCGCCGCGACCTCCCTGAAGGCTTCGTAGACGGTGCTCATTGCGCGATCAGATGAAGAGCTGGACCGCGGGCAAGGCGGCGTCGCTGTTGAGGAGGTCGACGCGCTTTTGCCGGATGCGCAAGGCACCGTCGACGCGGACGAGCCGATGCCAGCAGACACCGACGAAGGTGTTGATCTCGTCGCCCTGCGACTCGGTGTATTGGAAGACGGTGCGCACGAGTTGCTCATCGCCGCGATCCGGGGCCGCCGGCTCGGCGGTCGGCGCTTGCAGCAGGTGAAGGCTCCTGGTCGGCGGCTGCTGCGAGAAGGCGCGCGGGCTCTTCAGGCGCTCGATGCGCAGCTCGCGCAGCAGCTTGTCTTCGTAGAGGTGCGAGGTGTGGTCGAGGCCCTCGGGCTGGCCGGGCACGAGCGGCACCCAGTAGATCGCGTCGTCGGTGAAGAGCGCGTTCCACTCCGCATAGCGCTTCTCGTCGAGCAGGCGCGCTTCGTGGATCACGAGGTTGATGAGCTGGCGATCGCTGAACCCGGCCATGGTCACAGGGTCCCGGTCATGTAGCGCGACCAGGCGCGGTACTGGTTGCGCATCGAGATTTCGCTGGTGCCGACGGCGGTGACGTCGCCGGCACCGACCTCGGCCGCGTCGAAGTTGCGGTGCAGGCTCACCCACGGGTTGCCGCCAGCTGGCAGCCCGGCCTGGATGCCGCGGTAGGCCTGCAGGTCGTCGTGGCCCACGACCGAGAACGGCGAGTTGATGAGGCGGCTGTACATCGCCGTGCGCTGCAGCATCTCGGGCGGCGCGCCGGCGAGGCGAAAGGTCCAGCTCTCGACGATCGTCTGGTCGACGGCGATCGGCTTGACGACGCGGATCGCCTGGATCGCGCCCTTGATCGTGAGGTTCGGGTAGTAGACCGTGTTGTGGCGGGCCAGGCCGAGGATGGCGGCGGCGCGCTCCTCGCCGTAGGCCGCGCGCATGGCATCGTCGTAGGCCGGCACCGCGGCGTACTTGCTGTGGATCGAGAAGTGCACGCCCGAGAAGCTGTGGCCGTTGGCGAACACGCGCACGCCCATGTCGTCGAAGAACTGGTAGTCCGACATGAACGGCGTGAACTGCTCGATCGCCATCGGCTTCGGCGCAGCGGCCGGCTGGTCGAGCCACATCCGTTTCGCAGTGCCGGCCGACGACTCGTGCACGACCATCGGATGCATGGTGTCGTTGAGGTTCTCGACGAAGAGCTTCCAGTTGCATTGATGCAGGAAGCGCAGGCAGCCGCCGGCGATCTCGAGGCGGCCTTCGGGCGAGCGGTCGGCCATGTTGTCGATGGAGCTCAGCGACTCGCCGAAGTACTCCTCGAAGCTCGGACCGCCGCCGTTCAGCTTCACGAAGATGAAGCCGCGATGCAGGCGCACGTCGGCCACCGTCGCCAGACCCTTCGCGGCCTCGCAGTCCGGCAGCGCCGTGCCTTCGTAGCCGTTCTTCAGCGGCATCGACAGCAGCGAGCCGTCGGTGCGGAAGGTCCAGGCGTGGTACGGGCAGCGGAAGTGCTTGCCCGTGTTGCCGCAGGGCGAGCTCACCAGCCGCGAGCCCTTGTGGGCACAGCGGTTCATCAGCACCCGCACCGAAGCGTCCTGATGGCGCACGACGATCAACGGCTGGCCGGCGATGTCGTTGCGGAGGTAGTCGCCCGGATTCGGGATCTGCGAATCGTGGCCGACGTAGTTCCAGGTATTGGCGAAGAACTGCTCCTGCTCGAGCGCGAACAGCTCTTCGTCGATGTAGAGATCGCGGTGGACGCGGTCCGGCTGCACGAGGGCTCGGATAGCGGCCGGATCGTTGCGGTAGGACGGCATCGTCGGCCCCGTCGTGGCTCAGGCGAGCGCGTGGCGGGCGAGCGCCGCGCCGAGCTGGTGGCCGTGCTCGTCGGCGAGGGCGGCGTCGCGCAGCTCGCGCACGGTGGCCGGCGCGACGGCGGCGCCGCCCTTTCGCACAGCAGCCATCACCGCCTCGAAGTTGCGAACGCCGCGCTCGTGGGTGTCGCTGTAGCCCTTGACAAGGCGCTGGCACTGCGCCACTTCGACGGCGAGTGCCGGGTTGATCGCCGCGGTCTTGGCGATCTGGTCGAGCCAGGCCTCGATGGCCGCGTTCTCGGCGGCGAAGCGCGTCGTCGAGCGGCGCCAGCGCTTCATGGCAGCGACGGCGCGCAGCATCACGAAGCCGGCGAGCGAGCTGGTGGTGACGACACGGCCCTGCATCGTCATCCTTTCGACGAGCGTGCGCAGCCAGCCCGGTCGCTCGAGTCGGCGCCCGATCGCGGCCGGCAGCGTCTCGGCGATTTCCTGCAGACGCGGGTGCAGGTACTCGTCGATCGCCAGCACTTGGTCGGCGCGGGCACCGACCTCGGCGCGCACGCGCTCGAAGCGGGTTCCGCGCGTCTTCAGAGCGGCGACGCGGGCGGTGTCTTCGTACGACATCCAGAGCGCGAGGTGGCGTGCGGTTTCGGCGACGAGGCGGTCGCCGGCGTCGCGAGGCAGGGCGGCGACTCGCGTCATCCGGTCGAGGTAGAGGGCGGCGTAGGCGAGGTCCTGGTAGTCGATGAGGCGGCGCACGCCTTCGCGCAGCAAGGTGCGCGCCGAGGCGGGCAGGTCGCGATCGACGCGGTCGAGGAGCGTACGCACGGCGGGATGGATCGCGTGAGGCCGAGATCCTTCGCTGCGCTCAGGATGACCGGGTTCGTGCTTGTCATCCTCAGCGACGCGAAGGATCTCGCCTTCGCCCGCCACCGCCGCCTTCTCGTACGCCACCGCGAACGCCCGCAAGCTCGCCGCCACGCCCACACCACCACGCCCGATCGTCGCTTCGAACTGGTCGCGGCTGAACGGCAGCACGCCGGTGCCCGCCAGCGCGCCGAACAGCACCGCGCTGATGACGCTGCCCGCCCGCTCCGCGGCTTCCGCCATGTCGAAGCGAACGAAGCGCTTCGCCGCTTTCTCCGCATGCGCTAGCAGTGCCGCGCTCTCGACGCGTCCGTCGCCGAGCGCGCTCTTCTCGGTGATCGAATAGACCCGATGCGTCGACGCGATCAGCGTCGTGCGATCCGCCGTGACGAGGCCGCGCTGCACGGCGCGGCCGCACTCCATGAGCTCGGAGGCCAGGACGACGTCGACATCGCCCGGCAGCGGCATCAGCGCCAGCACCGGCACGGCGCCGTCATCCTTCGCCTGCTGTTCGGGATAGAGCTCGACGTAGTAGATCGTCGCACCGGTGCGCTGGGCGACGCCGGGCACCGAGGTCGCCTGCGCCAGCCAGCCGTTGGCCTCGCCGAGGTCGACGATCCAGTCGGCGAGCACGCCGCCGCCCTCGCCGCCCATGGCCATGATCGCGATCTTGATCGGCGTCACTTTCGCGCTCGCTGGTCAGAACGCCAGCCGCGCCCGCGCCCGCTCGTCGCGCCGCTGCAGCCAGCCGATGACGGCGCTGCGCACGCGCTCGGCGATGCGGTCCCGGCCGCTCGGGTTGCTGACGATCCGCGCCTTGTAGAACGACGGGCACAGCACCGCCGCGTGCGACACCTCGCCGCAGACGCCGCAGCCGACGCAGCTGTCGAGCACCGCCGCGACCGGGTCGGTGCGCAGCGGGTCGGGGTTGGCCTTGATCGTGAGCGACGGGCAGCCCGAGAGGCGGATGCACGAGTGGTCGCCGGTGCAGGTGTCGGCGTCGACGCCGAAGCGCTCGCGCACCACGCGCTCGCCGGCCGCGATCGCCTGCTTCACCAGCGGCTTCTCGCGGCGCTGCTTGTTGAGCTGGCATTCCGACTGCGCGATCAGCACCTTCGGGCCCTTCTCCTTCGTGGTCAGCGCTTCGCGAAGCGCGTCGCGCATCGCGCCGACGTCGTAGGTCCGGCGGATCGTGCGCACCCACTCGACGCCGACGCCGCGCACCGCCTTCTCGATCGCATGGCCGGTGCTGCGCGTCGGGTGCGCCGCCTTCGACGACAGCAGATCCTGGCCGCCCGTCGCCGAGGTGTAGTTGTTATCGACGACGATGGTCAGGTTGTCGCTGCGGTTGAAGACCGCATTGGCGACGCCGCTGGTCAGGCCGTTGTGCCAGAAGCCGCCGTCGCCCATCATCGAAATGGCGCGCTTCGGCGACGAGGTGTTGAACGCCGACGCGCCGGCCGTGCCGAGCCCGTAGCCCATCGTCGTGTTGCCGATGTGGAACGGCGGCAGGATCGAGAACAGGTGGCAGCCGATGTCGGCGCTCACGTGATGCGGCCCGAGTTCGCGCTCGACGAGCTTCATGGCGCTGAAGATCGGCCGCTCCGGGCAGCCGGTGCAAAAGCCGGGTGGCCGCCCGTGGACGACGTCGCCGAGCGGCGTCGGCGTGTCGGCAGCGACCGCGATCGCGATCGTCTTCGAACGCGGCGCCGGCACCGCGAGCGGCTCGACGCGACCGTAGCGCTCGAGGAACGCGCGCGTGCCCTTCAGCACCTCGGCGCCGGTGTATTCGCCGGCCTCGGCGAGCAGGTCCTTGCCGTGCAGCGCCGTCTGCAGGTCGGCCTGGCGCAGGATCGTCGCCAGGCCCTGCTCAATGAAGTTCGGCTGGCCTTCCTCGACCAGCAGCACGGCGCGCTTGCCGGCGCAAAAGCGCGTCAGCTCGGCCGGCACCAGCGGGTAGGCGACGTTCATCACGTAGATCGGTAGCTTCGAGCGACCGTAGACGTCGGCGACGCCGAGCCGTTCGAGCGCGCGCACCAGCGAGTTGTAGTTGCCGCCCTGAACGACGATGCCGAGATCGCTCCAGTCGGCATCGCCCGCGAAGGTCTCGTTGAGGCCGCGCTCCTCGATGAAGCGGATCGCCGCCGGCCAGCGCTCGTGCACCTTCTCCTGCTCGTGCACGTAGGTCGCCGGCGGCAGCGCGATGCGGCCGACATCGCGGCGCGGCGCCGCCAGTGCGTCGGTCGGCGTGAACGCAGCGCTGCGGTTGGCGCTGGCCACGAACTGCCCGTGTACGTGGCAGGCGCGGATGCGCAGCATCAGCATGACCGGCGTGTGGCTGGCCTCCGAGAGCTCGAAGCCGTTCTTCACCGCGGCGACCATCGCCGGCAGGTTCGGGCGCGGATCGAGCAGCCAGATCTGCGACTTCATCGCGAACGCGTGCGTGCGCTCCTGCATGATCGACGAGCCCTCGCCGTAGTCCTCGCCGACGATGATCAAAGCTCCGCCCATCACGCCCCCGGAAGCCAGGTTGGCGAGCGCGTCGGAAGCGACGTTGACACCGACCGGCCCCTTGAACGTGACGGCGCCGCGCAGCGGGTAGTTCACCGACGCCGCCAGCGTGGCAGCCGCGGTCGCCTCGCTGGCGGAGTTCTCGAAGCGGATGCCGTGCTCGACGAGGATGTCCTGGGCGTCGGCGAGCACGTCCATCAGGTGCGAGATCGGCGCGCCCTGGTAGCCGGCCACGTACGACACGCCCGACTCGAGCAGCGCCTTGGTCACGGCCAGGATGCCTTCGCCGCGAAAGGTCTCGCCGGCGCCGAGCCGCAGCTTCTTGACCTCCTCGGCGAACGAGCGCTCGGCCATGCTTCGGGCTCCCCGCGCGTCAGGTCTCGTAGCCGGCCGGCAGGACGATGCGCCGGCCCGAGGCGAGCAGCTCGTCGACCAGCGTCATCGCTGTCGCGCCCGTTGCGCTGTACGGGTCGAACTCCGGGTGCTTCAGGCCCACCATCGGATCGCTGTCAGCCAGGTCGACGAGCGCCATCGACCAGTTGGCGAAGCGCCGCTGCGTGATCTCCTCGAGCCGGAGCATCTCCACGTCGGTGTGGCGCGGATCGACCACGATCCGTGCATAGAGTCGATTGACGGCGCCGCGCTCGCCCTCGAGCACCTGCAGATAGAGCCCCTGGCCCTGGCAGAGCACGCCGCCGATGCCCTCGGCGGCATTGCGGACCTGCGCCTTCGCGAGGATCGACGCGGTCACGGTCGTCGTCTGCGGACCGACCGCGCGGCTGACGTAGAGAATCCGGATTTGCACGAATCGCCTTCTGCCTGCTGGCTACAAGCCGATCTTAGTGTGCGTCAGGTGGGCACCGAGCGCTTCGTGAACGACGGCGGCCGGCGATGCAGCGTCGCCTGCTCGAAGGCGTGGCCGAGCGCCAGCAGACGCGCCTCGCTCCACGCCGGGCCCACGAACGACAGGCCGATCGGCAGGCCACGCACGAACCCCGTCGGTACCGTGAGGTGCGGATAGCCGGCCACCGCGGCCGGCGACGAGAAGCTCATGCTCGAGTGATCGCCGTTGACGGGGTCGATCAGCCACGCCGGGCCGCCGGTCGGCGCGATCAGCGCATCGAGCCGGTTCGCCTTCAGGACCCGGTCGAGGCCGTCGTCGTGTGCGCCCTTGCGACACTCGGCCAGCGCCGCGAGGTAGTCCTTGTCGTCGAGGCCGCCGTAGCCGTCGGCCCTCTCGAACATCTCCTGGCCGAACCAGGCCATCTCGAGATCGTGGTGGGCGCGGTTGAAGGCGATCACGTCGGCCAGCGACTTCACCTTCGCATCGGGCGCGAACGCGGCGAGGTAGTTCGGCAGGCCAGCCTTCATCTCGGTGAGCAGCACGCGCATCTCGGCATCCCAATACGTCGGCAGCGCCAGGTCGACGGGATCGACGATCTCGGCGCCGGCGCGCGAAAGGACGGCGATCGCCTGCTCGATCAGCGCGTCGATCTCGCCCCAGCCCGTGAAGTAGGCGCGGGCGACGCCGAGGCGCGCACCGCGCAGGGCATCGGCGGGCAGGGCGATCGACGAGAACGGCTCGTCGGGCGACGCTGCCGTCGCCGCATCGGCGCGGTCGCGGCCGGCCATCGCGGCGTAGAGCAGGGCCGCGTCGGCGACGGTGCGCGTCATCGGGCCCGGCGTGTCCTGGCTGTGCGAGATCGGCACGATGCCGTCGCGGCTCATCCGCCCGACGGTCGGCTTCAGGCCGACCAGGCCGCAGATCGACGACGGCGACACGATCGAGCCGTCGGTCTCGGTGCCGACGCCGAGCGGCGCCAGCCCGGCAGCGATGGCCGCCGCGGTGCCCGAGCTCGAGCCGCTGGTGTTGCGGTCGAGCGCGTAGGGGTTGCGCGTCAGGCCGCCGCGGGCGCTCCAGCCGCTGACCGATCGCGTCGAGCGGATGTTGGCCCACTCGCTGAGGTTGGTCTTGCCGAGGATCACGGCGCCGGCCTCGCGCAGGCGGGCGACGACGTGGGCGTCGCGCGGCGCCCGCACGCCGTCGAGTGCGAGCGAGCCGGCGCTGGTGCTCATCGGGTCGCGCGTCGCGATGTTGTCCTTGATCAGCACTGGCAGGCCGTGCAGCGGGCCGCGGGTCTTGCCGGCGTTTCGTTCGGCGTCGAGCGCGCGGGCGATGGCCAGCGCGTCGGGATTGAGCTCGATCACGCTCTTCAGCATCGGCCCGGCGCGATCGATGGCGGCGACGCGGGCGAGGCCGTCGCGCACCAGCCGCTCCGACGTGACGCGCCCTTCGGCCATCGCCTTCGCGAGCGCGACGGCGCCGGGCTGCTCGGCGGCGAGCGATGTCGTCGGGTGTCGCGGTGCGGCCATCAGGGAATTCTCGAAGGCCAGCAGCGATGCCGAAGAGAGAAGGAGCGAGCGTCGTTGCAAGGCGTGGCGGAAGAGGTCGATGCGGATTCTGGCGGAACCACGAGGCGCCATTCGCGGTTCGTGCCGTAATGCGGCCATGAGCAACGAGCCGCCGGAACATCTGTCGTCGCCGTCGTCGCCGTCGTCGCCGCGTTCATCGCCGCTTTCGTCGCCGCTTTCGTCGCCGCCTTCATCGCCGATTGCGCGCTGGCTCGTGCCGCGCGGCACGAACCCCGAAGCCTGGCCGCTGCTCGCCGCTCGATCGCTGCGCGCCTTCGCCGACGGCGCCATCGCGCTCCTGCTGCCGGCCTACCTGCTGGCGCTCGGCCTCGGCACCTTCGACGTCGGCCTCCTCAGCACGGCGACGATGCTCGGCTCGGCGCTCGCCACGCTCGCCGTCGGCGCCTGGGGCCATCGCTTCGCCGGTCGCCGCCTGCTCCTCGGCGCAGCGCTGCTGATGGCCGCGACCGGCGTCGCCTTCGCCGGCTTCGGCTCGTTCTGGCCGCTGCTCGTCGTCGCCTTCGTCGGCACGCTGAACCCGAGTTCAGGCGATGTCAGCGTCTTCCTGCCGCTCGAGCACGCGCGCCTCGCGCACGCGGCGCAGGGCAGCGCCAGGGTGGCGCTGTTCGCGCGCTACAGCGTCATCGGCGCCGCCTTCGCCGCGCTCGGCGCGCTGGCTGCAGCCGTGCCGGACGGCCTCGTGCGGCTCGGCTCGCTGACCCGTCTCGACGCGCTGCGGGGGATGTTCATGCTCTACGGCGCCATCGGCGCTGCCGTGTTCCTGCTGTACCGGCGCCTGCCCGTCGAGAGCGCAGACGCAGCCGTGGCGACGGCGCCGCTCGGGCCGTCGCGCCGCGTCGTGATGCAGCTCGCGGCGCTCTTCAGCATCGACGCGTTCGCCGGCGGCCTGGTCGTGAACTCGCTGCTCTCGCTCTGGCTGTTCCAGCGCTTCGGCTTCTCGCTCACGGCCGCGGCCGCGTTCTTCTTCTGGACCGGCCTGCTCAGCGCCGGCTCGCAGTTCGCGGCGCCGCACGTCGCCGCCCGCATCGGCCTCCTCAACACGATGGTCTTCACGCATCTGCCGGCCAACGTCTGCCTCGTGCTCGCCGCGCTCGTGCCGAGCCTGCCGCTCGCGCTCGCGCTCCTCTTCGTGCGCGCCGCCCTCTCGCAGATGGACGTGCCGACGCGCACCGCCTACGTGATGGCCGTCGTCACCCCTGCCGAGCGCAGCGCCGCGGCCAGCTTCACCGCCGTGCCCCGCAGCCTCGCCGCCGCACTGAGCCCGACCCTCTCCGGCGCCCTCTTCGCTGCCGGTCTGTTCGCGCTGCCGCTGGTCGGCTGCGGCGTGCTGAAGATCGCCTACGACCTGGCGCTCTGGCGGGCGATGCGGAAGACGCAGGTCGAAGGCTTCTGAAGTAGAGTAAGGAATCCTTGTTTCCGGGGTTTGCGATGCTTGCGAAGTTGACGTCGAAGAACCAGCTGACGCTGCCCAAGGCCGTGACCCAGGCCGTCGAGCCGGCCGAGTATTTCGATGTCGAGGCGCGCAACGGCCAGATCGTGCTCACGCCGGTGCGCATCCAGCGCGGCGACGCCGTGCGCGCGAAGCTGACCGCGTTGTCGCTCGACGAGGCCGACATCGGGCGCGCCGTCGACTGGGCGCGGCGGCGCAAGTGACCGCAGCGCGCCGCGGCCGGAGCGACCGCCCGCCCCGCGTCGTGCTGGACACGAACGTCCTGCTGTCGGCGCTCGTGTTTTCGGGCGGTGCGCTGGCGCGGCTGCGGGGGCTCTGGCAATCGGGCGCCGTTGTGCCGATGGTGAGCACGGCGACCGCTCAAGAACTCGTGCGCGTGCTGGCCTACCCGAAGTTCAAGCTCGACGCCGGCGCCCGACAGGAATTGCTCGCCGACTACCTGCCTTGGGCCGAAGTCGTCGAGATCCCGAATCCGCCGCCGCCGGTGCCTGCGTGCCGCGACCCTTTCGACCTGCCGTTCCTCTACCTGGCGACATCCGGTCGCGCGCAAGCACTGGTGACGGGCGACGCCGACCTGTTGTCGATCGCCAATGGAAAGACCCGGGCCGCGCGCAGCTTCGCGATCATCAGGCCGCACGATTTCCTGGCGTCGCTGGCCGGGGTGTAGGTGCCACGGCCCGGGGGCCTTCGCTTGTGCGAGCCCGCCTCAACCAACCCGCTCGACGTCGTAGCCCTCGGCGCGCATCGCCGTCAGGATCTTCTCGATGTGCGCGCTGCCTCGCGTCTGCACCACGACCTCGATCTGCACGCGCTCGACCGAGAGCGAGCTGAAGGCGCGCTGGTGCTGCACTTCGTCGATGTTGGCGCCGAGCTGGCCGAGCAGCGTCGCCACGTCGGCCAGCGCGCCGGGCACGTCGCGCACGTCGACGCGCAGGCGCGCCAGCCGCCCCGACTTGACCATGCCGCGCTCGATGATCTCGGCCAGCACCAGCGGCTCGATGTTGCCGCCACAGAGCAC
>Ga0123338_10002973_pt1 | contig 15553 bp, 12 predicted proteins | sample grotaG_FD_89793 | JGI IMG/M metagenome (GOLD analysis project Ga0123338, IMG submission 89793) | Glacier valley bacterial and archeal communities from Borup Fiord, Nunavut, Canada, to study Microbial Dark Matter (Phase II) -... | ecosystem: Environmental > Aquatic > Freshwater > Ice > Glacier ...
CAGGGTAGCGTCTTCTGGCATCCGCGCGGCTTCGTGCTGTGGCGCGCGCTCGAAGCGTATCTGCGCCGCAAGCTCGACGCTGCGGGTTATCTGGAGATCAAGACGCCGCAACTGATCGACAACGAGCTTTGGGTCGCGAGCGGCCACTGGGGCAAATACCGCGAGAACATGTTCGTGGTGCCCGACGAGGTGCCGGGCACGGAGGACGATGCGCCGGTGCTGAGTGGCAAGGGCGATCTGATGGCGTTGAAGCCGATGAACTGCCCCGCGCATGTGCAGGTGTTCCGCCAGGGCATCACGAGCTACCGCGAGCTGCCGCTGCGTCTGGCAGAATTTGGCTGCTGCCACCGCAACGAGGCGCACGGCGCGCTGCACGGCATCATGCGCGTGCGCCAGTTCACGCAGGACGATGCGCACATCTTCTGCACACCCGAACAGGTGGAGGCGGAGACGTTCGCGTTCTGCGAACTGCTGGGGCAGGTCTACCGCGATCTGGGCTTCCCGGACTATCAGGTGAAGTTGGCGCTCCGCCCCGAAAAGCGCGTGGGCAGCGACGAACTGTGGGACTGGGCGGAGAACACGCTGCGCGCGGCGCTGGTGAAGACCGGCCTGCCGTTCGAGGAACTGCCCGGCGAGGGAGCATTCTACGCCCCCAAGCTGGAATTCCATCTGCGCGATGCGATCGGGCGGACGTGGCAGTGCGGGACGTTGCAGCTCGACACGCTGCTGCCCGAACGGCTCGATGCGTCCTTCGTCGGCGAGGACGGCGCGAAGCACCGCCCGGTGATGCTGCACCGCGCGATCCTGGGCACGTTCGAGCGGTTTATCGGCATATTGATCGAGCATCACGCGGGCCGCTTCCCGCTATGGCTCGCCCCCGTGCAGGCGGTGGTCGCGACGATCGTATCCGATGCGGACGAATATGCGCTGGCGCTCGCCGCGCGGCTGCGTGCGGCGGGACTGCGGGTGGAAACCGACCTTCGCAACGAGAAAATCAACTACAAGGTGCGCGAACATAGTCTGGCACATGTGCCGTATCTGCTGGTGGTGGGGCGGCGCGAGGCAGAGGAAGGCACGGTCGCGCTGCGCCCGCTCGGCGGCGGCGAGCAGCAAGTATTGACGGCGGACGCCGTAACTGCGTTGCTGGCGAACGGAGCACTGCCGCCCGATCTGTGCTAGGCTGATCCGATGACGGCGATTGTGTGCGAGCAACCCTTGATCTGGCAGGCCGAACGCGTGAGCGAAGTCGCCCGCCTGGCGCGCGCTGGACTCCTCTACCGCCGCATGAACGCGACCGAGTTCTGGGCGCTGATGGACCAGGGATATGTCGGCGAAGGCAGCTACGACCACATCGAACTGATGGAAGGCGAGATCGTCGTCAAAGCGATGGGCAAGGGCAATCTCCACGAGGCTTACAAAGCAGGCATCGTCGAATGGTTGATCGATCATCGACCGCGCGACCTGACGGTCGGCATCGAACCTACGATCGACTTTTCGGACGAGGACGTGCTCGAACCTGATATTGTCCTTTACCCGCGCGGTCGGCCTACAAAAACGTTGAAGGGCGCTGATATCGCACTGCTGATCGAAATCGCCGACAGCTCGATCGCGGGCGATACGCGGCAGAAGGCGCACCGTTACGCCGCACTCGGCGTCGCGCATTATTGGGTCGTCGATGTTACCCGCGCGCTGATCCATGTCTTTGCGGAGCCTGGCACCGGCGGGTACGCCCAAAGGCAGCTTGCCGAACGTGACCATAGCGTCACGCCGCCGTTCGCGGACGCGCCACCGTTCCGGCTCGCCGATCTCGGCATTCCCGAACCGGTCGCTTTCTGAACCTCCCTTCCCGCGCGCGGGAAACGGGCCTATCTAGCGCCACATCCAAGCCAACCACCCGGAGACCCGCACATCCCGACGCCCCCCTTCCCGCGCCGCCCCATGGCTGCCCCGCCGCCGCTCACCGGCCCGCGCTACGACGATTTCATCCAGGTTCCGCGCGTGCGCGTGATCGATCAGGATGGCGAGAATCTGGGTGTCCTCTACACGCGCGAGGCGATCGCGATCGCGCACGAGGCAGGGATGAACCTCGTGGAGGTATCGCCCGGCGCCGATCCGCCCGTGTGCAAGATCCTCGACATCGGCAAATATAAATACGAGACGCAGAAAAAGGCCAATCTCGCGCGCAAGTCCCAGCATGTGCAGGAGATCAAAGAGATCAAGATGCGTCCGAACATCGACGATCATGATTACGATGTGAAAATGCGTGCGGTGAAATCGTTCATCGAAGAGGGAGACAAGGTGAAGATTACCTTGCGCTTCCGCGGCCGCGAGCTTGCGCACGGCCAGCTGGGGATGCGCCTGCTCGACCGCGTGCGCGACAACTCCGCCGAATACGCCAAGGTGGAGCAATTGCCACGCATGGAGGGCCGCCAGATGCTGATGGTGATCGCTCCGCGCTGACGATCCGAACCGGCGTTGCACGGCGGCGACACACGCCGTGCAATGACGCCCGCCCCAGGGAAACGGCTTGACGGTGGCGTAAATGCACCCTTAGTTCGCGCGCAATCGGTGCGTTGCCGAACAAGAGCTTGGGATGTGATCGCATGACGAAGACGACACTGTTGCTTTCGGCAGCCCTGTGCCTCGGGGCAACCGGTTCATATGCGCAGGCCACCACATCGACGACACCCGAAGTCGCGGTGCCCAACCAGACCGCCGCGCAGCAGACCGGCCAAGGGCCAACGCAGGGCGAGATCATTGTTACCGCGACGCGCCGCGCCGACCGGTTGTCGAACGTGCCGATCGCCATTTCGGTTGTCACCAGCGCCGCGCTCCAGAATTCCGGTGCGACCGATATCCGCCAGTTGAACCAGCTTTCGCCCTCGCTGCTGGTGTCATCGACCTCGTCGGAGACCACCGGCGGCGCGGCGCGTATTCGTGGCATCGGCACGGTGGGCGATAATCCGGGCCTCGAATCTTCGGTCGCGACCTTCATCGATGGTGTCTATCGTAGTCGCTCGGGTGCGGCGCTGACCGAACTCGGTGCGGTCGAGCGTGTGGAAGTGCTGCGCGGACCGCAGGGAACGCTGTTCGGGCGCAATGCGAGCGCGGGACTGATCAATATCATCACACAAAAACCTTCGTTCGAGACGTCGGGCGACGCGAGCTTTTCCTACGGCAACTATGATTATTACCGCGGCGAGTTCGGTATCACCGGCCCGATCTTGGGCGGAGACAAGCTCGCCGCACGGCTTGATGGCGTTTACGTCAACCGCAAGGGCTTCAACAAGGACGTTATCTCGGGCAAGCGCTCGAACGATCGCGATCGCTTCCTTGTGCGCGCCCAGCTTCTCTTCCGCCCCACCGATGCGCTCAACATCCGCCTGATCGGCGATTACGCCGAACGCACCGAGCAATGCTGCTCGGCGGTGTTCCAGCCGCTGAACGATGTCGTCCGCGCGCCCGGCACCGCGCCCGGCTCAATTGGCGATATCAGCCTTGCCCCCGCCGCGCTTGCCGCGTTCGAGCGCAGCCTCAAGGACCCGGCGGGCAACCCCGTGATCCTGAACGATAGCGGCAACCGCGATGTCTCGGTCACCCCGGGGCGCGATTACCATTCGAACGTGATCGACTGGGGCGGTTCGGGCGAAGTCAACTGGGATCTGGGCGGTATCAATCTTACGTCGATCACCGCCTATCGCCTGTATCAGACCAAGCGGGGGCAGGATGCAGATTACACCAATCTCGACCTCCTGTATCGGTCCAACTTCAAGCAGCAGTTCCGCACCTTCAGCCAGGAACTGCGCGCGCAGGGCGAGGCGTTCAACGGCCATCTGAACTATCTCGTCGGCGGCTATTTCGCCAACGAAGACCTTTATCTGCGCGACGATCTGCACACGGGCTCGCAGCTCAACAGCTTCGCCAACGCGCTCGTCGGCTTCGGCGTCCCGTCGCTCGCGCCGTTCAACGCGTTCCCGGGTGGCATCTACGGCAATCTGCCGACCGTGGTAAACCTGTCGCTCCTTAAAGCGGGCGCGCCCGCACCCATCGCGGGGCTGTTCGCGAGCCAGGTCGCGCCGCTCAACCTGAGCAACAGCGGCGAGGTCGATAACTACCACCAGAACAGCAAGAACTATGCGATCTTCACCCACAACCAGATCAAGATCGTCGACAGCCTCACGCTTACGCTCGGCGCGCGCTACACCAGCGAGGAAAAGACGCTCGACGCCACGCTGCTGACCGACGGCAACGGTGCCTGCGCCTCGCTGCTGAACTCGATCGGCAAGGTTAAGGCGCTCGGCGCCAATCCGTTGCTCGCGGGCATCGCCGCCAATCTGGCGGGAACGTTGACGGCGCTCGCAGCGCTTCCGTGCGCATCCAACCTGTCTGCGCCGGTCGATGGCACCTATCACGATCGCAAGAAGGAAGATAAGTTCACCGGGACCGCCGTGCTGAGCTGGAAGCCGGTCGACAGCCTGCTCCTCTATGGCTCCTACTCGCGTGGCTACAAGGCGGGCGGCTTCAACCTCGATCGCGCGCCGCTCAGCCCCGTCGCACCCAGCCTGACGCAATTGCGTTTCCAGCCTGAGACGGTCGATGCCTACGAGATTGGTGCCAAATTCTCGCGCCGCAAGTTCAACCTGAACGTCGCGCTCTTCCGCGAAGACCTCGAGAACTTTCAGCTCAACACTTTCAACGGCGTCAGCTTCGTCGTCGTGAATGTGGAGGGTTGCAAGAACGCGCTCGGCGCGCCCGCGCCCGGGCAGCTTTTTGGTTCGTGCGCGGCAAGCGCGTCGGCAGCGGGTGTCCGCTCGGAGGGCGTCGAGCTTGAAGCATCGATCCGCCCGGCGCCTACCGTCAGCATCAACGCGGGCCTCACCTACGCCAGCACCAAATACCGCACGCAGTTGACCGGGTTCGGCGGCGCAGCGCTCGCCAATTCCTTCTTCCTGCTGCCCGGCAACCGCATTTCGAACGCGCCCGAATACACCGTTACCAGCTCGGCCGCATGGACACCCACAATCCCGGGCACCAATCTCTCGGCGCTCTTCTACATCGATACCCGCCTGCAATCGGACATCAATACCGGCTCGGACCTTGCTCCCGCCAAGATACAGGATGGCTTCATCCTGACCAATGCGCGCGTTGCGCTGCGCGGACCGGGACAGCGCTGGTCGGTCGAGTTCTGGGGCCAGAATATCTTCGATACGGTCTACACGCAGGTCGCGTTCGATGCGCCGCTCCAGGGCAGTGTCTCGGGCGGGCGCGTGAGCACGCTCGGCGCGGGTACGACCTACGCCGCCAACCGCTCGTCCAACCTCTACGGTCGCTTCCTGGGCGAGCCGCGCACGTTCGGGGTTACTTTGCGGACACGATTCTAGACCTGCGACGAGGCTTGGCCGTTCCGGACAGTCGCGGGCGCGGCTTGCCGCGTCCGGTTGGTGCCGGATCGGAACACGCTGGCCGGTCGGCGGCATTCCGTGTCGGCAGTATCGAGCGCGTTAAGCGGTGTGCCTCCTATGCCGCGATCCGGAAGGATGCGCTGCCGGAAGCCGATTTTTGCCACTGCACGGTGGCCGACCGGGCAGTGATGGACAGCGATGGCGTTACGCGCCCGTGCCGATCGGTCCATGCCGTCAGCGCGGGGGATCGGACTTGCGCCCGTTCGGTCATGACGACAAAATTGGCGGCGAAGCCGGTGGGGAGTGCGAAATCCTCGTGCGGCTCGATCCGGCTGGCGCGGCGCGCGATCCTGAGCGCATCCGGAGCATAGGGACCGTCGAGCGTCAGCCCGCCCCAGCGACGCGACCGCGACCAGCTCGGATCCGGATCGTCTTCGTGCGATCGCCGCCCGGTCCAAGCATCGTCGAGCCAGCCACGCCAGAGCGCTCCGTCGTTCCAGAACCATAGGACCCCATGATATGCCGCCGCGAAGCGCTTCCAGGGTGCGACGGGGTAGCGGTCGACTGCGAGCAGCCGCGATGCGGACAACTTGCGCGGCTGCAGGCGGTGCAGATCGAGCGTGGCAATCCAGATCACCGGCACGCCGGCGGCGGCGTAGGCGCGGGTGCGCCGCTCGATAGCCTCGACGCTGAGCGCACTGTGCTGCACCTCGATCGCGACCCGCATGCGGCTCAGGGGATCGTGGACCAGAATGTCGGCGCGGCGGTCGCCTTCGCTCGACAGCACTTCGGCCTCGAGTTCGACGCGCAAACCGCGCCGCATGAAGGCGGCCGCGAGTTGCGCTTTGGCCGCGAGATGTTGGGCGGTCTCTGCGTGGGCGTACGCGCATCGGGCCTCGGGCGCATGCGCGAAGTGCGGCGTGACGATGCGGCCGCGCTTGAGCGTGACCGGCCCCGTGCAGCCGGGACAATAATACGCGAAGGGCCGCTGCGCAGATGCAGCGGCGATCCGCCCGCTCGGTCCCAACGCCATCAACATCCGCCGTCTATACGCCTCCGCGCAATCTTTCGCAGCGCCAACTCATCCGTTTTCGAGGCATGTCGGTGCAGGTTGACCGCACCCCGGCCAACCCGCGATAGCGGGCGCGATGTCCGATACCGCCACGCCGATGCTGGCCCAATATCTCGAACTCAAGGCCGAGGCTGGCGACGCGCTGCTCTTCTACCGGATGGGCGATTTCTACGAACTGTTCTTCGCCGATGCAGCCGCAGCCGCGGCCACACTCGGCATCACGCTGACGCGTAGGGGTCGCTACCGGGGCGAAGACGTGCCGATGTGCGGCGTGCCCGTTCACGCGGCGCAAGCCTATCTCGCACGCCTGATCCGTGCGGGCCACCGCGTCGCGGTCGCCGAACAGACCGAGGATGCCGCCACCGCGCGTCGCGCGGGACGACCCGTCGCGCGCGCGATCGTGCGCGTGGCGAGCGCGGCGACGCTGACCGAGGAGGAATTGCTCGACGCGACGGCAGCCAACTGGCTGATGTGCGTCATTGTTGCGGGCGAGCGCGCGGGTGCCGCATGGGTAGACGTGTCGACGGGCCGCTTTCTCACGGCCGCAGTCGATCGCGTCGACGAGGCCGCATTGCGCGCGCGCGTTGCGCCCGCCGAGCTGATCGGCCCGGACAGCGCGCCGGGCGTCACGAGCGTTCCGGGCGCGCGCTTCGACATTGCCGGCGCGCGTGCTCGCCTCGAGCTGCTGTTCGGCGTGGCGACGGTGGACACGCTCGGCGCGTTCGAGGACGTCGAGCTACGCGCGGCGGGAGGTCTGCTCGCCTATCTCGAGCATGGCGCGCGTGGGCACCCGCCCCGGCTCGACCCGCCCGAACGCGTCGTTGCCACGCATGAGATGGCGATCGATGCGGCGACGCGCGCGAGCCTCGATCTCGGACGCGGTGGTCTGCTCGGTCGCATCGACCGGACCCGGACCGCTGGCGGTGCGCGGCTGCTTGCCGACGATCTGGCTGCGCCGCTGGTGGACCTGCAGGCACTTCAGGCGCGGCACGACGCGGTCGGCTGGTTCGTCACCCTTCCCCGCCTGCGCGCGCGCGTGCGCGACGCGCTCCGGGCGGTGCCCGATGTTGCGCGCGCGCTCGGCCGGTTGGGAGCAGGCCGCGGCCAACCGCGCGATCTTGCGGCAATCGGCACGGGTTTGGCGCAGGCCGATGCAATCGCGGCAATGCTGGCAGACGGAAGCGATGCGCCCCAATCGTTTGCGGCTACGCTCGCCGGGTTGACGCTCGAGCGCGCGCTCGCAGCAGCAATCGTCCACGCACTCGCTTTGGCCGACGACCGGGCTGCGGCGGGCGTGGCGACACTGGACGAGGGCGGCTTTATCGCGCCCGGCTATGATCCCGCGCTCGATGTCCTGCGACGCTCGGGCAGCGGTGCGCGCGCGACCATCGCCGGGCTGGAAACCCGTTACCGCGAGGCGAGCGGCGTCGCGGGGTTGCGGATCCGCCACAATGGCGTCCTTGGCTGGCATATCGATGCTCCGGCGCGCGCCGAAACGGCGCTACGCGGCGCGGGATTTGTGCATCGCCAGACGTTGAGCGGGCAAGTCCGCTTCGGGTCGGACGAGCTGACCGCGCTGGCAACGCAGATCGCGGAGGCTGCCAACGCGGCGCTTGCGCTCGAGCGCGCACATTTCGAGCGGTTGTGCGCGATGGTGCTCGAAAGCGCGCGGGCGGTGGGTGCAGTGGCGGGAGCGCTTGCAAGGATCGACGTGACCGCAGCGCTTGCCGAACTCGCAGCGGGCGAGCGCTGGGTACGGCCGGACATGGATGTCGGCACGACCTTTGCGATCGAAGGTGCGCGGCATCCGGTAGTAGAGGCAGCCTTGGCAACCGCGCACAAACCCTTCGTTGCCAACGACTGCGATCTGACCGACCGACCGTTGTGGCTGGTGACCGGTCCCAATATGGGTGGAAAGTCTACCTTCCTTCGCCAGACAGCCCTGATTGCCATCCTCGCGCAGATGGGGAGCTTCGTGCCCGCGCGTGCGGCGCGACTGGGGATCGTAGACCGGTTGTTCAGCAGGGTGGGCGCGTCGGACGATCTGGCGCAGGGGCGATCGACGTTCATGGTCGAGATGATCGAGACCGCGACTATCCTGCGACAGGCGACCCCCCGCAGTCTGGTGATCCTCGACGAGCTGGGCCGCGGCACGAGCACCTACGACGGGCTGGCGATCGCATGGGCGGTGCTCGAGTGGATTCACGACAGGATCGGTTGTCGTTGCCTGTTCGCAACGCACTATCACGAGCTGACCCGGCTCGCGCGGCGATTGGATGGGGTCCACCTTGCCACGCTGCGTGCGCGCGAGTGGAAGGGCGAACTGCTGTTCCTGCACGAAGTCGCAGCGGGCGCGGCGGACCGGAGTTACGGGCTGGCGGTGGCGCGGCTGGCGGGCGTGCCCCCGCCGGTGATCGCGCGCGCAAAGGCGATCCTCGCGCGCCTGGAAGCAGGGCGGCCGATGGTGCAGATCGAGGGAGAGCTGCCGCTGTTCGGCCCGGCTGCGCAGGCGGAGCCGTTGCCGCCCGACATGACGGGGCAAACGCTGATCGAAGCCTTGCGCGATATCGACCCCGATGCGCTCTCACCGAGGGACGCGCATGCGCTCGTGCGGACGCTGGTGGGAAGGATACACGCGGAATAAGTGCGCGGCGCGGTGCATTGCGGCGCCTGGAGCCTCCCGTTCAATATTGGCGCAGCAGCACCCTGACCGTGCCGATCCATGCCGCATCCGCGATCACGAGCTGCCTCGCGCCCGGCATCAAGGGCAAGATATGCAACTTGGCGCGATCGAGCGCTGCCAGGCGGCCGAAGGCGAAGCGGCCGGCACCGCGCGGCACGAGCACATCGCGGTTCAGCCCCTCGGAAAAACGTTCGGGCGGCAGGCGGGTAAGCCACAACACGTCTCCCGCGCGGTAATCCCCCTGCCCGGCCTCGACCTGCACTGCCAGATCGTCGATCGCGGGTATCGGGGGCGAAAGCGTTGTTGCACGTGCGGGCACCTGCGGGTCTGCGGCGGTCAGAATCGCGGCCACGGGGACGTCTGCACGGTCCGGCAGGGTTACGAGGTCCGATGCGGGGCTATCGAGCGCGGCGGCGATCCGGTTCAGCCAGCCGACCGATACGGTGCGCATTCCGGTTTCGAGGCGGCCGATGGTCTGCGCGGTGGTAGCGGGGCGGCAGCGCGCAGCGACTTCGGCGAGCGTGAGCCCGCGCTGTTTTCGGACTTCGCGTATACGGGTGTGCATGGCAACTTGGGCTCCCGGAAAAAGTTCGTAACCGTTAGGGTTATTTGCTTGTCCTACAAGCGTGTTCCGGTGGCAAGCCTGAGACTCCGATGGAGCGAACAGGCATGGCAAAGCGCAGCCGCAAATTGGCAATCGACGCGATCGCTGTCCCCCACGCGCCGGTGGCAGCAGGTCAAGACAACCGGCGATTGATCGAAGTGGGAGGCAACGGGCGCGACAAGGTGATGGTCAACGCGCTCGAAAACCCGCTCGCGTGGCTGGTTGCGCGTGGCAAGATCAGCCTGCGTCAGTTCGCAGCGGGTGAGCGGCTACGCGCGGATTTCGAGCTGGCGGGCAAGGGCGTGCGCGTGACAATGCGCTGGGACGGGGAGCCGACAGCGCCGCGCGGGCGCGGTGCGCCCGAGCCGCTCGATCCGCGCGAGTCGCAGATTGCCGCAAAGGCGCGCTTCGAAGGCGCGGTTGCGGCCGCCGGGCCGGGGCTGAGCGACGTGCTGTGGCGCACGGTGTGCAACGGCGAGGGGCTGGAAGTGACCGAGCGCGATATGGGCTGGCCCGCGCGCGCGGGCAAAGTGGTCCTCGCGCTGGCACTCGACCGGGTGGCGGCGTTCTACCGGCTGTGAGCGCGGCTACCCCGAGCTGACCGTCACCCCGGCGCGCGCTTCATGGACGATCACACCTTCGAGCGGATCGAAACTCCCCTCCCACGGTGCCTCGCGGAGCACCTCGCGCATGTCGTTCAGCCCGGCGGTCCAGCGCGCTTTGATCCCCTGCGCGCTGAAATCGATGTCTTTGCTGTAGTCTTCATGCGCGACGTGCGGGACCATCAGGCGGACCACATGCAATTGCGCCGAACAGCCGAGGCTGGCGATGTGCGCAATCTCGGGATCGTCGCAGGCGCCGGGCGCGAGGTGGCCGCTCAACTGGTGGATCATGCGGCGCATCGCCTGCATCTGCTTTTCGCGCACGACCTGCGCGGCCGAGCGGCTGCTATATTGGATATTCTTCGAGCGCGTGACGACATCCCAGATGCTGTCCGGCGCGGGGCCGACCGGGTTCCACAAGTGCACCTCGAAGACGAGGCTCGATTGCCGTTCGGACTGTTCGAAGATCACTTCGAGCGGGGTGTTTGACAGGATACCGCCATCCCAGAACAGATCGTCGCCGATCCGCACGGCGGGGAAGCTCGGCGGCAGCGCGCCCGAGGCGAGGATGTGATCGAGGCCAAGGTTCATCCGCGCGCTATCGAAATAGGTCATCTGGCTGGTTGTGACGTTCGCCGCACCCACGGTGAGGCGCGTGGGCTCGCCACCGATCTCGTCGAGCGCGATCAGCTCGTCCAGTGTCTTGCGCAGCGCTGCGACGGTGTAGAAGGCGGCGTGTTCGGGGCCGAGCTTCGCCGACAAATCCCACGCACCCGGATTGGGCTGGAAGAATTCGGGATCGCCCATCATCATGGTGAGCCAGTTCGCTGCCTGCTGGCCGAAGAAGGGCGTCATCCGTGCGGCCTGGAGCGGCCAGTCATATTCCACCCGCCGCCAGAATTCGCGCAATTGGGCGACGCGCAGTTCGGGCGGGTTGCCCGCGATCAGCGCGCCGTTGATCGCGCCGATCGAGGTGCCGATCACCCAATCGGGTTCGTGCCCCGCCTCCGACAGCGCGGCATAGGCCCCCGCCTGATATGCGCCGAGCGCACCGCCGCCCTGCTGGACGAGCACGAGCGGGCCGAAATCGGAGAGCGGGCGAGTGGGCATGGGGGTGTCCTCAATCGGTGCTGGTGCGCCGGAGCGCGGGCGGGAGCAGGCGGCCCCAGCGTTCGATAGCGGTGGCGACGGTGGGGCGGGCGACTACGGCAGCGAGGCGCGCGTGCAGCACGGCCTCGAAAGGGAGGCGCGCTGGGGTCTGCGTGTCCTGCACCTCCGCCAGTGCTTCGGCGCGGAAGCGCTCGTCCGCAAGGCACGCGAGCAGCGCGGTTTCGACCGCATCGGGCCGATCGAGGCAGAGCATCGCGGCGGTATACGCACTCCAGTTGTCGGCCTTCGCAGCCGCCATCCGCGCGAGCGGATCGGCGGCCTGCGCATCGCGCCCGAGCGCGTGGAGCGCGCACACGCGGATGCGCCACGCCCACATCTGGCCGTAGACGCTCGCCGTGCGATCGAGCGGTTCGGCGGCGGCGAGCGCGTTCAGGGCATTGTCGAAGCGTCCGGCGGCGAGCAGCAGCTCGGCGCGGTTGATGATCATGCCGACGAGCTGGGGTGCCCTCTCCATGCCCATATCGACCAGATCGGCGAAGACGCGGTCCGCCTCGGGTGCGCGGCCCGAATGCGCGAAAGCATAGGCATATTCGTTGACCGCCCAGCCGTAATCGTCGAGCGCGACCGCGCCCGGCGCAAGGCCGAGCCGGGCCGCGGCGCGATCGGGGCTGCCGGTGAGCGGCTCGACAAGTGCGATCAGTTCGGCACGGCGGCCCGCACCGCGCAGCGCCGCGCCGAGCGCGGTCAGGCGGCGGAAATTCTGCGGCTCGGCTGCGCTTTCGCGCGCGGTGATCCCGATCCAGTTCGCCTCGATTGCAGTGAAATCGGGGTTGGCGCGCGCCTCGATTGCGGGCCACATCGCGGCGTAGCGTCGATCGACGAGCATTTGGCTCAGCGACTGCGGCTCCTGCACCTGCGCGAGCAGCGCGCGCGCTTGCGTGAGGCGACCATGTTCGGTCAGCCCCAGCACGCTGCGCGCTGCAAAGCCGTTCAGGCCGTCCGCGCCGAAGCCTGCATCAAAATGTGCGCCCAGAAGCGCGAGATCGAGCGCGAGGGTGCGATCCGTGTCGTTCGCCCGCGAGAGGCGGCGATAGAGTTCGCGCCAAAGCTCGCTCGGCAATGGCGCGATCGCGTCGTGGCCGCGCTTGGCGACCGCGATCAGCGTATCGGCGGCGGCGGCGTCTTGCCCGGCGATCAGTTGCGTGCGGGCTTGCTCTATGCTCGCAGGTTCGGCGGCGGCGGTCGTGCTCCATAGCAGTGCGGCAGCGAGGACGCGCAGGATGTGGCGCATGCAAAGCCCTCCCCGGTATGTGACCGCGCATGCCTTAGCGCGTGGCCCTGGCGGGAGCCAAGGCCACTTGACGCGAGCGGCTATTCTCCCATTTTCAGAGGTGTCGGATGCCATACGGGTCCGGCGCAACCGGGTGCCGCCGCCGTGCGGACCCACACCGCAAAGTCGCTTTCAGGAGGACTATACCAATGCGTACTGCTTTCGATTTTACACCCTTCCGCCGCTCGATGATCGGGTTCGATCGGCTGTTCGATCAGCTCGAGCGCAACACCCAGGTCGCACAGCAGACCGAGGGCTATCCCCCCTTCGACATCGAGAAGCTGGGCGAAGACCGGTTCCGCATCGCAGTCGCCGTCGCGGGCTTCGCTTCGAGCGAGGTCGACGTGACCGCGCACAATAATGTGCTCACCATCAAGGGCCAGAAGGCCGAGGGCGACGAGCAGCGCCAGTGGCTGCACCGCGGCATTGCTGCGCGCGCGTTCGAGCGCCGCTTCGAGCTGGCGGACTACATCCAGGTCGGCTCGGCCGAGCTGAAGGACGGTCTGCTGGTGATCGAGTTGCACCGCGAGGTGCCCGAGGCCGCCAAGCCGCGCAAGATCGCAATCGGCGGCCAAGCGCAACCGCAGCAGCCCGCGATCGACGTGACCGCGACTGCTGCCAACGCCAACGCCAACGCCAACGCAGGCGTGGCGCAGGCGGCGTAAGCCCCCGCGCCGCACCGGCTCCGCTCGCCCCGCTTCCGGCCATGCCGGGGGCGGGGTTTTGCGTTGGGGTAGATCAATCGCGTGCGAAGCGGGTAGGCGTCAGCACGATCGTGCCGTTCTCGATGTCCGAGACCTTGATTGAGGGGAAACCGACCGTGACGTTGACGCTGTCACGATAGGCGAACACGATCAGATCGCGCAGTTCGGTCGCGCCTGCGGCGAGGCGGACGTTGGCCTGCGTGAGTTCGGCAGGGACCGCCGTGGTGTACAGGTCCGTGCCCGCAGCCGCATAAACCGCGCCGACCTGCAAGGCGGACGCTTTCACATAATTGATCGTTCGCAGCTCGATCGTGCAGGCGCAATCGGCGTAGGCGGCAGGAACGAGCGCGGCAACATCCGACTGGTTTACGAATGCCTTGACGAAGGAACCCTCGAACGGTGAGTGAATCGGGGCCTGCGTGTAACCGTTGGGGTTCGCGTAGCCGAGGTGGTTGGGATCCCAGCCGTTATAGTGGATCAAGACGTTCATCGGCTGGCTCGTGTCGCCGACGAAGTGACTCCAGTAGCCGATGTCGCGCAGTGTGAGCGTCTGGCGGAGCTGGAGTTGATACTGGAAGTAGCTGCGATCTTCAGCGGTGGTCGCGGTCTGGATTGCCTTGGTGAACGCGCGGATCAGCGCGAAATCCTTGCGGACCTGCTGGAATTGATCGACCAGATTATAGGCGAGATAGCCGTCGTATTGCCGATAGGTGGTGATGGTCGGCCCCGCGAGACGGAGTTGGGTATCGAAATCGCGACGGCTCGACTGGAGCGGCGAGAACGGGGCGACATTTTCAACCATCGTGCCATCGTCGCTCAGATCGACGAAGTGGCCCGCGTCGCGTTCGCCATCGTGGATCGTGAACGCGGTGCGCAGGTTGGGATAGGTGCCCGTGGTCGGGTAGCCGGTGCCCTCGGAGATATCGGCCTCGGCGGCGAGTTCGCCGATCTGCTGCGTGGCCTGTGCGGTGCGCACGAACGCGGGCACCTCGGCGGGCAGTTTCTGGACGGCGATGCGGCCGATCATGACGTGGCCGGTGTGGCCCCAGGCGAATGCCTGCGTCGGGGCGAAGGCGACGGTGGCGAGGAGGCCGCCGACGATGGCGGCGCGGGTGTTGGCGAACATGGAAATGGTCCTTTCGAAAAGCGAGGGTCAGGCGGCGCGGCGACGGGCGAAGCCCATGCCGAGCAGGCCGAGGCCGATCAGCGCGAAGGCCGAAGGCTCGGGACCGGTGGCGGTGACATTGTCGATGGCGAACGAGAGCGCGTTGCTGCTCAGCGTGACGCTGCGGAAATAGCCGCCGCGATAGGTGAGCACGCCCCCGGGAAAAAGGAACGCGCCGCCGGGCGCAATACCGGTGGCCGATGCGGTGAAGCCGCTATCGGTCGTGAGCGTCAGCGCGGGATCGGTATCGGTGGCGAACGCGAGGCTGATCGCGCGCACGCCCTGCGAGAAGGTGATGGTGAGCGTATTTCCCGTGACGAAATCCGGGCCGGGGCTAGCGAGATAATTGCCGGTGAGCGTCTTGTAGAACGCGTCGGTGATCTGGAAGCCCTGCGGATCGGTGGGCGAGGCGAAGCTCGCGGTCAGGCTGTTTTGAGTGGAAGTGAGCGCAGTGGTTGCGCCGAACGCCTGGTCTTCGAAATCGAATACCGCCGTTTTCGTGTTCGCAGCCTGCACGGCGAGTGCAAGCAACAGCGCGCTGCCGCATCGAACCGCATTACGCTATTTCATTATGTTGGTCCCCTTGTAACAGTCAACAGGCAGTGACGAAAGGGAGAAGGCGCATGACATCGCAATGCAGAGCAACAATATTACCCGAAGAATTCGGATTGCCCCCGTCTGTCACAGATTATTTGTCTAATTGTCATCGCTCCGTCACATGCCTAACTTTGCAACAACTGTGACGGACGCCGGGCGGAATCGTCGATCGTGAAAATCTTGTCAATCGCGTTTACGTTCGGCGCACAGGTTTTCTTCAATACACAGGGGTGCGAATGCGGGCGGCTGGACGGCATGGCCGCTGGACCGCAGGGCGCCTTTGC
>Ga0123338_10002974_pt1 | contig 15549 bp, 15 predicted proteins | sample grotaG_FD_89793 | JGI IMG/M metagenome (GOLD analysis project Ga0123338, IMG submission 89793) | Glacier valley bacterial and archeal communities from Borup Fiord, Nunavut, Canada, to study Microbial Dark Matter (Phase II) -... | ecosystem: Environmental > Aquatic > Freshwater > Ice > Glacier ...
AAGCTGCGCGAACGCAAGATCCAGGTCGTCATGCTGACCGGCGACAACGCGGCGACGGCCAAACGCATCGCGGCGGATCTCGGCATCGACAGCGTGCTGGCCGACGTACTGCCGGCCCAGAAGGCCGAGAAGATCAAGGAGCTTCAGGCGACCGGCAAGAAGGTCGGGATGGTGGGCGACGGCGTCAACGACGCGCCGGCCCTAACTCAGGCCAACGTGGGCTTTGCGATCGGCGCCGGCACCGACGTAGCCATGGAAAGCGCCGACGTCGTGCTGATGAAGAGCGATCCGTACGACATCGTCGGGGCGATCGAGCTGTCGCGCGCCACGCTGCGCAAGATGCACCAGAACCTCGGCTGGGCCGTGGGCTACAACGCGATCGCGTTCCCGCTCGCCGCGGGCGTCCTCTACCCCTTCGTGCTGAGCCCGGAGATCGCAGCTCTGTCGATGTCCGGCAGCACGCTCGTCGTCGCGATCAACGCGCTGATGCTGAAGCGTACGAAGCTCGCGGGCATTCGTCAGCCTGGCAAAAGCGCAGCTCGCGCAAGTGTCGGCTCGGCGACAAACCCGGAACCTTCCGCATCATCCGTGACGCCGGCCCTGCCAAAGCCTGCCCAACAGGCTTCCGCATAGCAGTTCCGGACTCGTCAGCCGAGCAGTGCCGGTGCCAACGACGCCAGTGCGACGCTTTTTGGCAACCGCCCTCGTGCTCGGCGGTGCCATCCTTGTCAGCCTCGGCGTCTACTTCGCGTTTCTACGTCCGCCTCTCTTGCCCGAGGACTTGCGTTCCATGGGCGGATCGCTCGCCTTGATCGAGGCGACGTTTCCGGGCTTGCCCATTTGGCTGCACCGGGTGTTCCGGGTCATGGGCGGCTTCATGTTTGCCGCGGGTGTCTTGACCGTTCATGTCGCAACCACCAGGCCGACCCTCCACCGCAGACTCACCACCGAAACTGCGTCGTGAGTGAGGCAATGCGGTCGGCCACCGGCGACTCCGCGGTCAAGTCGCCCGATGCGGACGACCTGCGCATTCTTCAGCTGACTTGGCTGGCGGCGGCAGTCTTCGTCGTCTCCGCCGGCTACGGGGCACTGCTGCCCTTGCTTCCAGGCTGGCTCGCGCAGCTGATTCCCGGTGCGTCGGCGATCGAGATCGCTCGCCACGTTGGGTTCTTCACCGGCATCTACACGGCCGGCGTGCTGGTGGGGGCGCCCTTCTGGGGAGTCATCGCCGACCGCGTCGGACTGGGCCGCATTCTGATCATCGGACTCGTCGGCTACGTCGCAAGCCTGCTCGCCGTACTCGTACCGGGCTTCGACACCCTGTGGACGATATATGCGCTGCGCGCGCTGACCGGCTTCTTCGTGGCAGCCGTCATCCCGGTGGTCTCGGCCTTCGTCGCCGAGCGCACACCCGAGAAAAGGCGGGCGCGACGCTTTGCGTGGCTCGGCGCGATGTCCCTGCTCGGTTTTCTGTTCGGACCTGGATTGAACGCCGTAGCCGGCTGGTCCGCTGCATGGATAGCTCAGAGCGGTTCGGTCTCTCCTGGACTTTCGGCGCGCATCGTGATCGTCATCTCGGCGTTGCTGGGCGCGGCGATTATGTTGGGGCTTGCTGGAACGCTGCCGGTCAGCAGAGCCGCGACACGCCCGATAAAGAACAAACCAGCGGACGCTCCCAAAGGCCGCCTCTCCCAGCTGTGTTGGCTCAGCGGGATCGTGACCTTCGTTCTCGCCAGCTTCGAGCTCGGCATCGTGCTGCAAGGACAGGAGCACGCGAGCGTTTCGTCGCGCCAGATCGCGATGATGTTCGCCGAATGCAGCTTGGTGATGCTCGTCATCAATGCGCTGCTCTTCCTGACCGGGCTGCTGGAAAAGGTCGCGCCGCGGCGGATCATGACCGTCGGGCTGATTCTTGCCATCGCTGGACTGGTCATGCTGGCCATGCATCGTTCCGAGGCTTGGGTGTACTTCGGCATCAGCCTCACTTCGGCAGGCACTGGCTTGTTGCTGCCGGTGATCGCCTATCTTGCCGCAGGCACCTCCCGAGAACATCTTGGAAGCACGATGGGCGGCCTGGCCGCAGCCGCCGGGCTGGGCCAGACGCTGGGATCGGCCATCGGCGGCTGGCTCTTCGGCGCGTTTGGTCAATGGACGTTCGGCTGGATGATCGCCCCGCTGCTCCTGATGCTGCTCCTTCTCTTCCTTCGGCCCGGTTGGCTGCCGAGCTCCGACCCAGCCCCGCCCGGACGTCCGCTCACTGGTTGACAGATCTCGCAGGCGTTCCGATGCTTCGGCTTCGCTCCGAATCCTCGATCCAATCGAAGAAGTCGGCGTGCCACAGCGTCTGTGCACCCATCTGACAATGTTCAGCGCCTCCTGATGCGCGGTCGTAGACGATCGAACGAACGCTGCGTGCGGCGGTGAGAGCGCGCGCGAATTCACCGGATTGGCCAGGAGGTATGAAATGGTCTTCGGCGCCAGCCAAGATCAAGACGTCGGCGGTGATGCGGGCCACGACAGGTGCCAGCGTATAGCTGCTCAGCAACTCGATCGCCTTGATCGGGCTCGCCGCGCCGAGTACCCACTGCGAGTTCGCGACGCTCCAAGCGAAGCCCGGAGATAGCCACGCTTTCCAGGCGATGAGTGCATCCAGCACGGCGTGGGCACGACGCGCGTGCAACCAGAACGCCAGCGGCGGCACGCCTTGTCTGGCGACTGCGCCGAAATCGAAGAGCACGTCGAAAGCGACGACACCATCGATGCGGTCATCGAACGCAGCCGCACGGGGCGCGAGATACCCGCCCATGCTCATGCCGATCAGCACCGTGCTCGAGCGCGAAGGGTGCAGCGCGAAGTGGGCATCGAGTACCGCGGTGGTCGGCCGCTCCCACTCGGGCGTGAAGACGAGCCCCTGCTCGCGCAGAACTGCGCCCTGCCCGGGACCTTCGAATGTGAGGACCGAAAAACCGCGCTGATGTGCCGCGGGCACGAGTTCGAAATAGAGCTCCTCGAGGGTCGAGTCGAAGCCGCCGCACAGGACCAACAGTGGTTTGCCCTCCGCGCCGAGGGGCCCGGGGTAGTGGATCGCGTTCAAGTGATTCGGCCCGTACGGGACGCTCATGCGCTCGCGGTCGACCCCCAGCGCATCGAGGCCGGCATCGAATGCTTCGACACCGCGTCGGAAAGAGGCCGGACGCTTCGCGTCCGCAGGTGCGAGAAAGAATTCCGCGGTGCGCAGGTAGTTGTGCGCGCGCAGTAGCGCCTGGCCATGACTGCGGGCGTCACGAATGCGACCCGCGCGATCGAGTACGCGGTCGGCTGTCGCCGTCCATGCGAGATACCAGCTTTGCACGTCGCCTTCGCGGATGTGCCCGATGGTGTCGAGAACTTCCGAGGTATCAGCGCCATCCGCCCGGATGTTGTTCAGCGCCCTGAGCGTCTGGAAGTGGAAAGCCTGATCGTTGAAGTAGCGTGGATTGCCGGTCCGCCCGGCAAGCACGCTGAAGAGTGCGGCCAAGCGGCCGGGCAAGGGCGGCCTATGCGACGGCATGCCGCGGCCGCTTCGGCGCGTGTCCGCCTCGACCGTGAAAGTACAGCAGAACGGTGACGCTCAGAACAGCGGCAAAGAAGCACCATACGGAAATGAACCAGGTGGCAAAAAAAGCGTAAGCGGCGACGAACGACAGGAACGCGGTGACGCCGAAGAACCTGACCCACCGATGACTTGAAAACAGACTGCTGATGCAAGTACCGAACAGGTACAGCGTCATCGCCTGCATCGCATAAAAATGAGGGGACAGATAGGCGATGTGGCGGCCGGTCACCGCGGCGACGAGGGGCAGGCGGACGAGAAAATACAACAGATAGAGTCCAACAGCCCCCCCGGCGACAGCGATGGTCGCCAGCACCTTCCGGCGCCACGGTGTTGGCTCGAGCAGCAAGACTGCGACCGGCACGTACACGGGCCAAAGCACGTGGGAGAAGAACGAATAGACATAGGTCAGCACCGTGTTCAGCAGAGGCTCGTCGACTGGAAAGGTCAACCACAAGGCGCCTTCGAGAATCTGCTGGATTCCGAACAACAGCGGAATACCCGCGTAGGCCAGTTCAGCCTTGCTGCCCGCGCGACGGGTCGTCACGGCACCGACTATCAGAAGTGCAGCACCGGCGGTAAAGCTTGCAGTGGCAGAGAAGCACATGCTCGAACGACGACCGCCGATCAGTTGCGTCCGACCATCGCGTCGGCTCGCTGACCCGAATTCGACTGCACCGTCTGGGGTCTGTCTCCACGCCAGGCAATGTGCTCGTAGGCGCTGCTCCAGTACATGCCGAAACCGAAGCCGAAGAGAAGTTCCTCGAGAGGCAAGCCCACGGGCCGCCACCGAACAAGCGCGGGCAGGTTCCAGACAGCTTCGATGTAACCCGGCCAGAACAACTTGAGTCCGAGAAGGAATACGACATAGAGAACCAGCATCAGAACACCGCCGGACAGCGTGTTGCGGGTGAGATCGGGACGACACAGCAGAGTCGCCAGCGCACCCGTGAGCAGTGCGGAGATGCCGGCGTAGATCGGATTCCAGCGCAGCGGCAGCAAGACAGCGAAAACAACGAATGGACTTGCAAGCGCAGCGGCGTGAAATCGGTGATGCAGTGCGCGAGCGGTCGTCGTGCCCAGCGTGCGATCAGGCGAAGGGGCAAGGGATCGGTAGACACTGGCGGCCAAACCGCCTATGGCGAAACAGAACACCAGGCTTTCGAAGTCGAAGCCGGTGCGCAGGGCGAGATCAAAAAGGCTGGGCGGGTTCCAGTACGCTGGAACGAAGACCGGCTCGGTGAGGCCGAATGGTGCTGTCAGTGCACTCGCCAACAGCATACGGCGGCGCAAATGCGGCCGAGCGATGAAGAGCAGCAGCCACGGGAACAAAAAGGCGGTCGCCCAGATGAGCCATACAAAGTGAAAGCGGGGGTCGATCCAACGCGCCGCGTCATACATCCCGGCACATTGTGCGCGTCGAAAGCGTCCATGCCCTTCGTTACGGTCGCAAACCTCAGTGTCGATCTTCGCCCATCTCATCGACGTAGGAAAGTCACCGAACCGTTTCTTGGGAGGCTCAGGTGTTGATGTCCCCTGCTGCACGCAAGTTCGCGTTGGCCGCACGCGTCACTTCATCGGTCGGTTGGTTCGGCGCTCTCCTCGTGTTTTTCGCGCACTGCCTCGCCAGCTTGATCAGCGGCGACCCGCATGTGGTGCGCAGCGTTTGCATCGCGATGGGTTTGACCGCATGGTTCGTGATCCTTCCGCTCAGTCTGGCTTCGTTGCTCACTGGACTTGTCCAGGCCGTCGGCACTGCGTGGGGGCTGGTCCGACACTACTGGGTCGTCGCCAAGCTGCTGCTGACGGCGTTTGCGACAGCCATCCTTTTTCTGAAGCTCGCGCCCATCAGCGACTTGTCGAAAGCGGCGGAACAGGTCTGGTTTTCTGCGACCAGCCTTCCCGATCTGAAGATGTCGCTGCTCGTCCACTCAATCGGTGGCCTTCTTGTCTTGTTGATGATTTCCGTCTTGGCCTTCTACAAGCCGGCTGGTGTCACCCCTTTCGCGGCCCGCAGCGCAGTCAAGGTTGAAGGAGATGCTGCCTCAGGACATGAAGTGAGCTGCTCGTTCGACCAGGCTGAGCATCTGTGTCGCCGCGTGCAACGTCATAGGATGTTGTGTGAAGCCTGGCCGCGGCGAGATGAATGCCGCCATCTCGATGGCGAGTTAACGCTGGCGTCCGGACGTCCCGGCAAGAAGCGCGATCACCAGATTCTCGAGTGCGATGACCCGGACACGAAGCTGAACCAACTCGGTGTTGGTCAGCGGTGGCATGTCGGACGCGTTACCCGCGCCGCATGCCTCTTCCCGGCCATGGGCTCCCGCTCCGCCCTCGTTTTCCCATCGCGACAGCGCCCGGTACCGCTGCATCGTACGGTCGGCATCACTGTCGTCGCTTGCCATGTTTGCTTTCTTCCGCAAGGTGTTTAGCTGCTCAGGCCTCGCCGAGTTCATCGAGGATCGGGCAATCCGGCCGGTCGTCGCCGCGGCAGCAGTCGGCCAGGCGCGCCAGCGTCCGCTTCATGGCTGCCATCTCTTCCATGCGCCGGTCGAGGTCGGCGACATGCGACAGCGCAATGCGCTTGACGTCCGAGCTGGCGCGACGCCGGTTCTGCCAAAGCTTGAGCAGGTCGGCGATCTCGGCCATGCTGAACCCGAGGTCGCGCGACCGCCGGATGAAGCGCAGCGTATGAACCTCCTTGTCGCCGTACTGGCGGTAGCCCGAGTCGGTGCGCCCGACCTTGGGCAGAAGGCCCAGCGACTCGTAGTGGCGAACCATCTTGGCCGAGACCCGCGATCGAGCCGCCGCCTCGCCGATGTTGAATGTCTCCGCGGTCTCGGCGCGGATCATGTCCTGCCACCTTTCCAGCGACGCAGCATCAGCGCGTTGGTGACCACGCTCACGCTGCTCAAAGCCATTGCCGCGCCGGCGACCACCGGGCTGAGCAGGCCAAAAGCCGCCAGCGGGATACCGATGACGTTGTAGGCAAACGCCCAGAATAGGTTCTGGCGGATCTTGGCGTAGGTGCGGCGCGAGATGTCGATCGCATCGGCAACGAGCGCCGGATCGCCGCGCATGAGCGTGATGCCGGCCGCATGCATGGCCACGTCGGTGCCCGTCGACATGGCGATGCCGACATCGGCGGCGGCGAGGGCAGGCGCGTCGTTGATGCCGTCGCCGACCATGGCGACACGGCCGCCTCGCGCTTTCAGCTCGGCGACGATCTCTGCCTTGTCCTCGGGCAAGACTTCGAAGCGGACCTCGGAAATGCCGAGTGTTGCCGCCGCGAGTTCGGCACTGCCTCGGTTGTCTCCCGTCACCAGGACCGTCTTCACGCCCTGTGACTGCAAACGCTGCACGGCGTCGACGGCGGAAGCCTTCAATCGATCACCGAACGCCAGCAGGCCGAGAAGCTTCGGCGAATCGGTCACGTCAGCGAGCCAGGAGACGGTCCGCCCATCGGCCTGCAACGCCGCGGCGCGTGCCGAAAGCGCGCTCGTGCCGACCCCCAGCTCGTTCATGAAACGGCTGCTGCCCAGCCGCAGTTCGCGGCCGGCGACAACGGCCGCCACGCCTCGTCCCGCGACCGCCCGAACCTGCGTCGCGGTTTGGACATCGACGTCGTCGCGCCGCGCCGCGTTCATCACGGCTTTCGCCAGCGGGTGCTCGCTGCCCGCCTGGATGGCGGCGCTGGCAACCAGAAGCGACCTGGCATCACCATCGGCGGCCTCGAAGGCAATCAGCTCGGGCTTGCCTTCGGTGAGCGTTCCGGTCTTGTCGAAGGCAACGATCTCGATCGCATGCGCCACCTCTAGCGCCTCGGCGTCTTTGATGAGGATGCCGTGCCTTGCGGCGACACCCGTGCCGGCCATGATCGCCGTCGGCGTTGCCAAGCCAAGCGCGCACGGGCACGCGATGACCAGCACGGCAACGGCGTTGAGGATCGCGACCTGCCAGTTCCCGGTCGTGAGGCCCCACCCCAGCAGAGTGATGGCAGCTATGCCGATGACCACAGGCACAAAGACCGCGCTAACCCGATCGACGAGCCGCTGGATCGGCGCCTTCTTGGCTTGGGCAGATTCCACCAGGCGGACGATGCGCGACAGGGTCGACTCGGCACCGATCGCGCTCGTGCGGATCACGAGCAATCCTTCGCCGTTCACCGATCCACCGGTCGTCTTGTCGCCGATGCTCTTGGCGACCGGCAGACTCTCGCCGGTGATGAGCGATTCGTCGACCTGGCTCGCGCCTTCGACGATCTCGCCATCCACGGGCACACGCTCGCCTGGACGGACGACGACGAGATCGCCCACCCTCACCTGACCCGCGGGAAGGTCGATGTCGACACCGTCGCGACGAACCCGAGCCGTCTCCGGGCGCAGTGCGTTCAGGGCACGGATCGCCTCGGTCGTCTGCTGTTTGGCGCGCGTCTCGAGCCACTTGCCGAGCAACACCAGTGTGATGACGACTGCCGAAGCCTCGAAATAGAGATGCGGCATCGCGCCGCTCGGACTGGCGAGCAGCTGCCAGACGCTCAGCCCATACCCGGCCGAGGTTCCGAGCGCGACCAGCAGATCCATGTTGCCGGCACCCGCCTTGAGCGCTTTCCAGCCGGCCCGGTAGAAGCGCGCCCCGAGCCAGAACTGCACGGGCGTGGCCAGGGCCCACTGCAACCAGCCGTCGAGCATCCAGTGACGACCGAACGGTTCGCCGACCATGGGCAGCAGCAGAGGCAGCGACAGCGCAGCCGCAGTGGCGATCGGCCACCATGACGCTCGCCTCTTCATGATCCCGGCAGCCGCAACACTTGGTTGGCCCGACTCGACGGCTTCGTAGCCCGCACGCGCAACGGCTTCGATGAGCTCGGCAGTTTCGACCCTCGCCGTGACACCGATCTCCGCGCGTTCGGTCGCGAGATTGACTTCCGCAGACGAGACGCCCGGGACCGCCCGCAGAGCCTTCTCGACCCGGCCCGCGCAGGAGGCGCACGTCATGCCTTCGATCTGCAACGACACACGGCGAGTCGGCACCGCATAGCCGGCCGCTTCGACCGCCGAGCGAAGCCGTGCAAGGTCGACCGTGGAATCCGCTCGAACACTGGCTTCCTCGGTGGCGAGATTGATGGTCGCCTCGCTGACGCCCGGCACCGCGGCGAGCGCCTTCTCGACTCGAGCCACGCACGAGGCGCAGGTCATGCCCTCGATCGGGAACGACAACTGCCGGGACGGTTGCAGCTGGGGGTCTTGAGGTCGGTCCACGTCTGATTCCTTGTCGTCGATACCTGAGCGTCAACCCTCCCATTGTGGCAAGGTCAAGTCGAGCGCATGACCCTGTGAGGTAAAGGGTCGGCAGCTTGACCTTCCCACGGAGGGAGGCTTGAGACTCGTCGCTGAACTAACAAGGAGCTGTCCATGATCGATTTCAAGATTCTTTCCATGAGCTGCGGTCACTGTGTCGGCGTCATCACCAAGGCGGTGAAAACCGCGGATCCCGCCGCCGAAGTGCAAGTCGATTTGCCCAATCACATCGTCCACGTGAGAAGCACGGAAAGTCGCGAGACCTTAACGGGCGCACTGACTCAAGCCGGTTACGCGCCGGCGTAGGTCTCGCAATATTGTCCGGGCGGCTCATTGGCCCGCTCGCCGCCACATCGGCGACCTGTGACTGATTGCCACGCGATCGACGACCTGGCAACAAGCGTGGCCGGCGCACCCACCAGCGTCGGGAACACTTATTGCCTAGCAGGCACACCTCATTTTGGAGCTTTCCATGACACGAATCGCTGGTCGCTTGGTGGGCGTTGTCGCGACGGCTACCGCCCTGAGCCTCGGTGCAGGATTGGCGCAAAGCCAAGGGAGTGCCGCGAAGATGCCCGCCATGTCGGCCAGCGCCGGTGGTATGGCGCATGGGTCTGACGCTCTCCGTCAATCCATGATGGGTGGCATGAAGCAAATGCAGGACATGAAAGTCAGCGGGGACACCGACAAGGACTTCGCGATGATGATGACGATGCATCATCAGCAAGCTCTCGACATGGCCCAGATCCAGCTCGAGCACGGAAAGTCGCCGGCATTGAAGGCGATGGCCAAGAAGATCATCACAACGCAGAAGAAGGAGATCGCTGAATTCGATCGATGGTTGAAGACCCATCCTTGAGCCAGACCGGCCCCCGATGGGGCAGCTTCTCGTTCCTAGTGATGTCCACCGCCCTCCTGGTGCTCGTAGTACTCGGCGGCCTCCCGATATTCGTTTGCCGGCATCGTGGGGAGCACCTTCAAGAACGCGACTATCGCCCACATCTCGTCGCCGCTGTGCGACTGCTCCCACGCCGGCATGCCGCTCATCTTGATGCCGTTTTTGATGATCACGTAGAGCTCCGCCGAGGTCCACGCCTTGGCCGCTTCCGCCAGGTTGGGCGGCGCGGGATAGAGGCCCTTGGCGATTTCCGACGTGGCCACGCCGGGCGCTCCGTGGCAAGTGACGCACATCGCGTTGAAGTTCTTGAATCCTGAGTGCACCTTTTCAGGATCATCCAGATCCGGAACTTTGACGTCTCGGGCGCGCCGCTTGATCGACTGCTCCATCAACGTTCGCATCAGCTTGTGAGTGGCGTTGAAGTGGGGAGTCGTCGCGGCGATGTCATATATGCCGGAGTTGACGAACGCCAGTCCGGCTGCTGCGGCGATACCGAGGGCCAAGAGTCCGCCCGCGGCAATCTTCAGGGCCGACGAGACCTTGCGTGATGAAGGTCTCGACACGTGACTCAGGGCTGACGGGTCGTCGTCGGTGGGTTGCATGGCGGTGTCCTGATGATTCCCTGTACGGCCTGCGCTCGGATCCGTGCGCTCTGTCTCACTTCGTCTTTCTTGCTTCGCTCGGCGCCGGGCTCTGTTCTAGGCTCGAAATCACGTAGCCGGAGGCCGATTTCTCCAGCGAGAAAGCGACGGAATCGCCTTCCTTCACCTTTTCCGCCACGCCACTGTCTTTCAAACGAAAGAACATGGTCATTCGCGGCCAGCCTAGGGCGGCGATGGGGTCATGAGTGAGATTCACTTTGCCGTTGGCCTTGTCGATGCTGCGCACGACGGCGGTACCGGTAACGGGGCCGCCCCGGCCTCTGCCGGAGGAGTCATCCGCCTCCTTGCCGATAGCCATCGCTTTGTGCCCTTCCTTGCTCATCGCATCCCGTGAGTCTGGTTTGCTCATGCCTGGCATCGCTTTCCCAGGCATGACCTTCATCGAGCTCATGTCATGACCGGCGGCGTGTTCCGTACCAGCCGTGGCCTTGTCCGGCATGTTCCTCATCGAGCCCATGTCATGGCCGGCACTTTCCTTCCGACTTGAGCCAGCGGCGGTCTTCGATTCGGTACCGGGCATGGCCATGCCCTTGATCGAATCCTTGCGCCGATCGACAGCACCTTCCCTCTCCACCGGGGTACCCGTAGGTTTCGATTCCATCCCCGGCATGCTCATCCCGGGCATAGCTTTCATCGAGCCCATGTCGTGGCCCGCCGCACCTCGGTTTCCAGCCGGCGCGTCGCCGGACTTCGGTTCCGTCCCAGGGCTGCTCGTCCCGGGCATGTTCTTCATCGCTCCCATGTCGTGCTCCTCGCCCTGGCCTTCCCGCGCATAAGCCTGCCACCCGCCGATGCGACCCACCAGGTCATTGGCTTCGCGCCAAGACTCGACCGGCTGCTCGCCGAAACCCCGATAGCCTTCGAACGCAGATCGGTAGCCGGCACTGCCGGAAGCGGCCGCGGCGGGAGCTGTCGCCGACGTAGGACGCACCCCGGTCGCTGGTCTCGACGCGGCGGTAGGGGGGATCGGCTGAGATTCAGCCGACGCGGCATTCGCCCCCATGGCAAGAAGCACAGTGGCCAGAGCGGCACGGTATCGCATTTCGAAATCCTTCCATTGAAGCTCGATACGCATTTGGCGCACTCGGCGAGTCCTGTCCCAGAACGATCCCACGACCTCTGCAGTCGTGGCGAGAGACGTCGGTCACAACGTCCGCTCTTTCGAATCTCACCGCTTCGGGGTCCTCGTCGCCGGCGCCCGTCAGTGCTGAACCACGCGCGCACAGCGTTCCTACTTGGCGGGCATGATTTCAGTGACCATGAGCGCTCCATTGGCCTTCTCGGCCTTGAACATCACCTTGTCGCCTTGCTTGACCGACTCGAGCATCGCAGGGTCATTGACCTGGAACACCATGGTCATTCCAGGCATCCCCAGGTTCTTGATCTCGCCATGCTTGAGCGTGATCTTCTTGTTCTCCTTGTCGATCTTGCGCACCTCGCCGTCGGTCATCGCCGCGTCGCTCATCGGCATCGCGCCGGAGGCGGCGGTGGCAGCCGTCTGGGCATGAGCCATGGCGAAGAAGCCGGTTGTCACGAGGATGGAAAGGGCAGTGAGCGCGGGTTTGAAGTTCATGAGGGTTTCCTTCGTTGGCTTGAAATAGAACGTTGCGGTTGGGTCAGGTGGTTGGCGAAGTGACCGGAGGGCGAAGCCACTTCAGCGACCCGCCTCAATGCTTGTGGTCGCCATGGCCGTCGCCTTGCGTGGCACCACCGTTGACGGCGACGACATTGACCGCGCCCTTCATGCCGGCGTCGTAATGGCCAGGCTGCAGACAAGCGAAATCGATCTTTCCCGCTTTCGTGAACTGCCAGATCACCTCCCCGGTCTTGCCCGGAGCCACGGTGACCATGTTCGGATCGGAATGCTCCATCTCCGGGAACTTCTTCATGAGCTCGTAGTGCCCCTTCAGCTCCTTCTCCGTGCCGAGGACGAACTCGTGCTTGACCTGGCCGGCGTTCTTGACGGTGAAGCGGATGGTCTCGCCTTGCCTGGCAGAAATCCTGGCCGGAGTGAAACGCATCGCGTCCGTCATGTCGACTTTGACCGTGCGCGTGACCTTCGCGGCCTGACCGGCGACGCCGATGGCGTCGGCATCGCCATGGCCGTGGCTGTGGGCGTGGCCGTCGGCCGCCTTGGCACTGGCCTTCGGTGAGGAGGCCGCGTGGTCTTCGTCGCCGTGGGCGAAGCTACCGATAGCAAACATCGCTGCGGAAGCGGTGATCAGAAATGTCTTCATGAATATTCCATTTGAAAAGCGTTGCGGGCATCGTGAAAGGACATGGACCGATGGAACTGCATCAGCGCTCAATGGTTGTGTTGTGCGGAGCCGAGTCCTGGCTTTCGGATCTGGACCTCGATTTCCCGAACCGACTGACGGCGGGACACGGGCATGGAACTGCCGCTCTCGGAGGCAAAGCGCGTCGTCTCGGGCATCGCGCCGGTCCACTCGAAGGCGACCGCGCCCGCCGGGTGCTTGTACCAACCCGGGTCCTTGTAGTCGCCGCGCGGCTGCTCGCGCCGCACCTTGACGACGCTGAACATGCCGCCCATCTCGACCGAGCCGAACGGGCCCTCCCCGCCCATCATCCGCGCGGTGTTGTCGGGGATGGGCATCGCCATCTCGGTCATGTCGGCCATGCCGCGCTCGGCCATCACCATGTAGTCGGGAATCAGCTTGTTGATCTCCCTGACGACGCCGCGATGCTCGACGCCGATCATGGTCGGCACGTCGTGGCCCATCGCGTTCATCGTGTGGTGGCTCTTGTGGCAGTGGAACGCCCAGTCGCCCTCTTCCTCGGCGATGAACTCGAGCTGGCGCATCTGGCCGACTGCCACGTCGGCCGTCACTTCGGGCCAGCGGCTCGACTTCGGGGTCGGGCCGCCGTCGGTCCCGGTGACGAGGAACTCATGCCCATGCAGGTGCATCGGATGGTTGGTCATCGTGAGGTTGCCGATGCGCACGCGGACCTTGTCGTTCTGGCGAACGTTGAGGGAGTCGATGCCGGGAAAGATGCGGCTGTTCCATGACCACAAATTGAAGTCGAGCATCGTCATGATCTTCGGCGTGTACGCACCCGGCTCGATGTCGTACGCGTTGAGCATGAAGACAAAGTCGCGGTCGACCTCGTCGATGAGCGGATGCTTGGCCTTCGGGTGCGTGACCCAGAAGCCCATCATTCCCATCGCCATCTGCGTCATCTCGTCGGCGTGAGGGTGGTACATGAACGTCCCGGGCCGCCTGGCGACGAACTCGTAGACGAACGTCTTCCCGGGCTCGATGGCGGCCTGGGTCAGGCCGACCACGCCGTCCATGCCGTTGGGCAGGCGCTGTCCATGCCAGTGGATCGAGGTGCGCTCCGGCAGCTTGTTGGTGACGAACATCCGCACCCGGTCGCCCTCGACGACTTCGATCGTGGGTCCGGGCGACTGGCCGTTGTAGCCCCAGAGGTGCGCCTTGAACCCGGGCGCCATCTCGCGTACCACCGGCTCGGCGAGCAGATGGAACTCCTTGACCCCGCCGTTCATGCGCCAGGGCAAGGTCCAGCCGTTCAGCGTGACCACGGGGTTGTAGTTGCGGCCCGTGCTCGGGACCAGCGGCGGCATGGTGTTAGGCGTGGTCTGGAGCACCGGCTCGGGCAGTGCCGCCATGGCCACCCTGCTCACGCTTGCGGCTGCCACTGCGAGGCCGGCGCCGGCGCTGCCGAGCAGAAATTTGCGTCGATCTGTACTCATGGGATTCTCAAAAATGTTTAGCGATTGGTCGTGGTGTTCGAGCGGCTTCTTTCGACGCTCGAACCTGACATGGCGGCGCCGGCGGCATCCATCGACATCGACCGCAGGGGCTGGCCGATCAGCGCCGACTGCAGAGCCGCGTCGGCCAGCCAGAAGTCGCGCTGCGCGTCGATCGCCTGGATGACGCTGCCGATCTGCTCGCGCGAATCGGCGAGCAGCTCGAACACGCCGATCAGCATGCCGTTGTAGCGAAGGACGTTCTCTTCAGCGATCGACTTGCGCAGCGGCACGATCTCGTCGCGATAGTGCTTCGAGATGTCGTAGGCGGTGCGGTAGGCACCGTAGTTGTCGCGAACCTGCGAGCTTGCTTCGACCGTCAACTGGGCGGCACGATAGAAGGCAGCCATGTAAGTCGACTGGGCGCGTGAGCGGGCGGCGTCGCCGAAGTCGAAGATCGGCAAGGGCACGGAAAGGAAGTAACCCTGCTGCGTAGGCTGTCCTGTCATCGTGTCGTTCTTGACGCCGATCTCGAACGCGTTGACGTAGCTCGTCACGTTCGTCAAACCCTGTTCACGCGCGATGAAGTCGAGGTTCGCCCGCGCCAATCGGATGTCGAGGCGGTTTCCCAGCGCCTGCGCGACGGTGCTTTCGTCGCGTATCACGGCGGGCAGATCCGGCAGCCGGTCGGGCAGCTTGAGCGCGGCAGCCTGCGAGTCGGTCAGGCCCAGAGTGCGAACCAGCGCTTCCCGGCTCGAGCGCGCCCCCTGCATGGCACGGGCCAACAAGGTGACCGCGTCGGCCGCGAAAGCCTGCTCTCGGGCCCGCTGCAACTTACTGAAGTTGCCGACGGCCTGCATGCGGCGTGCGATCTCGGCACTCGCGTCGGCGGTGGCCTTGACCTGCTGGGCATACTGCGCCGACTGCTGGGATGCGACGGCATTGACCCATGCCTGGCGAGCTTCAGATGCGGCTTGGACGACGCTGGCCGCGAGCGAAAGCCTCGTCGCTTGCTGTTGGTAGTCGGCCAAGCGCAGCCGAGCTGGCAGCAAGAGAAGATCAAGCAGCGAAACGCTCAGCGCGCGCGTGATCTCGAGCTCTTGGAGGCCACCGACACTGCGTGCCAAGCGCTCAAAAGCGAAGACGGGGTTGGGCAGACGGGCCGACTGCGTCGCCGAGGCAGAGTTGGCGGCGGCTTCGTACAGCATCGCCTGCAGCGCGGGGCTGTAGGCCAAGCCGATACGCACAGCGCCGTCGCCGTCGAGCGGCTGGGCGAGCAGTGCATCCACGTCGGTCTGTGCTTGGCGGCGCTGCTCGTCGCTCGTGAGCCATTTGACGTCGGCACTCAGACTCTTGCGGCTGAGTTC